>TARA_B100000686_G_scaffold347198_1_pt1 | contig 23446 bp, 12 predicted proteins | sample TARA_B100000686 | Tara Oceans TARA_B100000686 (sample SAMEA2622733) | marine metagenome | biome: marine biome (ENVO:00000447); feature: marine epipelagic mixed layer (ENVO:xxxxxxxxx); material: "saline water (ENVO:00002010), including plankton (ENVO:xxxxxxxx)" | depth 150 m | reverse complement strand
TCCGTGTGTCCTAAAAGACGTGCTGGTTCGACTCCAGTCTCGGGCACAGAAAAGCTGATAAATGTTGGCTTTTTTTATTTTAGTCAGACTTTAAATTCCCCTATGAAAATTCAATTGGTAGAACCTTATTTTACAGGATCGCATAAACAATGGGCTGAAGGATATCAAAATAGCAGTCGTCACAATATAAAAATTCTATCGATAAAAGGTCAGTTTTGGAAATGGAGGATGCATGGTGGAGCAGTAACCCTCGCCCATCAATTCAATGATAGTGATTGGGATCCTGACCTTCTCCTTGTGACGGACATGCTTGATCTTTCAACATTTCTTGCACTTACTCGTAATAAATCACAGAGAACTCCAGCAGCTATCTATTTTCATGAGAATCAACTTGTTTATCCATGGTCACCCGATGATAGAGACCTAAAACAAAAAAGAGATACACACTACGGATTTATTAATTATGTTTCGGCTCTAGTTGCTGATAAAGTATTCTTTAATACCAAATTTCACATGGATTCCTTTCTTGAAGCACTTCAACCATTTCTAAAACAATTCCCTGACAATAATGAATTAGACTCAATACCAATTATTCGCAACAAGTCTGAAGTCCTTCATTTAGGAATTGAATTAAAAAAATATGATAAACACAAAGTAGAAAGGATGGGAAAACCACTGATCCTATGGAATCACCGCTGGGAATATGATAAAAATCCAGATTTATTCTTCTCCATTCTCAAAAAAATTAAAAATGATGGGTATGGTTTTAAACTTGCAGTTATAGGTGAAAATTTTAGTCAATATCCAGAAATTTTTGAAAAAGCCAGAATTACTTTCCAGGATAATATTGTCCAATGGGGATATATAGGATCATTTAAACAATACGCAGAATGGCTATGGAAGGCTGATATTTTGCCTGTAACGTCCAATCAGGAATTTTTCGGGGTAAGTGTCATGGAAGCAATTTACTGCCAAACATGGCCAATTTTACCAAACCGTCTTTCTTATCCTGAATTAATCCCAAATCGAATGCATAAAGAGCATCTTTATTCCAATGATCAAGAATTATACAAAATGATAGTTCAATGTATAATCGATTTTAATAAAATTAAATCTGAAAAATTTACCAGAATTGCTAAAAAGTTCGATTGGGATACAATGTCAGGTAATTATGATAGCTTAATGGGGAAATTACCTGAATGAAAAATCTTCTTGTTTATTTAATAAACAACATCTTCCCGGTATCTCTGAATTTATCTGTTCGAATTTCATAAATATATAAACCTGTAGGCATCATTATTCCACTGTCTGATTTTCCATTCCATGTCACAGTATGTCTTCCAGCATTTAAATTCCCATTAACTAGACTTGCAACCTGCTTACCTAATATATTATAAATCAATAATTGGACTTTTTCATTTACCGCGATATCAAATGGTATTATTGTAATTGGGTTAAAAGGATTCGGATAATTTTGTCCTAAGCTATATTCGATTGGAACATTATTCTCTTCAATAGAAAGATTAGGGCTGATTAAAATGGGAATATTTAAGGTTTCATCTGCTACAGTTAATTGAATTGAATCATTAATATTATCATTATTTTCAGTGTAAACTCTAACAGTGGTGTTTACTATGTTACCAGGGTCCAGAACACCAGAATAGGGTGAAATAATAAGCCAGTCATTATCACCTCCAATACTTAAGGCAAAATTGTCTATGCCGACACCATATGCCCAGTTACCATTGCAGTCATTATAGAAAAAAGCTAATATAAATGAAGTCGCTCCATTGATTTCTTCTGTTATATTGTACATTCGTGAGTTCCAGTCCCAAGTTCCAGTTCCCATTGTTGTATCAATTTTAACCCAAGTTTCCCCGAAGGTTGTTGATAGCATAAAAAGTAAATCTTCCGAATAACCTTCTCCTTCTACTCCTCCACACCATTCATTCCCATTGGCACAAGACCCGCATGGTTGCGGAAACATAAGGTCAAATGCTACCAGTACATTTTCACCAGGAAGAATATTTATCTCTTCAGTAATGAGATATGCATTCTCCGCTCCTCCCGCAGCGCCGATTTGATCATCATTTATCCAGGCAAAATTTGAGCTATCCATCGAAAACCCGTAATCAAACCATCCGCTATTTGCACTTTCAGCATTTCCGGACTGCCAAAGCCCTCCAAAAAGTCCACTGGGATCATACATATTTGTCAAACCAGAATTAAAATCTGCAAAAAACAAACTTTGGTCTGGAGTAAACAATGGCATATTGCCAGAACTAAACCTGAATATAGAAGAAGAGTCGTAACTAGGTACAATTCCAACACTGAGTTCTTGTTCTTGATATGCCACTGGCAAAGAGCTGTCAAAAGAAAGTTCCAGAGGGCTAAAAACAACATTGTTCCAAGGTGTAACACATACAGTACTGGTATCGGATATCCCTTCCGCATACAAACTGGCAACAGAAAGGCAATATTCTTTCCCATTTTCCACACCAGCTAATGTATAGGTATTTAAATACGTGAAATCAATTGAGTCTCCATCCAGATATATAATATATCCTTTATTATCATAACAATTCAAATATATACAACTGCCATCATTTACTGTGGCTTGATGATTATAATTATCAGCTTCAGGGTCTGTACAACCGTAAATAGGTCCTGCATAAAAATAGGTGGAGTCAATAAATCCATTCTCAAGAGTCCACCCCAATAATACATTTCCAGAACTATCTGAAACTGTAAGCCATGCACCATTCCATCCATCACCATAAGTATCAGTACCTACAACCTTATAGGAACCATTATCAATGCATGATATTACAACTTCATTGTTATCTGCTACTCCGCTCGCAACTACGGTTCCTAGAGAATCTTCAACATACCAACCTACTTCTTCAGCCCAATACCCTTCACTGCAATAGAAGTAGGTCTGATTTAACTGACAGGTAGTATAGGTACAACTTCCATCATCAATATTTGCAAACGGATTGTAGTTATCTGCATAGGGATCTGTGCATCCATATAGCGGGCCTACATAGAACGTTGCAGTATCTATGTGACCATTATAAAAAGTATAGTTTAATACTGTATCCCCATCACTATTGGTAATCGTGAAATACGCATTATCCCAACCATCTCCGTAAGAGTCATATCCTATGATCGTATAATATCCATTATTAAAACATGTATCAGCACTATCCGGAGCGATGCCAGAAAGTGCCAGAACACCTGATGAATCATATATTGACCATGATACCTCGGATGGATAATCTCCGGCAGAGCAGTAAATATTTAATTTTGATTGGCTATCTCCACAATCTCTTGATAAATGTAAATCAGTATTTCTATGTTCATCACTGAATGTTCCTTTTCTACCTCTAATTATTTCAGAATCAATTGGCCTGGAAAATGATAGCTTCTTTGCTGAAGATGCTATTCGTCCATTTGTTTCCATTTGCCCATTATTTTCCTTGGAATTAATCATAAGGTTTAATAAATCAAAATTTGTATCATTAATACTCGTAAAATGAGAAATGCCATTCATAGGGTACTCTGCGTAGTAGATTCCAATTTGATCGACAATCCATGCTTCTCTAAAACCAGCTTCACAAACATAGCGATACGATACCAGTATACTTTGACCAGCATAGGCACTCAAATCAACTGTCGCTTCCAAAAATTCGGATCTAACCTGGTTCGCATCAGAAACAAATACGGTTTGCCAGGTTACACCGTTATCAGTGGAAATTTCAATACTATTAGAATTATTTTGCCATGCCCAATCAATATAGGCTTCAACAAAATTTAAATAAACAGTTGAGTCAATTGGGATGGTGAATGGACCAAAGTTCATTCTACTGTCAATTGCATCTCCTTCTGCTGACCATCCTCCCCATGCGCCAAACTGAACTAATGAATTCGTATCACAGGGTGCTCCAAAAGCACAAACATGGCCCCCTTCGTTATCTCTATACCATCCACCTGTACCATTGTCAATCTCATGGATAATAGTAGCTTGCGAAGGAACATTACAGGTCGGGAAACATTCAAAGAATAATGTATTATAATTAATTCCGCTATCAATCTTCTTCCAGTCAAGCCTTATTTGACCATCTAAAGAACTTGCCCTTAAATCATCTGGAGAACATAAATCATCTCCCTCCAAAAAGGAAATCAGAGAAAAAACTGAAATTATGGATAAAAATAATTTTGTATTCATTTAATAGTTTACCTTAGAAAATCGGGGATTAATCCTTGATCACCTTTTCTCAAATTAGTATGCTGTACATTTTCCTGATTTTCACCAATTATGGTAATTGTAATTGGAGAATTTGATGCATATGTCTCTGTTATAAAATCAGTAGCAAGTATCCCCCACTCAAGTTTTACTTCATTGAAACTTATGCCCGCCAGATCTTCTCTCATAAAATCAAAAAGGCCATTTAAATATGCAGCTGACATAACCGTATTCTCGACATCTGTCAACCTATCATAGTAATAGGTAATAAAAAACCGGATAGGCTCTGAAACGGATATGGTTACATCATCAATATAGACAGTCCCTAAAGATCCAGCTACCTGATGATACCGAAAAATAATACCCGCCCAGGCAGTACCTGGGAAATTAAGTTGTTCAGGAACTATCATCTCCGTTGAAAATTGATGCCACTTATCAGGAACAAAAGAGCCATTTAGCTCTGGACTAAGTTCGTAAACCCAATCTTCACCAAGACCATACAATTGAATTACAGCAGAATTATCGCCAGATATCTTGTCATCACTTGGTGTCATCATATAGCCTTGAACGGTTAACACTGACCCAGGGGCCAGGCGATCCTTAGCCCTAAAATTATCTACGCGTGAAAGGTGAAGCCCCAGTGATGTATAATGCTGAGGCTCATCTCTGTCAACAGCCCCCATCCTAAGACTTCTATTCCCCGATCTTGAAACAGAGTCTGTAACCCAGACCGTTCTATTTTCAGAAGGGAACCATGCGTTACCGTTGAAATCAGAATTAACCTGAAACCATGTAAACCTGTACCCTGCCGGCATATCATAATATTCCCAATCATTAATTACTGTATTAAAATTTTCAACATGATATACTTCTTCGAATCCAGAAGAGATTGGAAGATTTTGAGCGGGAACCTTTGCAACAAGCCTGTTCGTATATAAAACGGTATCAGAATCATAAGATTCTTCCCACTCATAACGTATTGTTTGAAAATATTTAAACGTATCCAGACTAAATACATCCCCATCTAACGGTTGCAAGATGCTAAATTCAGAAGGGCTTGAATTTGAAAGCGGTTTTCTTTCAATCTCACATTTATCAATATATACGGTTATCGCTCTGTTTAATCCTATTGCCTGTGAATTATCGGTGAAACCAAAACCAATTGAAGCTCGATTAACATCCGCGCTATTATAGATTACGGATACTTTCACCTCATGCCACAGACCATTAGATAATAATGAACTGTCCAGGTTAGATGCATTTGGACTAAACACATCACCTTTAAAACCATTATTGACAATAACATTATTTTCATCTCTTCCTTGATAGTAAAACTCCATTTGAAACCCATAATTTTCATCAACACTCTCTATTTGATACTGTATCATGTAGTTCACGGAAAAAACAATTGTATCCCCTGCTGAATAATTATAATAATTCCCAATACGAGCATTACCATTTTGTATTGTTAGAGCAAGAGCTTTAGAACCATCCAATATATGTCCGTCATTTGCATCTACAATATTAAATTCAGTTTTAGATCCCCATTCGTTACCCCATCTATACTGCTCCCCTTTCCATTTTTCCAGTCCATTTTCAAAGTTCCCATTAGGGACGCCATTATCTGGGTCAAAGATTATTATTTCTGAATACTCTGAGTATTGCTCTGGGGGTTCTTCAATAGGGTTCATACAGCTAACAAATAAAAATAACAAGCTAATCAGGAATCTGGAAATAATTTGACGATATAATTTTCTTTTATACATTATAGATAACTAAATAGTACTTCAAGAATGGCATTTCTTTTTAATGGTGGAGTGCCTACAACTCTTGGACCGTCTTGATCCAGAATATTATTTAATTGCATTTTAATCCGTACCGAATTATTCAGCGTATACTCTAAATGTAAATCAAAGATAAAACCACCTCCAATAGGACCCCTATTTTCATAAATTTTATTTGGCGACAGACTTGCAAGATCTGAATTAATTGTAGCAACATGATATCCACTGACAAAATCAAACTTTTCTGTATAGTTAGCTGATAATTGTGCCCATAATTTTTTGGATATAATTCCATCAAATGCTAAAGCAACGAAACCCTTTCTGGTAGGAGCATTAAAAAATAACTTCCCTGGCTGAAATGAGTAACTTTGCAGTGAATTCTCTATAAAATATCTCAGTGTATCATTCTTTATAGAACTAAACAAATTATCAACATCAAGATCGGTTGTAACATTATCATCGGAATCAAAACTCAGGTTTCCATATGCAGATAGACCGGTAGATAAAATAATTTTATTTGATATGGTATATTTTGCCATTAGATCTAACCCATATACCGAAGCTCCAGAAGTAGATGTGTACGAATAAACTACGGTGCTATTTCTTTGAACAAAATTAGATATATAATCATCACCAATATGGGTTACCTCTTCTGGTATAAAGGGATACGTTGATGGATAAAAATCGTGTATTATACGTAGAGGGCTAATGAAATTTTTGTATTGTGAATAAAAACCTGAAACATCCAAAAATAGTTTTTCAAAAAATAATTTCTTAAGTCCCAGTTCGTAGCTATCTACGGTTTCTATATCCAACGAGGGGACGACCATAGATTCATCAATTATAAATCCATCCCGATTTCCGCGAAATTGTGTCTGCAGAGGAACCCAGTTTAATTCACCCGCACTAATACCACCACTGCCTATCTGTTGCTGTACACGAGGATTATTTACATTAACAACAATTTCACCAAAAACACCCCAGTCCCACATGAAAGGTACGATATTCCCGCTATCTGTTTTATCAAAAAATTTCAACATATGTAGATTAAATATACTGGGAGTTTGAAATGCACGATTGTAACTGAATCGTAAATTTCCTGATTTTAAACCATTCCACTGTAAAGCAAACCTTGGACTGATCCTAGATTCATAATATTTATGTTTATCGTATCTTATTGCTGTAACAAACTTTATTTTTAGAGGTAAATCAACCGTAGCCTGCAAATAACCACCATATTCATCTATTTCAATTTTTTCTCCTATTACAGAATCCACAATTGCTTCATTCTCATTTAAAGAAACAGCCCCTCTGTCATCCAAAAACTGGCGATTGCTAACAGGTCTATAAAAAGCAAAATCAATCCCAGTAATAAAATCTACATTTTTTATTCCAAAGTCTGTTTGAAAATCACCTCTTAATACATCAGTCGTAACAAAGTCTGATATTTTAGTTCTATCAACTGATTCCCTTAGAGTTAGGTTTCTCCTCATCATATTCAGGTATGCTCCATCCGAGTTCCAATATTCAGTTCCCGTTGATCTTAACCAGTGCAAGCGACCAAAAAAGTTTTCACTAATTATTTTTGTCCATAGCGAACCCATAGTATAATTGATAAAATTTAATCCAGAGTCAAATGGTTGATAACCAGATTGATAATAGTGTTCATGTCCAAAAGACAATTCTGAAGAAGGTGAAATATCATAGTAGAAAAAAAGGTTTGCTTTCAGGTTCTTCATCTGTCGCTCAAAATCAGATGTCATAACCGTCATTTCTTCCTGGTGATCCCACTCTCCATCTCCATTTTTATCATCCCAGACTCTGGGAACATCTGTATCAAAGAAATCCCAAAAAATCACACTCTCATGATTCTCATTATCAGTAATCTCTCCATCCAAATTATAATCCTGGCTAAAATTTCTAGGATATTTCCAATCCAAGACCGACATATTTGCTAAAGAAAATTTAAACCCCAATTTCCCTAAAGATTTTGCGAAACGTGCCCTGTAAGAAGTATAACCACTTGTTCCTGAGCTAAATGCTATTGTTGATCCTTCAGAATCTCTTGGATGTTTAGTAATGATATTCAGTAGTCCATTATGTGCATTTGGACCATATAGCGCAGAACTGGGGCCAAAAACTACTTCCAATCTCTCTATATCTTCATTCACGAACGGCAATGTATTACCATAGGCAATATAAAAAGTAGGCTCCATATAGTTGGCACCATCGACTAAAGAAACAAACCTGCCATTGAAAGCACTCATGAATCCCCTCACATTTAATGCAGTTCTTCCCATACCCGCCTGATATACTTCAACCCCTCTTACAGTTTTTAGAATAGCTCCCAAATCACCGCCTGCAGTTTTTCTTATTTGTTTTTCTGATACGGCTGCAATTGTTATTGGCGCATCAATTAGCTTTTCCTTTTTCTTAGATGCAGAGACAACCACTTGTTTAAATCCTAGTGCATCAGTTTCCAAAAAGAAATTTAAGTTTTGATAAAATGGCTCTTTCCGAATCCTATCTTCTTCTCCCAAATCTTCAAAAGCATCTTCTTCTTCCGAATCTTCAACACCCAGTTTAGCAGAAAAAGTATCATCCATATCTTCTTCAGATTCTGCTTCATATTCGGAGATATAGAGTTCAATTTCCTGCGATTGATAGCCAATATAGGTTACCCTAATTGTATATTTCCCAGGTTCGATATTATCGATTCTATAATTGCCTAGTGAGTCCGATATGGCACCCTGATATGTATTCGTTAATATGATATTGGCACCAAAGAGAGGTACCGACCTGTTGTCAGTAATTCGGCCTCTAATATAATGGTTTGATTGAGGATAAACTGATGGTACTAAAATGAATAAAAGAAAAAAGTATATTGCCGTTCGAATAAGTTTAAATCTTTCAATAAAAATTTTATTTTTAGATATAAATAATAAATTTTTAAATAAATATCGATACATTTATAGAATAATCATTTGATTAATAGTTAATTAATTGATCTTTTTAATGATGACGAATGTCATATCATCTTTTAATTCTGCTTGATTACCGAGCCAATCTTTGCAAAGCTCCACCAGTCCATTTTTTATTTCCTCTGCCGATTTTGAAGACATAGATTTAATTGCTTCTAAAGTCCGATCATATCCTACCATTTCATTATTATTATTTTCTGCTTCAGGTAAACCGTCAGACATCATTATTAATATATCACCTTTGTTCTTAAAAGGTATTTCCTGCAACATATGAATTGCTGCCGGAAAAGAGCCTAATGGTAAAGCCCCAACTAATACTTCTTCTATTTCACCTTTTTCAGAAGAATAAAGATAGGCTGGAGGCATCCCTGCTGATGAAAATTGAATCACATCATCTTGAATATTCGCAATGTTGAGACACATCCTGTTCAATCCAATATTCATTTTTAATAGTGTTTTATTTAATGAATCGAGGGTTGATACCGGGTCTTCTTCTACAAGAGAGTTCATTGCTGTTTTCGTAATTGAAACCACATTCCCAGAAGTAAGACCATGACCAGTAGCATCTCCACAAATTGCTATCCATTTACCATCTTTTTTCTGCATAAAATCAAAAAAGTCACCTCCAACTTCTGTAGCAGTTTGTTGAAAACCAACCATTTCATAATCATCTGTTTTTGGCATCTCCGATGGCAACATACCTTGCTGAAATTCTCTAGCCTCTTCCATTTCTGCCTGCTGTCTTGCAATTTCAGCTTCTCGAAGATCTTGTGCTTCTTTACTTTTTCGACGATAGTTTATAAAGTTAGTAATTGATACACCAAGCAAAAGAATAATACTACCCCAAAATGGGATTGCAGTTTTTGGATTTAGGTACCATACGCGAGTAATAACGAATGGGATAGTAACTATATTTGAAAGTGAGACACGATTCTCAACTGCCTGTATTTCCAGATTGTATTCCCCCACTCTTTCAGGTATAAATGAGATCTGGGTTGAAACTTGTAAAGGAGACCAATCATTTGTTTTATCCCCTACTTTATTTACTCTTTTCCTGTATTTAATATTTGACTCTGTTGGCTTATACAACATTGGATTAGTATTAATATAAAATCTATCTCTTTTGACACCTTCAAGATTATTATTTAGAAGATCGCTTAACATTATATCAGCCTTAGGTGTTACAATATTTTCTATTGCCAGTTTGAAAGGTTTATCATCAATTGTAAAGATTGATATTCCTTTGTTCCCGCCTATAACAATTTTATTGGTATCAAGGGCAACAATAGCACCTATCAAATTACTGTTCAAACCATCCGCTTCATGCATAGTAAACCAATCACCATCAAAGAAACTACTAACCCCACCACCAAAAGTTCCTGCCCACATCCTGATACCGTCATAGTATAAGGAAAATAACTCATTGTGGCCAAGTCCATCAGTATCCCGGATCATCCGAAAATTTGTGCCTTCTAACACTCCAATTCCAGCTGATTCCGTTCCAGCCCAAATTCCCCTATCGGGACCTATTGCTAGTGATATGACACGTTTATCATCTAGACCTTCATCGAAAAGTTGAAACCTTTTTCCATTATAGGTAGCCACGCCCGCCTTATAACAGGCAATAGCCAGATCACCATTGTCAAGTTGAGTAATATCTTTTATATGATTAGATGGTAACCCATCCTGTACTGAAATTGTAAAAAACCCTTTGCTATCGAACCGTGTTAGCCCTGAACTTTTGGAGCCAGTCCATATACGGGAATCATCAACGTTATCAACATGAACTGCTGTTACTAAGCTGGATGGCAAACCATCCTTCCTACTATAATTTTTAAAACCCGATCCCGTAAATTGAGATAACCCCTTTGTTGTAGCAAGCCAAAGTATTCCATTAGAATCCATGTCCAGATCCAGTATTCTATTCGATGGTAAACCATTCGATCTCGTATAATGATCCGAGATCACTCCAGCTTCATAGATGAATAATCCATTGCCTGTCGCAATATAAACCTTTTCATTATTTGCAACCATATCATATACCATACCACCCGTCTCTAAACCATCTCTTAGCCCAATATTATTGAATGTGAGTGGATCATGAAGATAAACACCCATACCAAAGGTTGAATACCAGAATTCGTTTGGAGATATCGCTTTAATATCATATATAGGCGTTTTATTCAGAGCTAAATGAGCATCACCAAGTGGTCCATATTGTTTTAATCTACCATCTCTGTAATAATATAAACCTTTTTTAGATCCAACAATAATAGACCCGGGTTTATGCTTGGCTAGAGATAATACATTGATATTTTTATTAAGTAATTCCAATTCTCCTTTTTCATTTCTAAGCCAGAGTCCCTGATTGGTACCAAAATATTGATTGGTCCCATCAACAAGAACCGTCTGGATCTCTACCTTGTTATTTGGAAATTCAATTACACTGGTAACAAATCCATTTCCAATTTTATGGATTAGTTTATCCTTTGTTACAAACCATTGCTTAATACCATCTGTAAATACATCTTTTATCTTTGCATTCGGGAATCCTTTACCCATAAAGGATACATCATTACCATCAAACAGTATATTCTCAAGATTACTTGATACAAAAAGTCGAGCACCTAAATTTTCAAGCGAGTATATTGCTTTACCTTGAACGATGTTTGATTTTTTAAAGGAATCATATTCAAGCTCGTATATCCCTTTATTTGATGTAGCGGCATATATTTTATTATTATAGCTTGTTACTTTAATAATATTATCTGCGGGGAGTCCATCTAATGCACCATATTTTTTTATTATTGCTCCATCTATCATAGTAATCCCGTTCTGGGTCCCAATCCATATCCTATCATTATCATCTTTTTCTATGTCAAAAACATAATTACTAGAAAGCCCATCAGTATAAACAAATTGCTTCCACTGACCATGTAAAATATCTGCTTGAATAAGAGTTGAAAGTGCAAATAAAATAATTAGATTAGTATGGATAAGATTCTTCATTAAAAAATAGATTTAATTGATATAAGGATATTAGTGTTTTTCAACCAAACTTTCTAAAGCAACTTTATCTTCAGAGTAAAATTCAGCATAAGCCGCCAATCCCATCATTTTAAGTTTCTTTTCAAGATGTTGATCAACATTGGTAAAAATGAGTTTCCCATTCTTGGCATTAATTGACCCTATAAGACTAATCAGAACAGAGACACCATAATTATTTACTTCGACACATTTGCTGAAGTTTATTATGAAATGGACAAATTCCTGTGCCAATAGATCATCTATTATCTCAATAATTTCTTTTGCCTGAAAATCATTAAATGGACCATCAAGTTTTAATATTGCAGTAGGAGCAATTTTTTCTATCGCTGTATTTAATGTTTTTGTTGCCATTCTAATCTATGTATCTAAAGTTTCTTACCACGTACATCATCTGTAGAATTTAAAATCTTATACAGCACTTAATCAAAAAAAAACCCCTATTGGTGAAATATAGAATTATTTTAAAAACAATTGAGTTAATCTTGAAAAATGAAAAACATTTTTATTGAAGATTGAAAAAAAATCAATCTAATATCATTAAGGATGGTGTATTTATTTTAATAAAATTAATTTTCTTGAGATTAAGAATTTACCAGTCCCTATTCTTAATAAATAAACACCGCTTGGACAATTACTACAGTTCCAATTATACTGATAAATACCCGGGGAAAAATCATCTTCATCTAATTTTTCAATAAATCTGCCATAAATATCATATATTTCAAATGACATCTGCCCCATTTCTCTATTTACTGAAATAATAATATTTGTTCTATGATTAAAGGGGTTAGGAAAGTTTGAACAAATTATAAATTCTTCTAAAGTATGATTTTCTTCCTTTATTCCTACAATATCTTCAAGAGAGATATCAAAGATCCTAGGTAAATGATCGGAAGCTTCATTTGTATCATCTAACTGCAACCCATATTGATTTAAAATATCTGAATCCATAGCAAGTGTATTTAAAATATAATTTTTTCCTGGAAAAATAGTTGCATCAGAATAAAATACATAATCCAATTTACCAGGGCTGAATGAACTTTCATCTGATCTCCATGTGTATCCCATCCGTTTTTGAGTATGAAGGGAAAAAAGATCTATAATAGCTGTAGAATCCCAGTCTGGAAGAAAATCTGTACCGTATTCGGTTTCATCGTAAATATCTCCAGTTCTGATTGTTTCAACTTGCTGTCGATACCCAACAAAATTGAAATCTCCAACATGGACAAAAGGTGTGCTGTTTTCTAAATCAAATGGGCCATCCTGATTTAAAATCCAATCACGCCATACAGAAATAAATTCATCTACCTGCTTCTGACGATTGATATTGTCATCGCAACAGGATAGGTGGGAGTTAATAATCAAAAGATCTTTACCTAATTCATCCCTTGTATCTAATAAAGCAGCCATGGTTCTTTCTGAAGAGATTAAATTTGCATCATTCAAAATAGGAAAACGGGAAAGGACTACCAAATCTCTGTAAGTCCAACTGGCGTGCCATTCTTCTTCAGGAAACCAGGATTGAATTATCTCATCAATCTCATCCCAATCAGTGTGCTCTTGAAGTGCAATTATATCAGGATCCAATGCTTGAAAAATCCTTTTAAATCTAGGTTGTCTATCCGAGTCTAATATTCCAGTCCACAATGTGTTATAACTAAGAATTCGAATATCATTTATATTAGATCTCTCCAAAGAAATAGGCTCTGCCAATGGTACTTCATCTTCATCAATATTAAACAAAATTCCTTCAATCTCATTTGGCACATAATCAGAATTAGCTTGAGAATTAGAAATTGCAATTTTGCCTTCACTTAAAACCCGAGAACCATTTAATGTTAAGACATTAGAATCACGAGCTATAGCAACTTCAAATTCTGAGGATGTTATAGTTGGCCCTATACGCAATGTTAGGTCATTCTGCCATACATTCTCAACACCTTCACTATTATAAAATAATCCTTCTCGCTCACCAAAAATCCATTCCAGTTCCGCACCAATCCCGTTAAAAACTAGTCCAGTTGATGCATTATTGTCCGAGTCAATGTAAAGGTGAAATGCGTTCATATCTTGCATTAAAAATTCACCATTATAAAAATTAAAGTATATAAATAAAAATTCCTGATCGTAAGTAATTTTCACATCAGCAAAATCAGCGCCTAATCCATCACCTACGTTATCAGAATATGCAATAGAAATATTTTGCCAATCAGAAAATTTTCCATCAATAATTATTGGATGCCCTCCAAATAAACCCACAAATAAAAATGGACTGACTATGCAGTAAATCAGCCCATTGAATATGATAAAATCCGTATATTTAGACATTAAGAAGATCTATCACTAATCTTACTCCCCATCCTGTTGCACTGCCTTTTGGATTAATGCTATTTGAGTTTCCTCCCCAAGCTGTACCTGCAATGTCAAAGTGCACCCAGGGTATATCTTCTTCTACAAACTCTTTTAGAAACGCTGCTCCTGCTATCGTTCCAGCCTGACGGGGGGCACCTGTGTTTTTCACATCTGCAATTTTTGATCTGACTTGTTTCTGAAACTCAGGCCAGAGAGGCAATTCCCAAACTTTTTCATTTGTATTTTTTGAAGATTTTTTAATATGCTCCATCAATTGTTCATTTGTCCCTAAAACTCCTGTTGCTATATGACCCAAGGCAACGAGAACAGCACCTGTAAGTGTTGCAAAATCTAGTATATATTCTGGTTTATAGTGTTTACATGCATAAGATAATCCATCCGCCAAAATAAGTCGGCCTTCGGCATCAGTATTCAATACTTCAATTGTTTTGCCATTGTATGCAGTCAAAATATCACCAGGTTTGTAGGCTTTTGCTCCCACTAAATTCTCAGTGGAAGGAATAATTCCAATAATATTTAGTTTTGGCTTAAGAACCGCCAATGCTTTAAATACACCTAATACAACAGCAGACCCACACATATCATACTTCATTTCGTCCATTCTTGAAGACGGTTTAATCGATATTCCTCCAGCATCAAAAGTTAGTCCTTTCCCAACGAGCACTATTGGTTTTTTTGATTTATCGGACCCAAAATATTCAAGTAGAATAAACTTTGGAGGTTCATCAGTACCTTGGGAAACACCCGCTAGCCCACCCATGCCCATGGATGTAAATTCTTCACGGTCAAAAACAGTACAATCCATAGATCCTTCTTTAGCAATCTGTTTCGCTTCTTCAGCAAGCTTTGATGGAGTTGTAACATTTCCAGGATGATTGGCTAAATCTCTTGAAAAACAGACCGCCTGAGCAATAGCAGACCCTTTTAAGACTGCACTCTTATCACAACCCGCCACATTAACAGAATGGAGTTCAAAATTTTCTGACTTTTTTGTCTTATAATCAAGAAACTGGTAGCTTCCTAAAACAAGGCCTTCCGCCATAGCCTGGCAACTGTCTGAGCTGGAACAAAAACATTCCACTACCATAGAATCTATTTTCTTTTTTATAGCAAAATTAGAGATTTGACCAGCAGCCAGACGCACTCTGTGAGCATTTAATTTCTTTTTTTTACCTAAGCCGATTAACAGGACCCTTTTCCCATTAATGTAAAACATGTTGGCCTCACCGTGCTTTCCTTTTAAGTCACCAAGATCAAATGCCTTTGATAATACATTTTGCCCAGACTCATCCAGATGGTATCCAAAATCAGTTAATTTTTTTCCTTCAAAAACCCCGATAGCCAATAACCCAGTTGAAGAACTACCGATATCATTTTTATTAATAACGCTAATTTTATCTATATAAGTCATGGCTATTTACCTCTTATGTCCCATTTATGTTTTACTATCAAATAGAAAATTCATCGCCCCTTAACAAGTTTTTCTACCACACTGGGGTCGGCAAGCGTAGATATATCTCCGAGATTATTTGTTTCACCATCGGCGATCTTACGTAATATTCGACGCATAATTTTTCCAGAACGTGTTTTTGGAAGTGAAGGTGTAAATTGAAATTCATCTGGTTTGGCATGAGGCCCAATATCTTTAGTAACAGAAGTTAATATGCCATCACGAATTTCATCTGTTTCTTCAACACCTGTCATTAATGTAACAAATGCATAAATGCCTTGCCCTTTAATGTTATGTGAAAATCCAACTACTGCAGCCTCAGCTACGCCATCTGCTTTCCCAATGGCTCCTTCTACTTCTGCAGTCCCAATTCTATGACCAGAAACATTCAATACATCATCTACTCTACCCGTGATCCAGTAATAACCAGATTCATCCCTCCTAGCACCGTCTCCAGTAAAATAATAACCAGGAAACATTTTAAAATAAACATCAATGAAACGATCATGATCTCCATAAACGGTACGCATCTGCCCAGGCCAAGATGATTTGATCGCCAGCAAACCAGAAACATTATTGCCTTGAATTTCTATTCCTTCTTCTGTCAACAAAACAGGATCTATACCAAAAAATGGCAATGTAGCGGAACCAGGTTTAGTTGGCGTAGCACCAGGAAGCGGAGAAATCAATATTCCACCCGTTTCAGTTTGCCACCAAGTATCCACTATTGGGCACTGTGACTTTCCAACTATAGAATAATACCAGTTCCATTCTGGCTCTTTAATAGGCTCCCCCACTGTACCCAACAAGCGTAAAGATGTTAAATCTCTAGATTCCACCCAATCGTTTCCTTCTTTCATCAATGCCCGTAATGCAGTTGGTGCAGTATAGAATTGATTAATTTTGTGTTTATCAACAACATCCCAGAAACGACCAAAATCTGGATAGTTAGGCACTCCCTCAAACATCACTGTTGTAGCACGATTTGCTAAAGGTCCATAGATTATATAAGAATGCCCAGTTATCCACCCCAAGTCTGCAGTACACCAATAAATATCACCTGGTCTATAATCAAATACCATTTCATGGGTAAAAGAGGCATAAGTCAAATATCCACCCGTTGTATGTAGGACACCTTTTGGTTTTCCCGTTGATCCAGATGTATAAAGAATGAATAAAGGGTCTTCAGAGTCCATTATTTCTGGTTCACATTTGGCTTCAACCGCTGATATAGCTTCATGCCACCATATATCCCTTTCTGAATCCATGGATACTGATTCACCAGTTCTTCGAACAACAATTACATAATCGATAGATGGTGTTTCAAGCACGGCCGCATCAGCATTCAACTTCATAGGAATGTTCTTTTTATTTCCTCTCACACCAGTATCTTGAGTTATTAGAATTTTACAACTAGAATCATTAATCCTATCTCGCAATGAATCACTGGAAAAAGCACCAAAAACAATAGAATGGACTGCACCAATTCTTGCACAGGCTAAAAGAGCGAATGCGAGTTCGGGGACCATTTGCATATATATACATACACGATCTCCTTTTTTCACACCAAGTGATTTCATAGCATTGGCAAACTGGGACACTTCTTTCAACAATTCATTATAAGTAAATCTTCTTGATTGATCGGGATCATTACCCTCCCATATTATAGCTACTTGATCTCCATAACCATTCTCAATATGTCTATCTATACAATTATAAGATACATTTAATTTTCCACCAGAAAACCACTCGATTTTTCCATTAAAAAAATCAAACTTGCGAACATTTTTCCATGGCATATACCAATCTAATCTTTCAGCAATTTCAGCCCAAAAACTATCTGGATCTTGAATAGAACTTTTGTAAATATTATTATATTCTTCTAGTGATTTCACATGGGCTTCATTTGATAATGTATTGGGTGGATGGAATATTTTTGACATTTTTAACCTTAATTATATGGTTTTATTATGATTTACTTTTTGATAAGAACCATCAGATAATTTCTTTATAGATACCATAGTGAAAATTGCGGTGCATGCTAATATTTGTTCAGACTGATGGTCCTCTTTTAATGCATCAACCTTAATTTTAATTGAGGAACGACCTGTATTTATAATTTCAGCAGAAAAGTTAACCCAATTCCCAATATATACTGGTTCTTTGAATTCGATGGCATCTATTGCCCTTGTAACTGCAAAAATTTCTTCAGAAGATTTTAGAAAGCGATGTGCAGACTTGGCAGCTGCAATATCCATCCAAGACACCATTTGGCCACCAAACAAGGTACCTATTATATTAGCATCCTGAGGCATAACTAATTGAGAATAACGAATAACCATTATAGAATATTAGGAAATAGGACCAGAATTTATACTCTCTTTATCAAAATGAATAATATGAGATAATTGTTATAATTATAATCTAAAATTTTCTTTAATAAAATAGCCCCGCTAGTAAACCCTCGAGAAAAACAATTTTCCCTGAAGAGCACGCCACACCAACGGGGCTGAATGATAGTTGAACTTAATCCAAGAAAAATAAATTGGGCAATATTATTTTGAATTAAATAATATACCTTAATTGTTAAAAAAAAAATTAATCTGATATCATTCATCAACTCGAAGCAAAAATAAAAATCCAATAAAAAAAAATAAAAAAACTGTTGCAACACCAAAACGCTGGGAATCAAAATACTTAGTAAATCCTCCCAATATTATTGGACCTAAAAATGAAGTTAGTTTACCCGAAAATGCAAAAAATCCATAAAATTCATTTATCTTATCTTCAGGTGTTAACCTTCCCATTAACGAACGACTTGCTGATTGATTTGGACCTGCAAATAAGCCTACTATTATACCAGCAATCCAGAAGATTAATTTAGAGTTCGCAAAAACTGCTATAATAACCGATACCATCAAGCCGATTAAGCTAATCTGAATGGTAAGTTTCCCACCGATTATATCATCAATAAATCCCATAAAAAATGAACCAAGGCCCGCTGCAATATTTAGAGCAATACCAAACATCATTATTTCTTTGTAGGTAAATCCAAAAGTCCCAGAAGCATATATGGCACCAAATGCAAAAATAGTTACTAAACCATCATTATAAAAAAGTCTCGATATAAGAAATCTAACAATATTTTTATACATCTTTATATTATTAAAAGTTTGCTTTATCTGTTTAGAAGAATTAAGAATAATATTTTTTATGCTTAAACTTTCTTTCTGATTTTCTTTGTTCAAAAAAAGAATAGCTGGCATTGCAAATACAAAAAACCAAATTGCTACAACAAAATTTGCACCTCTTATATTTGCGCCTGAATCAGTATCTAATCCAAACCAGGATATATCAGGGTTAATAAAGCCTACCATAGCTACCAACATCGCAAGAAGACCGCCTAAATATCCAAATCCCCAACCAAACCCTGATATTTTACCTATTTCACCCTTTGAAACTATTTCAGGTAGATAAGCATTATAAAATACACAACCAAGTTCAAAGGAAATATTTGCAATTATTACCAGTGAAAGCGAAAATAAAATCTGTCCTTTCTCCGGGAAGAATAATAAACATGTCGCTCCGATACATGTATAGGTGGTTAGTGCCAGAAAAGTTTTCCTATAACCTCCCTGATCAGCAATCGCACCTAGAAAGGGAGAAGATATAGCAACTATAATAGCAGTAATTGCAATTGCCTGGGACCACAAATAAGTACCATCTATCTCATTCAAGGCTATTGCCTTTGTGAAATATGTTGAATAAATAAAGGTAATTACAAGAGTTGTAAATGCAGAATTTCCAAAATCATAAAAATACCAACTCCAGATTTCTTTTTTATTCATTGTAATTGTTTTTTTGATATTACCACGCCTGCAAATATAAAGTAGACCCCCAATAAATTTTCCAACCATCAAATGTATTATCAGATGATAGTGATCTTTGATATCCAGCATAAATATCAAAAGGAAAAGGACCAATCTTATTTTTTGATGTGGAATTAATAATCCAATACTCTAACAAAAAAATATTGTTTTGAAATGAAGAATTATAACCTTTATGAGATGTCATTAGTTTATCCCATTCATAATAATTAGAATAAAATTTATCGTGGCTTTTATAGGTATAATTAGTACCGAAACGAACTTTAAAACGATCAGGTTTAGGTTCAAAATCAAATCCAATAGATAATTGCATTAAGTTTCCTTCACTAAATTTATAAGTTTCACCTATACGATTAATAATAGAGTCTGGATGTGAGTGATTTCCTGCAAATAGGGAAACAGGTGTATTTAGAAATTCAGGAGTACTAGTCTTAAGATTGATATTACCGTAAAAACGAGGTCTTCTATTATCTGAAAGTAAATATTCTCCAAAAAGACCAATTGACCATCTAGTCAAACCACTACCTATACTTGCCTGTTTAAATTGCTTCTCACGATCTTTTATATAGGAGCGAATTGTATATCCATAAGGTAACTCGATTTTCAACTGGCCGTATAATGCTCCTGAACTTTTTTTAACCGACCATGCCGGTGATCCTTTTAATAAGATAGTTACACCCAGCGTAATATCATCTAGACCAGATCCATTTTTTACTTTGGGATAATAATAATTTACAAGGTCATCAAGATATACAGTATCCTTTCCAATTTCAGATGGAAAAAATTGTGAATCAGTAAAACCTTGATTAAAAGGATCATTGCTAGATGATAAAGCCCACAATACAGAATAATCTCCATCTTCTTTATAATATAGATCGTAGATCATTTTAACACTATCCCGGAGTCCTCTTCTCATAAAGAAATAAGTATCAGATGCTATAAATGATTCCAATTCTGTTTTTGCATTCAAATGAAAATTAATTATATCACCTATCCCTTCTATTGGATTACCAGAGCCATTTATAGATTGTTTTATTCTAAAATAATTTACTGCAGGTATAGAAATAGATAGAGTAATTTGATCTGACATGCCAAATTCTATTTTTAATTTTCTCCCTGATATTGATCTTTTTTGTGATTCTATGAATTGTCCTCCAACAATTACAGGTTTAGTAGTATCTATATATCCTGATTCAAAGGTTGGAAGATTGGTTCCCATAAACAGATTAAACCAAGAAAGCCAAGATTCTACTGTTTGAATCGAATCAAATGGGACATCTCCTAGATGATATAAATCAGACATAGAAGAAAAATGACCATTATTGTTAATAGTTGTATGATCAAAATATGCTCGACCAATATCTGTTAAATTGAAAGATTGCGTACCCAAATCCCTATAACCTTTATCAAAAAATTTTCCATAAGTAATTCTAAATACATTTTGAGGAACAGTAGGTAGCAACTGGCAGAATAGATAATTATTCAATAAAATGAGAGCTATCAGATTTCGTATCAAGGATAGATCAGGTATTTTTGTCGAAATTGGTTGAATAAATTAATATCGTGTGTCCAATGAGGAGGAAGCATCTCTGGAGATTTACCTTGGGCTGTTATAGTTCGCAAAAGATTAGAGCCAAATAATTTATCAATATATCCATCTCCAATCCATTGGAACTCACGAGGATGTAAATTATAAATTAACATAATAATTGATGTAGCTGTCCTTATTGGATCATATTCATCTTTATTTGTTATAGAAATTTTTATTCCACTGCATGATTGCCCATCATATTTGGGAATTTTATTATAGTATATGGATCCCTTTGGCCGATAATTAACTTCATCAAAAGTAACACCAGGCAGTTTATAATTCTTTAACTTATCTAAAAAAAAGCTTGTAACTAACCATGGAGCGCCTAAATAAAGGTAAGGCTGATCGGTGCCAAAGCCTATATTTAGATTGGTACCTCTGAAAAGATCCATGCCTACATAAGCCAATAATGTTTCGGGGCTTTTAATGAATGGTAAGGGATTCTTCCAAATCAATTTCGTATCACTAAACCAAGATTCTCTTTCCCAATTAGCCATAGGAATAATTGTCAAATCAACATGCTTAGAATCTTTTACCCAATTCATTTCATTTATGAGGACACAAGCTTCTCCGATTGTAAGACCATGACGAATTGGGAAAAGATGATAAGATTCAAAACTTTGAAATTCAGTTCTAGGTATTGGACCATCTATAATATCTCCTCTTATAGGGTTAGGGCGATCAAGAACTAGTATAGGGATTCTCCAATCAGATGCTGCTTCAAATAACTTTGAAATAGATGCTAAAAACGTTGTGTATCTCACCCCTGTATCTTGCAAATCAATAACAATCAAGTCTAATGTTGACATTGCCCATTTTGGAGGATACACCATACCATCAAATATATTTATTATTTCTGCTCCGTGCACTGGATCAAGTTTCTCACGGCCAATTAATTTTGCACGGCTGTCATCCAAGCCCCAAATCCCATATTCAGGCTCGAACAAGACATGGACAACTATACTGGAATCTATTTGAATTAAATCTAAAATATGCTTTCCATTTCTATTCACAGAAGTGTGATTTGTCAATATTCCAATCCTTTTTGAAGCCAGGTGTTTAAAATCCATTTGTTCTAGTATATCTAGTCCAGTATAAACTTTTGGGGAAAAAGATAAATCTGGTATACTAAGAATTTTGGAATATTGGTATTTATCCTTTGCGGAATTCTGCGCAATAGCTACTATAGCCAAAAATAAAAAAGGAACGATTTGTCGGAACCTTGCCATTTCTCAATGCAAAGTTAGCTGGAACAGAAATAAAACTAAATAAGAAACTTAATGATATAAAAATCTATGATTTTTCTTGTTTTTAAATCCTGTTAGTCCCCACATTCTATAGGCCTATGGGTGAATCAAATAATAACAATAGCGGCGGTTTCGCAAAAACAACCGATTTTAAATGGCTAGGCGTAGGTCTGGCTGTTTTTGTTTTAATTGCCATCATGCCCACACCAGATTCCATGATGCAAAAGGCCGAATTTATTTTTGGTAATTATCCTACAGATGCTACAATTGAAGAGATTCGTCCACTCGATGAGATTCGCTCAGATCCTGTTATTATACAAAAAGCATTACATATAAAATTAATTATAGCACTATTATCTACTTGTGTAGTCTTCTTTGCTACAGAAGCCGTTCCAATGCCTGCTGTCGCTTTGTTGATAGGTTTAGTTCAATTGTTTTTTGGAATAACTGAACCCAAATTAGTTGCCTTAAGCTACGCTCATGATGCAGTTTGGTTCATTGCAGGTTCTCTAGCTCTAGGCGCCACCTTAGTAAAATATGGATTAGATAAGCGCGTGGGTATGCTGGTTATAAATCTTGCCGGGACAAAGACAAGAAATATTGTAATTGGCATTTTGCTTGGTACAGCAATTCCCACTGCCTTTGTTGGTGAACATGCGGTTGCGGCTATGTATGTTCCAATTGCACTAGCATTATTCACCCTCACCAATAAGTCCACCCCCGCACCAAAACTTGGGACCTTACTTATGGTAACTATTGCTGTGGGGTGCATGATTGGTGGTCCTATGAGTCCAACAGGCGGTGCCCGAAATGCTCTCATGATCGGTTTTTTATCTAAT
>TARA_B100000686_G_scaffold355365_1_pt1 | contig 23495 bp, 17 predicted proteins | sample TARA_B100000686 | Tara Oceans TARA_B100000686 (sample SAMEA2622733) | marine metagenome | biome: marine biome (ENVO:00000447); feature: marine epipelagic mixed layer (ENVO:xxxxxxxxx); material: "saline water (ENVO:00002010), including plankton (ENVO:xxxxxxxx)" | depth 150 m | reverse complement strand
GGTATGTGGAAAGCTTCAATAGATGGTGCTTTAGTAGTTCGGGGATCTATATTTGCTATGGGCAGCGATCTATCTCCTGCGCTTATCTCTGTAGGATATATTGTTGGAAGGAATATTGGGATCCTCGTTATTGCGGGCGGACTAATTTCATGGATTATTGCTATTCCTATTTATTCAGCGATACATGGTTTTGATGGTAAACCAATTGAAGAAGCAGGAAAAATATGGAATTCACAAATACGATATTTAGGCGTTGGAGCAATGGTTGTAGGCGGTATCTGGTCTTTAATTCAGCTAATAAAACCACTCTACGAGGGTATTAAAGCAAGTCTATTAAGCCTAAAGAATATAAATCAAGATAAAGAAATTCCATTGGTGGAACGCGATTTTCCTATTAACTATGTTGCAATCGCTTTAGTCGTCTTACTAATTCCAGTTTTCCTTTTATACTATAATATTATTCCTAATGTTGGAGTTGCAACCATACTTACAGCTTTAATGATGATATTTGGCTTTCTGTTTTCAGCCGTAGCCGCTTATATGGCAGGAATGGTTGGCTCATCTAATAATCCAATATCTGGTGTAACAATTGCTACAATCCTATTTTCATCATTGTTATTATTATTCCTTATTGGAGATAATGTTACTGCTGGTGCTCCAGCTGCGATAATGATTGGTGCAGTAGTTTGTTGTGCCGCAGCTATTGGAGGAGATAACTTGCAAGATCTAAAAACTGGGTATATTCTGGGTGCTACTCCATGGAAGCAACAGGTGATGCAGATTATTGGCACATTAAGTGCAGCACTTGTATTAGGATTAGTATTAGACATACTGCATACTGCGTATACTATTGGATCTAGCACTCTATCTGCTCCTCAAGCAACGCTAATGAAATCAGTCTCAGATGGTGTTTTTAATGGTAACTTGCCTTGGACTATGGTTGGTATAGGTGCTATCATTGGATTAATAATTATTATATTAGATGTACGTCAAAAAAATATTGGTTCCAATTTTAGAATTCCCATTTTAGCTGTTGCCGTAGGTATTTATTTACCAATCGAACTAACAGTCCCAATTTTTATTGGCGGGATGATATCACATTTAAGCGAAAAATCTGGTGCTGACGATATGACTAAAAAACGTGGTCTATTGATATCATCTGGGCTTATAACAGGGGAAGCACTAATGGGTATTTTTGTAGCTATTCCAATTTTTATTACAGCAAATAAAGACTGGTGGCCAAAATTTAATCATCTAGAATTCCTAGGAATTACCTTTTTCATATTCACACTTATCTGGCTTTATAAATCTGTAACAAAATAGATATTGGCAATATATGCAACCAATTACATCTGATTTATTAAATCGTATTCCCAAGGTAGAACTACATTGTCATCTTGACGGAAGCCTCCGCCCACAATCTATACTAGAAGTTGCTCAAAATGAGAATATTCGCCTGCCATTCGATAGCATTACAGAATTAAAATCTTTTTTTATATCTGGGAAAAAACGCGTCACACTTGAAGAATACTTAAAACGGTTTGATGTTACATTAAGTGTAATGCAAAGTGCAAAGTCTCTTTCAAAATTTTCATATGAATTAATTGAGGATGTTGCCAAAGAAAATGTACGTTATATAGAAGTTCGCTATTCTCCGATTCTCCATACAAAACTTGGAATGACTATGGAAGAAAGTGTAGAATCAGTACTAAAAGGGTTAAAAAAAGGTAAAAAACAGTTTGGTGTTAAATCTGGTATAATTGTTTGTGGTATTCGATCTATTTCTCCTTCAATATCACTAAAGCTTGCTGACCTTTCTGTGAGATATAAAAATCGAGGAGTAGTAGGTTTCGATCTAGCTGGTGCAGAAGAAAATTTCCCTGCTAAGGAACATCGGGAAGCTTTTTATCTAATTAGGAATAACAATATAAATGCTACAATACATGCTGGAGAAGCATATGGCCCCGCTTCTATTCATCAAGCAATTCATCAATGCGGTGCTAATCGTATTGGGCATGGTACACGTTTAAAAGAAGATAAAGGCCTAATGAATTATATTAACGATCATCGTATACCTTTAGAAATCTGTCTAACATCAAACTGGCAAACAAAAAGTGTACGTTCTTTAAAACAACATCCTCTAAAATTCTATTATAACCAAGGAATAAGAGTAACATTAAATACCGATAATCGATTAATGTCTAATACCACAATGACCAAGGAAATGATGTTAGCACATAAATTATTTGGTTTCACAATCCATGACTTCAAAGAGATTACTATCATGGCAATGAAAAGTGCATTTATCAAATATAAAGAAAGAAAAGCTATGATTAACTCTATTTCAAAAGAATTCGAGCAAGGTTATGGTTTTATTTAAGGTTTTAAATAAGCATATCATCCGAAATGATTAAACTAGTGATAACGTACTACTGTAATTTTATCTACCATATTTTCCCCTTCTGAACCATAAATTACCAACAAGTAAACACCGCTAGATACGTAATCACCATTAGTGTCTCTACCATCCCAGGATAGTTGATCTCCATCAATACTAATACCCTTATTAACTACCTTTCTTATTACGGACCCATCTAGAGTCATAATTATCATAGAAGTTAAAAATGGTAAACCATCAACTTTCATCGATTCTTCTGTTGGAAGATAAAAAGGGCTTGGGTAAACCTTTACTCTTTTATAATCATTTTTATTACTGCCAAAAGGAATCCTTACCACATTTAATCCTTTGCTAGTAGCAATATAAGCCAAGTTGTTTTTTGGATCAAAATCAATATCAGTAATCTGATCAGATAGTAACGGGCTGTTAGAAGTTCGAAAACCATTAATATCAGGCCAATATGTTGAATTTTCCAATAATACATGAACCCCTTGAGTAGGAGAATGAGTCCAAATATTTCCATGTGGGTCCACCTTTATTTCAGCACCATTACCAAATGATATATTTGGAAAATAGGAATAGGGATTTTCACGAATAATTGGATTATTACTATTTCGTAAATCAAAATAATTTAAACCAGATGGTGTTAAATAAAATAGACGACCACTCATCCCCATTGCTATTGACCGAATTGTACCCTCAGCGATTATTTTTTGCCAAGTAAAAGATTCGGGGTTATATGGTAATCCATCATAATCAAGCATAAAAAGACCACCATTGGGATAAATACCAAGATTAGCTTCTTCTGCCTGGAAAGCAGACACCCATACTCGATCCCATGAATCAAAAGTAATTGCATTTGGTGATTGACTAATTTTTATAGATGTTTCTGCTGATCCAAAATGTTTCCACACCCCATTAGTTGAACGTACATGGATAGGATTGTTACCATTAATCGAATAGGGATCTGCTACCCACATATTACCATCTTTATCAAATTCTATGTCAAGTACTACTTGATATGGGAAAGGGTCATTACTAGTAGTATGGTAGCTTAGATAGGAAGTATCTATAATCGAAATATTTGCAGGATTATCTATGTCCACAACAATAATACCACCACTATATCTAGGTGGATTTGATAAATATACACGAGAGCCTCGAATGGCACAATAGACCAATCCATCAGGCCCTTGCTCTAAATCAGAAATAAAACCACCAAAATCATATGGTACGGTATCACCTATAAATTCAGAATAATCATACTTAAAATGTATAGTCTGAGAATTGGGTTCTTTAATTTCCAAAATATTTCTCCATCCATCTTCGTTCAATATTGATAAACCATGACTACTTCCGCCTATTAATCTGCCATCATCTAGAACCGTTATTGCTGTAAATCCACTAGTAGCAGGAGCATTAGGTATAAATTTTTGGAATGAATCTATTGAGATATCCCCGCTAATTTGAGGCAATAATTTGAATCCATTTTCAAAACCAATGATTAATCCATTAGCTTCATCTGCATGTAAAGTCATAATTGGTTGATCAAATTTTAATTCTAATATTGTACCATCCTTGCTCTGTCTAAAAAGGAAATTTTCTTTTGCAAACCACCAACTCTGTTCAACTTTTACCATATTGCTAAATGAAAATATTGTAAATAAGCTTTCAAATGGGGTGGTTACCATTTCTAAAGGATTAATATTTACCAACGATTCTTCTGTGGAGATTAATATAGATGACTCTACTGATTCTACTGCTGTAATTGAACTCATCAGATTGGAAAAAGGCTGTTCCCAATTATTTGGGTCTTTTAGATTCGAATTTAAATTTCCAATCCAAACACCTGAATCTGTTCCTAGAAATATTGTTGTATTTGTTACTGCGAAACCTATAATACTACCCATTTCAGATGGGAAATTCTTATAATTATCTAGATATTGCCATGTCTGATCATATTTAAATTTCATTATACCCATATCTTGCCCATCTTGAAACAAGACAAACGCTTGTGAATCTAAAATTTCAAAATCAATAATAGCAGTAAGACCAAAATCAAATATTTTTATAGAACTCTTCTTTTGAATATCATAGATTTGTATAAAACCAAATGGAAGTGTACCACCAATCCAAGCCACATTATGGTATGGGTCCCAATCAACAGCACCTAAATCTACTCCTACAAGACCTTCAATCGTTGTCAGAGTAGTATAATTTTGATCATCGAAAACCAATAAACCACCTTCAGTAGCTGCTAGCACAATATTATCTGTTGAAATAATCTGACGAATATTAATTGGAGAAGTAAATGCCTTCCAGTCTCCTATTTTTACCTGAGCGCTGGTCAATGTTATGAAAAAAAACCAGACTGTAAATTTTAAGAAGAAAATGGAGAAGGTATAAAACATATTATAAAAATTACTAGACTTATTGTGCCAATCCATTTTTCCCGTGCAGTTATAGGTGCATCAATATGTTGAATGGGAGGATGATTAGTTGTTCTCATTAATAGAAGAATAAGCAATCCCCAAATAAGCCAGTTTATCGATAACAAACCCATTGGAAATAGAGCACACCAAGTTAGCTTAGCTAAAATAGAAAACCTCTGACCTAAAATAGCATAAGCAATATGTCCACCATCCAACTGGCCAATTGGTAAAAGATTTAACATAGTAATTAATAGTCCAATCCAACCAGCAAATGCTATTGGATCTAGCAGAATGTCTTGGTTTGAACCTAAATCAGGAAACATGACCAAAGTTAAAATTCTCATTAAAATAGAATCACCCAGTTTCAGTCCATTTATGGGTTGATCAATAAAAATAATTTCAGATCGAGTCATTCCCCAAATTAATAATGGTAAAGTTACAAGAAATCCAGCAATTGGTCCAGCAGCTCCAATCTCAAGTAGTGCAATACGTTTTTCTATAGGAGATTTGATTTTAATAAAAGCACCAAAAGTGCCCACAAAAGTGGGTGCAGGAATAAAATAGGGCAATGTAGCTTCTACTTTATGTTTTCGTGCGTATAGATAATGCCCAGATTCATGGCAAACTAATATTATCATTAATGCAAAAGAAAATGGAATCCCCAAAGTAATATCAGAAATAGAATTAATAGGATTACCTCCAGCCATTAGAGTACCAGAAAACAATGTAGTAATAATTGTTATTAAGAATAAGAAGAAATGTAGCTTAGTAATTTTGAAATCACGAATAATATTCGATTTTAGTAATCTTTTATTTATGAATTTCATATTTAATTTTAAGAAATGAATTAAAATTTCATAATTGGAAATACTAGATTCAATTGATAAAACCTACATCTAATAATGATTAATAAATGCTCCAGAAACAATGTAGACAATATTATACTACCACTAACTAATATGGATTTGGTGCAAACTATATAAAAAATAAACTAAAAACAATCTTTTGACATACCACTATTAAGGTAAACCCATCAATATACAATGTGAAAAGGCCTTCTGAAAAAATGTTTCATCAGCTATTTCTTTTTATTTTCAATAAAAAAACCCAATTTTTACTATGGCCAAATGTAATTTATTCTTAATTCTCCTAGTAGGAATCCTTTTTGCCCGTGATGATCACCCATTTGAAATTGAAATAAGGCCCAGAATTATTGATGGTGCAAAAGTGATTGTGAATGTTGATGTAGAAAATGGTGTCAAAAAGCCTATTGATTATTTGGAAGGATTTATTTCTGAATTTGATGGTGACGGAAAGTTTAAAAATGAAAAAAGACTAATTATTTTGTATGATTATGAACCTCCTCTTCAGCCAGGTTTCTCTGCTACAAAAAGCCTCATTTACCCCCTTGTAAAATCAAAGCCACATACGTATGAATTTAGAGTTTCAAAGGTAAAATTTATGAGCGACACTCGCATCTTTACATGGCATGAGAATGCTGGATTTATTCGGATTGATTGAACCGCTTACTATGGTGTTTTATGAATTTATCTTCCAACAATTTAGAATAATTCAAAGTGTCTAGATCTAAAATCAATTCGTTTATCCACTGTCGAGTAAATATGATATATTGGTCAATTAACTGAAATGGAATCCGTTCAGCATACATGTTAACAATAATAATCGCAGAAGGCAAAGGTATATAGCTGTTGATAGGATCTACATAAAAATTATCGAGCCCTTTAATTAGCTCTCTTGTACTTAGATAATCTACTGTCTCTCCAAATATATCATCAGCAATCGCCCTATCCTTAGACCAAGTTTTTAAATAACCATATAACCAACCATCCAATGCACCATCAAGGTACGCTTTTTTAACTCGAAACGTATTTTCGGGATTGTAATTCATAGTTTTAATGACTCTATTCCAGTCCCTCCCATCCCAAAAAAGACGATTTTCCTGTGCATATGTAGATATCATTGTACCAAAATAAAGTATAATTAAAATGGGTCTTAACATATAAGATATTAATATGTTCAGACCTTATTGACGACAATAGATTTTATATTAACAAATTCCATCATGCCGTAACTGGATAACTCTCTTCCATATCCAGAATTTTTAACACCACCAAATGGTAACCGAGGGTCTGATTGAACATAATCATTTATAAATGTGATACCAGCATTAATTTTTTTTCTAGCAATTTTTTCACCTCTTTGTATATCCTTGGTAAAGATTGCAGAACCTAATCCAAATTCCGTTTCGTTAGCCAAATCAAGTGCATGAGATTCATTTTTAGCAGTAATAACAGCTAAAACAGGACCAAAAATTTCTTCATCAAAAGCTGCCATACCAGGCTTTACATCCACAAGGAGAGTTATTGGATAGTAAGCCCCTTTTTCCAATGGAATAGAACCACCCAATTTTAAAATTGCACCCGAAAATATACTACGTTTTACTTGGTCATGTACTTCATCTCTGGCTTTTATAGAAACCATAGGACCTACATCTACATCATCCATAGGATCTCCAACCACTTTACTATTTAATTCAGACTCTAATAGATTAATAAATTCCAACACATTTTTCTTCGTTACAATGATACGCTTCGCAGCAATGCAACTTTGGCCAGCATTCAATAGCCTTCCAATAGCACATGCTACCGCGGCCTGTTCCAAATTAGCATCATCTAAAATTATATAAGGATCACTGCCTCCTAATTCAAGGACTGTTTTTTTTAATACTGCCCCAGCAATACTAGCAACTTCTTTTCCCGCAGGCGTACTTCCTGTAAGTGTGACTGCTGAAATTGCTTTATTCTCAATGACTTCTTTTACTCTTCCAGCAGGAATTATCAGATTTCGAAAAATATTAATGGGATAACCTGCTTCAATAAAACAAGACTCAATAGCAGTAGCACATCCCTGAACATTTGAAGCATGTTTAAGTAATATTCCATTACCTGAAGTAATAGCTGGTAATGTAAATCGAAAAACTTGCCAAAAAGGAAAATTCCACGGCATCACACCAAGAATAAGTCCAAGAGGTTCTATAGTAACAAAACTTTTATTTTTTCCTGTTTTAATTGGATTATCAATTAAAAATTCTTCTGCATGTTTATAGTAATAATCACAAAGCCAAGCACATTTTTCTACTTCAATTATTCCTTGCGAAACAGGTTTACCCATTTCTAAAGCGATAAGTTTAGCATATTCCCTAGCTCTATCTTTCAATATACCCGAAAGTTGTTCCAAACAACTACTACGAAAACTAATTTCCAATTCGGACCAAACCTTTTGGGTTTTTTGGACATCAGAGAGAATAACACTTATTTCTTCTGATGAATGAATCTTATAAGTTTTCACTTCTTCTAATGTAGTTGGGTTAGTAGAAGTTAATTTTTCCATAGTAATCCATATTATTATTAAAAATATAAGGTATTATATTGTATTCAAGTTTCCATTAGAGTTTATAATTTTTAAGCAATTGATTTTAATATCCAATCACATCCACTCCATATACAAATTAAGGAGAGAACTCCATAATGATTAAAATCTTTTCCCAGAGTTCGTAGATCATTAGCATATAGCCCCAAAATAATACCGCCTATTACTATAATTAGCCCGCCAACTAGGCGCAAGCGCCAATCCAAAGAGTTCAAAGTATAACTCTACATACTAAAAATAGTTTACTCAATTTAAAATCCCCCAAGGCTACTTGTTTTCAAATAAATTCTGACCCATTAATAATATACATAATTATATTTATTTTAAATGACATTAAAAGAAAAAATAGAGAATCGATCTGCGACTGTAGGTATTATCGGTCTTGGCTATGTAGGCCTATCATTAGCTATGGAATTTATCCATGCTGGGTTTAAAGTTAAAGGATTTGATATTGATAAATCAAAAGTAGAACAACTTAATAAGGGGAATAATTATATCCAGGATGTTTCTGATGAAGATCTCAATACCGCAGTTAATGGCGGGCAATTCAAAGCCACTACAGATTTTTCTGAAATTTCTACATTGAATACTGTATCTATTTGCGTGCCAACTCCATTAAATAAACAGAAAAATCCAGATATATCCTATATAAATAGTGCAATGTCAGATCTCTGTTCTTATATCCATGCTGATATGCTTATAATATTAGAAAGTACTACATACCCTGGGACTACGAGGGAGCTTATTTTGCCAATTCTTGAAGGTCAAGGATTTAAAGTAGGAACAGATTTCTTTTTATGTTTCTCGCCAGAACGGATAGATCCTGGGAATAAGAAGTTTGGGACAACCAACACTCCGAAAGTTATAGGTGGTATAACTAAGAAATGTACTGAACATGGCATAGCTCTATATAATACAATAGTAAACAAAGTTGTACCAGTTTCATCTCCAGAAGCGGCAGAAATGGTTAAACTACTTGAAAATACCTTCAGAGCTATAAATATTGGTCTAGCTAATGAAACAGCGATAATGTGTGAAAAACTTGGAATGGATGTCTGGGAAATAATTGAAGCTGCTGCTACAAAACCCTTTGGTTTTATGAAATTTACACCTGGCCCTGGTCTTGGAGGACACTGTATTCCTATTGATCCTCATTATTTATCTTGGAAACTAAAAGCTTTAGATTATGATGCCAGGTTTATTCAACTTGCCGGAGAGATTAATACTTCTATGCCTATCCATGTAGTAGATCTAGTTCGAAATGCAATGAATGCTCAGAAAAAAGCTTTAAATGGAAGTAGTATTTTAATAGTAGGTGTTGCTTATAAGAAAAATGTTAATGATGTAAGGGAATCTCCAGCTATCGATGTAATAAAATTATTAGATGCAGATGGTGTAAATATTTCTTTCTATGACCCATACGTGGAATCAATATACTTTAATGGTCGTAATCTAAAAAGACAAGAAAATTTGATAGAAAACCAATTAGATAGTGCAGATGCCGTAGTTATTCTAACTGATCATGATTCAATTGATTTTAATCTAATTCTTTCTAAAGCCAAACTGATCGTAGATACCAGAAATGTTTATCATCGATCAAAAGAGAAAAAACTTTTCAGATTAGGTGTTGGAACTACAGATTATTAATAATTATCTAACTTAGATAATATATTTTATAAAGCCATCTAATTGAAGCTTTATTCCTTAATTATTCAATATAATTTCCTACGCCTGAGCTTTAGCTTTTATATTTAAATAAATCGGTTCACCAGCACCTAAGTCAGGATCATATTCTGGCAGTATTAATGATAATTTTCTACGAATCTGACTTGCACTATTTTGAGAAATATCCAATTCCAATTCATAAATTCCAGTTTTAATAAAATCAATTACTTCTGGCGTAGCTATATTTTCTTTTAAAACAAAAATTTTATCATGTCTAGTATCGTTGAGCATTTCATTATCCAAAACCAGTTCTTCAACTTTTTTCTCTCCTGGTCTAGGACCAATAAAATTAATGGGAATATCTAACTCAGGCTCGTACCCTGATAATCGAATAAGCTCATTAGCAATATCTAGAATCCTTAATGGTTCGCCCATATCAAGTACAAATACCTCTCCTCCACCTTCACCTAAAGCACCAGCTTGCAGTATTAACTGGCTTGCCTCACTTACAGACATAAAATAACGCTGCATATCTGGGTCAGTTACAGTTACAGGGCCTCCATTCCTGATCTGTTCTTGGAAAATAGGAATAACGCTACCAGAACTACCTAATACATTTCCAAATCGTACTGCAATAAACTGAGATTCGGGAGTATTTGCAGATTGCACAATTAGTTCAGCGAGTCTCTTTGTTGCACCCATAACATTAACTGGTTTTACTGCTTTATCTGTACTAACCAATACAAATTTTTCTACCATATGCTTCAGTGCAATATGAGTTAGATTGGCTGTACCCAATACGTTGGTTTTTACAGCCTCCCATGGAAATGTTTCCTGCATTGGAACGTGCTTATATGCTGCAGCATGTAAAACTACTTGAGGTTCAAATTCATCAAACACTTGAGCAAGGACATCCTTATCTCTAATATCACATAATACAGGTTTAAAAAGAACGGAAGAAAAATCTAATGCCATAATCTCCCTATCTATCTCAAACAGATTATATTCGCTAAGATCAAGCATCACCAAAACTGCAGGTTCATATTTTAAACATTGACGAACTAATTCTGAACCAATACTCCCTCCTGCACCTGTAATAAGCACTCTTTTCCCATGTATTAATTCATTTATGGAATTTTTATCAAGGTTCACTTCCTCTCTACCTAATAAATCAACAAGGGAGACCTCCTTAAATTCTGAAATTGTGAACCGGCCCTGAACCAATTCAGTTATTGATGGAAGTGTTTTAAATAGTTTGCCCGACTGTTTGCAGATCTCAATAATATTCCGCATTTCTTTCCTTGACGCAGATGGGATACAAATAAGAATCTCATCGAACAACCCAGTATGATTAACAAGAGAGTCAATCGGTCCTAGAACAGGAATATCATGAAGGCTAGAACCAATCTTGCTAGGATTATTATCCAGAAAGCCAACGACTTTTATTCTTTCTTCAGGTTGCTCTAAGGATTGTCGCAAAATAGCCTGTCCAGTATCTCCAGCGCCAATTATAATCACTTTCCTTATAGATCGGGATTTTTTTGTTATTCTAAGTGATTTTAAAATATGATTAAAGTATATACGGACTCCTAAGCGAGATGAACCTGCTAAGAAAGAAAAAATCATAAAGTCCAAAACAAAAATTGATTTAGAAATTCCTTTAAAACCTAAAGTAAACCAAATAAGTGTTATGCACAAACCACTCGCTAATATATTTGCTTTTATTACATTGATCATATCCCATATACTGGTATAACGCCACATACCACGATAGAGGCCAAAATATGAAAAAGATCCAAGTTTAATTAACAAAATTAGTATTATATGCACTGGTTGGAAAAATTGGTATAACTCAATAGGAAATATAAATTCGTATCGTAAAAGTATACTTCCTAAGATAGAAACAAATACAAAAACCGCATCTAAACCGAATAGGATATAAAAATTTTTATTTGTTAATCTATTACGAATGTGTCGCACTATATGAAATTGGGGAGAAATCTATTAAAGTACTAAAATTATTTATTACAATATTTATCAATAAATCTTGACCATTCTGGCAATTCGGTTTTTAGTCGTAAAATCAAAAAAAATTTATTGATTTTTATTGGAAAAAAAATAACCAATATTGTAAAAACAATAATTTTAATATCTGTGAAATACCCTTTTTTTTTTAGGTAATAATTTGAAAGTGCACATTTTAAAGGTATTAATTCTCTATAAGGATCTAATCCATTTATTTGATTTAAAACAATATCTTCATTTCTAAGAAGAATTGAAGCAAAATCAGATAGCCCTGGTTTTAAATCATTTAGAAACTGATACTGCTTAGCATTAAAATACTCAGGAATTTCTGGTCTAGGTCCTACAAATACCATTTCACCTTTAACAACATTTAACAACTGCGGAAGTTCATCTAGCTTGAAAAACCTCAAAACCTTACCCCAGGAAGTTATCCTTTTATCATTTTTAATAGTTATTTTCATCCAAGAAGAATCATTTTTTATGGACATGGAACGAAATTTATAAATTTTAAATTTTTTGAATTTAAATCCAACCCTCTCCTGGATAAAAAATATAGGTAACCCTTGAAAAAAAAAGCTAAAAAACATAATAATTAAAAATATCGGTGATAACATCACTAAAATAACCAATCCTATTAATCTAGAAAGCATCTTATCTAATAATCAGATTTTGTAACTGTCCCATAGTTTTTTAATTGTATCAATTATATAACTAATCTCATCGTTTTGCATAGCTGGATAAAGGGGTAGCGAAATAACAGTTTCAGACAACTTCTTCGCAAATGGAAAATCATTAGGTAACCATCCATATTTCTTGAAATAATAAGAATGCATATGTACTGGTGTATAATGCAAAGCAGTACCAATGCCAGCTTTATTTAATTCATTAATAATTTCATCTCTGCTAATTCGCCATCGCTTAGATATAATCTGAATAATAAACAGATGCCACGCGTGAGTTAATTTATCTTTTTGATGAGGGGAAATCAGTCCTTTTATATTTTTTAACGCAGATTTATATTGTTTTGCAATTTCTACCCTGCGCTTATGCCATGATTGTATATGTTCTAACTGTTCCAGGCCAAAACAAGCAGCAATATCGGTCAAGTTGTATTTATATCCTAACTCAGAAATATCATAAAACCAGCTCCCTCCTTCCTTAAATCGTCTCCAACCATCCTTAGACATCCCATGAAGAGATAACTTTCTGATTTTTTCAGCTAGTTCATTATCGTTAGTGGATACTGCTCCTCCTTCTCCACCGGTAGTAATATTTTTATTTGCATAAAAAGAAAATGCTGCGGCATTATTAGTATTTCCAACCTTTCCAGCATTACTTACTGTTTCCAACGCATGAGCTGCATCTTCTAGAACAAAAATACCATATTTTTGGGAAAGATCATTTATTCTTTTCATATCATTAGCGTAACCAGTTAGGTGTACTGGGATAATTGCAATTATATTTTTCTCTCTTTTTAGTACAGTTTCTACACAATCTAAATCAATGTTTAATGAATTTTTTTCACAATCAATTAAAATTGGTTTTAAACCTAAATATTCTCCAACCTCTATAGTGGCTGCAAAAGTATAAGTAGGTGCAATAAATTTATCGCCAGGCATAAATCCTTTTGATGCTAATGCAAGGTGCAAAGCAGCAGTCCCAGAATTAACACAAACTACATTATCAGACTGTAAATATTCACATAATTGTAATTCAAATTCCTTAACTATAGGTCCTGTGGTAAGCCAACCTGAACGAACGGACTTTGGAAAAAGTTCATTTAAGTTTTTTGGGATTATAGGTTTATGAAAAGGTATTTTCATACGAATTTACCAGAATTTACAATTTGAACTCATTAGGATAATATATATCAAACCCACATCTAATAATATAATTCTGATCATTAAGTTCTGATTTATTTAAATCAAACCCAATAAAACATCCAATATTGGGTTTCCACCACCATTCTATATCACCTGATATAAATTTGGTTACTAAAACAGGTCCACTGGGAAAAGGAACTTCCTGAAAACTTTCATAGGGTTGGTATGGGTTAACTTTCATTGTTTGATCCCCTATTTTTCTTTTACCAAATAATAGCTTAGTTATCAGATTAGTCCTATTAAAAATATTAATTCCCACCTTATATTGTTCGCCGTCACTTCCATATTCCCAACCAAGAGGAAGTCCTCTTTGGACAAAATTGTTAAAACCGCTTTGGTGGCGCATAGTATGAGTGCCAACCATAACATATTCAGCAAAAAATGAAGTATACATTTTATCTACTAATTTAGGGGACCAGACAGATCTAACAGAAAAGGCATGAGAATGGCCTTCCCCTTTTTCTAGTTGATGACCAATATCTAAAGTGTACTCGTCTAATAATAAATTTCCAGATAATCTTATACTTGGTTTTATTAACCAATCCATAGATAATTGCCAAACACCATTTGCACTTTTTGTGCCAAATTGATTTTGCCTTTCATTCATTTCAATTTCAAGATGAGTCGAAATCGGGTTAATATAGGAAATATCTAAAGGACGATTGATTCCCGAGTAGATAACAAGTTCTGCTAAACCAATAAGGATTGTTTGACTATTTGTCCATTCAATACCGCGTCCAGTTATATAACGGTTATAATTATTTTCTTGTTCTAAAAACCCGTGGAAATAACGTACCCTTAGATTATTGAAATCAAGACCTAATAGTCCAAAATCATATGAAGGGGACTTCTCACTAATTGCTAATTGAATATCATTACCTGCTCCCCAACTTTGCCGACCACGACCCCATTGTATAATCATCCAGTCATTTTCATAACCGATACCTGAAATATCTGTTTCTCCCGTACGTCCAAAATAACGTTCCAAGCCAGTATATCTGGGAAAAATTTTGGGGTTATTTACAATTCGTGGATATAAGTAGCCATAAAAATTTTTCCTATAAGAAAAGTCAGCATAAGAATAAGCAGAAACACCATTCTTTTGGTTAATTATTTTCCCATTAAAACCTATTCTCAATTTTATTATTAAAGAATCAACATAATGATTTCCTGTTGAATTTTTAAAATATCTATTTGGTCCAAAAGTAGTATTATATTCCCATTTATTACCCAAGTCCATGGATAATTTCCTCAAACGAAATTGAAAGAACTCATTAGGAATTTCTTGGCAATGGGTAACGGGGATAAAAATAATTAAAACAAATATTATGTTTTTAATCACTAAGAGTATTTCTTTTTACTAAAGAACATTATTGACTCTTTTCTATAACTGTATAGTAATTATAATTTTGGTTCATTGTATCTATAGATTAAGTAGTTCATAAAGGAAACAAAATATACTATTTTAGATAAAATCCAGATTCAATTATTCCTGGTTCTCTCAAACTTAAATTTTCTCTTGGAAATCTTGTACACGGTATAGGAGAATCATCACATTTCTGTCCATTCTCTGGAACTAGCAACTCTAATCCTGAATTAGTGGTATAGATATAAACGGAAGGAATAGTGGGCGTATAATTAGAAGGGTTTTGAATAAAAAGATTCTTTACTGAACCAATTTGATCAATTGTATGGAAGGAAAAAGATATTAAGATTATTATTATAGGAGATAATTTATTAAATATATTTGGAAATAAATCAAATAACGTAAAGCCAAAAAATCCCGCCCCAAGCCACCAAAAAGCAAAACTAGCAAACCTAGAATCTGGTGCATAAAAATACCACATCCCTAATTGACCTAATGCAGGTAATGCAAATAAAATTATTCTTTTAAAAATTCTTTTGTTTATTATTATATATAATAATCCCAAAATTGTTAGAATGAGTGGATACAATGTCTCAATTCTTAATCGTTGTAAAAAAAAGTTCTTTTTTAAATTATTTTTAATTAATAATTTGATTCCCACCGCATTTTTTTCAACACCAAAAACACCCTTTGCGGATCTGGAAATACCATTTGATAAAGTTTTTACGTCCTTTTTGTTCATTTTCCATTCCACAGGAACAGAGACACCTTCAAATGGATAAAAAGGATATCCTGTTAGCAATATATTTCTATGAATCTGAAGGGAAAGACCAATAATGATCAATAATACATCTAATTTGTACTCCTTTATTGTATCATTAATATTCTCCCTATACAAAATTAATAGTATTAATAAGGTCAATATAGCAACAGGCAAAAAACTCATCTTAGAACAAAACCCCAAACATATACATATAAAAATTGAGCCAAGATTATTTTCATTTTCAAAAATATTTTTAAATAATTTTATTGATAAAAAGGACCCAAAAATAAATACTGGAAGATCAGACTCAAGACCTGGATGCATATCAAAACAATAGTGTATTAAGATAGGGGTGAACAATAATTTCATTACATCTGAAGCACGAAAAAGTTGACTTTTAGCAATAATGATATAAGTTGGTATAACAAAAAAATAAAGCATACCCAATGCCAGCAAATACCCACTAAAATTCCATAGTGGTCGAATAATAAATGGAATTTTATCTAAAAAGGCAAGTTGAAGATAATGGCTACTATCTAATCCATAATGTGATTCCAGATTCCCTAGTCCAGGTATTAATGGAAATTGCTGTGCCCAACGAATTTTTTGAATATAATAACTAGCCTCGTAACTTAGCTTAGCAAAACTAAGATTAGATACCCAAAAAAGGAAAAAAAGTTGGATTGTAATTACAAATAATATCTTTAAATCTATTTTTAGGGCTAAATCACTAAAATCGACATTTTCATAAACTAATTTTATTAGTGGTAGAATAATTAAAAGTCCTAAAACATATGCTATATAATTGATTGGAAAAAAAATATTAGCAATAGCTAAAAATAGAAAATTTATAAAAAGACCAATAATATTCAGATTGACAATACCGTAAAATTTGTTTGATTTTTTATAAAAGTACGTATTCACCAACAAGCCAATTGAAGTGAAGTAAGCAAAGTATAGTATCAGTGACATCTATTTTATCAAACCAATAATGTAACCAAGCCCATACCCTAAATGAAGGCAAGGGAATACAAATAAGGAATATAATTTTTTACGTATAGTGTCTTGGATTGAAATAGAAATAAGAAATAATAGAATAAAGTATGCAAAGATTGGAAGAAAAAAAAACCAATTAATAGTTCCTAAAAAAATTAAAACAGGAATTGAAATAGTAAATAGTGGTGGTGCAAAATGATGTAGACGTCTACCACTTGGTACTTTTTTCAATACTAACGGTTTATATAACCCGTATTGAAAGTATTGATTCCAAAGATCTTTTAGATTTTCTCTTACATAATAAATAGTCTCTAGGTCTGGGTCCATAAGAATCCTATAACCTTTTTCCCTGCAACGGTAGTTTAATTCATCATCTTGATTCCGGAAAAGTTCTTCATCATACAATCCTACCTTCTCGAAAACAGATCTTTTATATATAGGAAATGGTATTGTATCAACATACTTTTTTTCTCTTTGTGTGCGAAAAGATGTTTTTCCTACACCAAATGGATGCATCATACATTTTGCGATGGCTTTACCTTTCCAGGTTTTTCCCTCGTGGTGCGCAGGACCTCCGACAACATCAGCTTCATTTCGTTCCAAAATACCTATAGCTTTTTCAAAATAACCTTTTGGATATATGGAATGACCATCTAGTCTAGAAATATATTTTCCTTTCGTTTTAGGAAAGATTAGGTTAAATCCATGACTGACAGATGATTTGGGATTAATATCTAAATAATAATTAGTCTTATTTTTTGTAACTTTAGCTAACCACTCATATGTCCCATCCGTTGATCCTGCATCAACAAAATAAACTTCTTTATTCTTATAATTTGAATTAAATATTGATTTATATACTGCTTTGATATTACTCATCTCATTCTTTACTGGTATTATTACACTTAATTGCATTGGGATTTATTTTAATTCAGAAAAAAAATGCTGTATTTTTCCAGATTTGTGCTGATGGATAACATTAACTTTTTCAAATGAGTATTCAAGACCAGGTTCAAGATATCGATCAGATGCTGCAATAATATCTTGTTTTACTGATGGACTAATTTGACTTGAACTAATATAATTAAATTGTATTTCCTTAATAGTTTTTTGTATTACTACAAATTGTTTGATTTCACTTGATTTTTTAATAATGGAGCGAGAGATATAGTAATAAGCCAATCCTGGAGAAGTACGTCCACTCGGAAGAGAAATCGTATCACTTATTCGCCCCTGAAGTTTAGATAATTTCAAAAATGGAAATAAATCCATAGAACGGACGGATCCTAAATCACCAATCTCGTATCGAATTATTGGCATAGCATAATTAAATAAATCAGTTACCAAAATTCTACCTACTTCCCCATTTGGTAACTGTCTATTATCATCATTGACGATCTCAATAAATAATCTCTCAACTGCTATTTCCCATTCTAAACTTTTATTTTCAATTGCTATTATACTTGTTTCAGATGCACCATATTCTCGATAGACAGGTACACCAAAACTGGATGATATTTCTTTACGTATATCTTCTGTACACATCTCAGCAGTTACTAACACAAATTTTAAACTTGGACATATTTTATTCAATGGCTTGGTATTTGAATCATTAATATACTTTGAAAAAGATAGGATGCTATTGGTATATCCATACACAAATGTAAATTTTTTTTTAAAAAACATATCAAAAACAGATTTAAAATATTCCGATGATTGATTAAATACATCGAAACGTTTTCTTTGAAAAAACAAATCTTTAATTTTTTCAAAAAATATTATTCCTATATCATCTTTTATGGAACCGTAAAAACGAGCCTCTAGATTATTGCAATTACATCCCAAATAGTTATACCTAGTAATTAAATAGGACCATGCAAGTGCATGACAAAATTTATTTTTCGCAAACCAGAACGGCTGACCCGATGAACCTGAAGAATTTGCAATATAAGAGTTAGCCTTTTGAAATCCAGAAGTTAAAATCTTATTTAAACCAATCTGAAAATCTGATTTCTTCATTACTGGTATATGTTCCCAATCTACAATATCTTCCTTACATTTATGACTATAAAATAAATTATTCTTTTTATGGTAATTATAAATTTGCCAAATCTTTTGATTTTGCCAAATCATAAGATCTCTTCTTTTTAAATATCTAGTTTTTTCTAATTGAGCATTAGCCGCATTCAAATCATAACCGATTAGTTTCCATATTTTATTTTTCCAAATCATGATTTTGAATATTTGTTGAGTACTCTTCTCCAATCCAAAATAATTTTTTCCCATGAGCATTTTTCTGATTCCATCCTAGCGCCAATGGATAATTTGCTCGAAAGCTTATTATTGTTAAGAAGGATTTTTATATTTTTTATCATTCCATCAATATCGTTATCGTTTACTAATAAACCATTTTGATAATTTTCAATCAAAAATGGTATCCCTCCAACATTTGTAGAAACAATTGGTAATCCAAGTGCCATTGATTCAATGATACTTATGGGCATATTATCAACGTGAGTTGTATTGATAAAAATATCGCTTTTCTCAGAAATAGATACCCACTCTGACTTTGTTAATATACCAGCAAAATATATATGCTTTTTAATTCCCAGTTCTTCTGCAAGATCCATACATGCTTTTTGACTCCCATCTTTATCTGGCCCAACCATTGTTAAACAAGCATTTGGGTAGTCTTTTAAAATACCATTTAATACATAAATCGCCATTTTAGGATTATACATTTTATGAAATGAACGTACCCATAAAAGTTTAGGCTTCAATTTAAGACGATGTTTAAATTGATATTTTTCAATCTCAATAAAATTGGGTATATACTCTATTGAAAAATTATTTTGGATAAATCTTTTTTGGTAAAATAGAGAAGGGATTATGCTAACAGCAGCATTTATAAAAAGAAATCTTGTAAGCCCTGGACTTTTTTTCAGCCTATATTTAAGATTTCCTCCTCTTATTACTGTGATATAAGGTATTCCTAAAATCTGAGAATAAAATCCAATGACAAATGCGAACAAAAAAGCTTTCGTACTAAAAACATCGATTAATAGCAATGATACATCATTACGATTCTTCCAGAAATAATAATTCATGTGTAAAAATCGCACTATTTTATTTTTTTTATCGGAAATGGAATAAATTTTTACATATTTACTCAATTTGGGGACTATGGTTTCCATCGCTGTAGGTGTATAACCATGTTTAGATAATATATTCCCAAAATATATTATCATTATTATTCTAAATTTTTATCAAAACTAGATAATCTTATAAAGCCTAACCCGAATATAAATCCTGGCATCGCCAATCGCATAGCAGAGTGCAACATTGTAAGTATTGCTATAGTTGTAAAGCAGGATAGAATACATTTTTCATTTTTATTATGTCTAAAAAATTCCCTTATTGATAGTATAAATAATGATAATAATCCAATTAAACCTAAAATCCCATGTTCAGCTAAAACACGTGTAAATTCGCTGTGAGCAGCTACAATTCTACCATAGCCATAACTTTCCCTCATTGCAGCGGAAATCCCAGGTCCTACTCCTGCAAGTATGTTATCTGAGAATATCTCCAAATCAAGAGCCATAATAAGTAAACGGCCTGTACCAGATACTAAATCCCCTCTTTCATTTATTTCAAAGATTGATAAATAACGTTTTTCCACCATCCCTGCTGTAAAATCAGTCGCAACATTCCAAAGTACAATTAGAATAATAAGCACATATGCAATTTTACCTTTGCGCGAGTATCCAGAATTGTTATATCCTATCGAAATAACCCAGGAAGTGAAAATAGCCAATATCGCAGTAAGTACTCCTCCTCTAGCAAAAGTTAAATATGCCTGTATAGAACATATAGATAGAATTAAATAATCATATCTGTTATTTATGAAAATAGTATACCCAAGAATTTTTGAAAGTGATATTATCGCAATTGCTAGACCAAGAGCAGATGAAACTTGATTGGGACCATAACCTCCACTCATTTGAAAATTAGCTTCACTTCCAAATACAACACTATCAATTGAAGGAACTCTGATAATCAAAATTACGCTCATTGATATAAGAGGCAATAAAATTGAACAAAACATATTTAAAACCTCTTTATCCTTCATTATTCTATTCCGAAAATAAAGGAAAGAAATGAAAAGAGTTAATGGGCCAGAAAGATTAAATGAAATAAACTGTCTCCATATATTAAAACTTTCAAATGGAACCAATAATATAGATGGTAAAAGTGAAAAAAAGTAAATGAGAATAAATGCAGATGTTCTATGCCTTTTTATATTATCTATTAGCAACCCAAGTAATAAAAATATTAATAGTCCATATTTACCAAATTCCCAAAATAATTCTGCTTTTGTCATTCTTAATATAATTTCCAAACCAACTATGTAAGATGAAAAAATTCCTACCTCATTATATTGGTTTCTATATTTGATTATATAGTAAACCCCAGAAACGACCACAGACCAACCCCAAAAGGTGGAATACCCAGAATATTCAGATGACACATAAGCCATAAAAATATGAATAAGTAATAGAAGTCTTTTTCTATTATTAAGGTATCTTATGTAAAAAGGCATTCTTTAATTTTGATATATACTTTTCAAAGGTGAAATTTTGAGCAACTATATTAATATTTTTTGAACATAATTTTAGTTTTTCCCTATTATTTAAAATGCTTTGAAAATTGAGATATTGTTTTAATCCAGCTTCTGATTTTAAAATAAATCCATTATACTCATGTTTTATAGTTTCCTTAATCTGAGGCAAATCTGAAGTAATAGCCACACAACCAAAAGCTCCAGCTTCAATTATTACTTTGGGGAACCCCTCAGTTTTAGAAAGCAAAATAATAATATGGGATTTTTCGTAATATTTAAATACTTCAGATCTAGACAAAATCCCAGGAAAAGTTATTATTAAAGGTAATTTATCCGCCCAGTTTTTATATTTTGATAATGTCTTTGATTCTCCAATAACTGTCAATGAATTTATTTCGTTAGATTCTCCTATTTCTTCGATTATAGACAGTAAGTCATCCAACCCTTTCTCTTTCTCCAAGCGCCCGACAAATAACAAATTTAATTTTCCATTAAAAGTTTTAGTCTTGGCAATATCTGTAGCTAATTTGAAGGTGCTAATACTAAAACAAGGATTAAATAAACTAACAAAATTCCCTCTATGACATTCAAAATTACCATTTATTGTAATAATAGCTCGTTTTGGAAATCTTTTAAGCAACCAACGCTGGAATCTATATGTCAACGGTACTGAATTATCTATCCACGATCCTGCATATTTAATCCATATACCCCTTTTCCAAAAAAATAAAACCCACGGCAAAAATAATATTCCAATACCAGTAGGTGCACGAAAATGCAGAATGTTTGACTTTTTTAAGCAGGATTTAATTATTCTAAAATTTGAAAAATAATATTTTATATGTCTCAACTTTTTTGTTAATGTAGAACCTCCTCCAGAGATTAAAGGTTTAAACCTCACATTCTTGCTTTTATATTCTATTAACGAAGCGTTAGCTTTATTCTTATTCAGAGGTGCACAATGGTAAACGATAGAGAAGATTGATGATAAATAATCTATCTCCTCAATAGTTGGCCCAAAGCCGACAACCATCCCGTTTTTATTAATATAGTGATCAGTATGAGATACAATTGTACAAATGCTTTTGGTTTTATATTTCAGATTATCCAATAATTATTATTTTGTTAAATATCTGGCAGCAGAATAAACTATAAAATAACGTTGGAGCATAGAATGTTCGACCCCATATTTTATACTATTAATATTAATAAAATTATCACACAGATTTTCTATATATTGATCATTAAGATAATTTTTTCCGATAATTTTCATGAAATTTGATATTGTATTATTCATCTTTTTCTTTTCTGAAGTAGTTAAATATTCACTATAAGGAATAGAAAAACCTTTTTTTGATTGTTGGCTACCATAACCATCATAATAATTTTTATGCATATTTCGTAAAGGAATCTTTCCTTTCCTATTTACATACTTTTCTGTTTTTGGAATAGTTAGAGAATAATTAAATAAGTCTTCATCTAAAAATGGTACTCTATATTCAACACTATTATACATTGACATCATATCTGTTTTTCTTAAATAATCACTAATTAAATTTGTTCTAGTAATTTGGTTAATAATCAAATTATCTAAATTGAATGTTTTTTCTAAATCTATATCCCATTTATATCCAATACTTTTTATTAATGATTCAGATTTTATTTCTTTGGATAATCCATCAGAAAGTATCCAGGCGTTTCTGAAATAAAATGAATCATTCAGATCTCCAGAAAAAAGATACATCTTTTTCAATCTTCTATTTTTAATCAATCTTGACAATAAACCCAATGTCATATAAAGCGAACGTTTAATAATCTTATATGAATTTATAACGTGTAACAAATGCATTGAATCGTATCCATAGAATTGTTCATCTCCTCCATCTCCACCTA
>TARA_B100000686_G_scaffold68880_2_pt1 | contig 23602 bp, 18 predicted proteins | sample TARA_B100000686 | Tara Oceans TARA_B100000686 (sample SAMEA2622733) | marine metagenome | biome: marine biome (ENVO:00000447); feature: marine epipelagic mixed layer (ENVO:xxxxxxxxx); material: "saline water (ENVO:00002010), including plankton (ENVO:xxxxxxxx)" | depth 150 m | reverse complement strand
GGATAGGGGCGCAAATAAGAATAGATTTATATGGTTGGGTTTTACCAGGAAAGCCTGGTTTAGCTTCAAGTTTAGCTAGACAAGATGCCATGCTTTCGCACAGAAGAAATGGCGTAGAGTGTTCAGCTTTCATAGCAGCATTAGCTGCTTTAATTCCTACAAATAATGATAAGTTATCTGCTGTAGAGGCTGCTCTTGAGTATATTGATAAAGATACAGAAACTTTTGAAGCAGTTCAGCTAGGAATTGAAAGTATGAATAAAGACTTTACTCCTATAGAAAAAAAGTATGAAGGTATGTCTCCAGTTCATAGTTTAAATAACATTGCTTTAGTTGTTTGGGCCTTCTTGTCCTTTGAAGATTATGATTCTGCAGTTGGAGAAGCAGTTACAGCTGGATGGGATACAGATTGTAATGGTGCAACTGTGGGGGGGTTGATGGGAATGCATCTCTCTAAAATCCCTTCAAAATGGTACGAACCTTGGAATGGTAGGGTTTGTACTTCAATCTCTGGTTTAGGAGAGCTTATATTGGAGGACCTAGTTGATAGGACGATGTTATTGGTCTCCAAATTTTCAGACTTAGAAGATAAGAAGTTCTAGCTCATGACTGAAGCTTTAGTTTTTGGTGGGGTAAACCTAGATCAGGTTGTCTATCTTCCTAGGCCGCCAAAAGAAGGAGAAACCCTAGAAGGTGAAAGTATAGAGACTTTTTTAGGTGGAAAGGGTGCTAATCAAGCTGTCGCCCTGTCTAGGCTAGGCGCTTCAGTTTCTTTTGTTGGAAATGTTGGAAGGGATTCTTTTGGAGAGGAACTGTCTGCAGTTCTTTCCAAAGAAAATATCAATCTTTCAATGTTAGGTTCAGTTAAAGAGAAAACTGGAACGGCCTTAATTAAGGTTTTTGAAAACGCAGATAATCAAATTGTCTATATTCCAGGTGCTAATAAATCTACAAACCATAAACAAGTAACTGCAGATTTCTTAAAAAAGGTGAAAGTAGTAGTTAGCCAAATGGAGGTTGATGGTGAAGAAGTTGAAAAGCTATTTATAAAATCTAAGTCTAGTAACTGCATAAACATTTTGAATGTCGCTCCATATAGAAAACCTAGTCAAAATCTTATTGAAAATACAGATTTTCTAATCTTTAACGAATTAGAGTTCTCTCTTTTTAGTGGTTTGAAAGATTCTATACCACTTGATATCAATATAATAAAAGAGGAATTAAAAAATCTAAATTTCAAAACAGAAGCTGCGGTAATAATAACTTTAGGAGAAAGAGGGTTAGTTTATTCTCATAATAATCTCTTTGAGAGCATTGGTGCACATAAGGTGGAAGCCATAGACACTGTTGGATCTGGAGATTGTTTTGTAGGTGCCCTGTCTTTTTCTTTATTAAAAGGTTTGACTCTTAAGGAGTCATGCGAATTTGCTAATAAGGCGGCTTCAATTTCTGTAACCAGAAAAGGGGCAGCAGCTTCGATGCCTTGGATTGAAGAGGTTTAATATTTATAAGTTTTTCAGATACTCAATAACCCTTTCATTAAATAACTGATTAAACTTTTTAACATCAAGTTCCAATGCTACATCTGTATTGGGTTTTAAATTTAAAATCTTCCCAAAAATAGATTCATTAAACTCACAGACAGTCTCACCGGAGGTATAGCGGCCTTGAGTTTCAACGCTAACATGAGCTTCTTCAAAGGTTAGTATGTCTTCATTAAATACGCTGGCCATCGCTAAAGAATCATATAAATGAAGGCCTTCATCGCTTACCAGATCGCTTCTAACTTTAATCCAAGGCTCTACAGATTGTTTAACAAAATCACAGAAAGGATGCTTATTCTCTCCTATAGAAATCATTTCCTCTCTACTCATCCTCGTTTTATGGCATACATCTAGAGGGATCATAGAAATAGGTATGCCTGATCTAAAGACCATATCAGCTGCTTCTGGATCGGCCCAGACATTGAATTCTGCTGCAGGAGTAATATTTCCTGGAACTTTGGCAGACCCAGCCATCATAGTAATTTTATTAATATGATTAGTTACATCAGGGTGTTCTTTTAAGACAATCGCTATATTTGTTAATGGACCAATTGTTACCAACTCTATTTCCCCTGAGTTCTCTTTGCAGATCTTATAAATGAATGTTGCGGCGTCTTCTTCTTTGTTTGGGGGCTTTACTAGAGGAGTTATTTGTTCCATCTCTTCTCTTAGACTTAACCACATTCTCTCCTCGTTTCTTTTTTTATCGAATGTATTTGGCGGACCCGATCTGAGAGGAATATCTCGTTGGAATTGTTCAAGTAAATAAGTTGCATTACTGTATCCTCTTTCTACTGGAACGTTTCCCTGAACTGTTGTGATACCAAGAATTTCTAGCTCAGGAGAATTTAAAGCCATCATTATGGCAAAACAGTCTTCTGGGTCTCCGCCTTTTGTTCCCATGGCAGGGTCAGTATCAATAATAATCTTCTTTTTCATGCTCATGAAAATATCATAGAAAAAATTTGCAGATAATCAGTTTTTATTTCCGAGACTCTTCTCTAATGCGTTTAAATTCATTACCTTCATACCATTCAGGCCAAGTATCTGAATCCGCTAAATACTTAACCATATTCGCCGTTATATTTAATTGATCTACAAACCCACTTAAATCCCAGTTGGGGTCATATTCATCAGATGGTTGATGGTAATGTTTGGCTGTGTATTCATCCGCAAAAACTCTGCCTGCCTCAATACCGCCTTCAACTTTATCAAAACCACCATCAGCGTAGAGAACAGGAACTCCTCTTTTAGCAAAACTTATATGATCTGAGCGATAGAAAAAACCTTTTTCAGGTTGAGGATCAGGAACGATGTACTTGCCAATTTTATCTAGCTCTGTTTTAAGGATATCTTCTAATTCTGATGCCCCATGTCCTACGACTATTACATCCTTAGTTTTGCCTACAGGTAAAACTCCATCAAAATTATAGCCAGCTACTATGTCAGCCAAATTTACTGGCGGGTATTCAGCAAAGTATTCTGATCCCAATAAACCAGATTCTTCAGCGGTAACTGCTAAGAATAAAAGGGATCTTTCTAATTCAATCTTACTAAAATAATTAGCTAATTCTAATATCCCTGCTGTACCAGAAGCATTATCGACTGCTCCATTGTAAATATTGTCTCCAGATTGGCCTTCCTTGATACCCAAGTGGTCCCAATGAGCCATCATTAAAATATATTCATTGGGTTTCTTATAACCATTTTTAACGGCAGCAACATTATGAGAAATTGAAAACTCTATATTATTATTAAGAGCAGCATCCAAAGTTAACCCGTTCATTTCTAATGATTCGAAGCCAGGTTTAAGTGCTTGTTGTTTAAGTGAGTCCAAATCTAAACCAGCCTGATCAAAAAGTTGTTCGGCGACTTGGTTTGTAATCCAAGCCTCCACTTTGACTCTACTTCTTCCCATGTCTTCTCTTTTAAGATCAATTTGTTCACCAGACCAGCTCGTTTCAACTACTTGCCAGGGGTAGGCAGCTGGGGCCGTGTCATGAATAATTAAAACTGCTTCAGCACCTTGTCTAGCAGCTTCTTCAAATTTGTAAGTCCACCTACCGTAATAAGTCATAGATTTTCCGTTGAAAATTTTGGGGTCTTCAGTCCAAAAACCTGGATCGTTAATTAAAAGAACAACTGTTTTGCCTTTAACATCTAGGTTTTTGTAATCATTCCAACCGTATTCGGGCGCGACTATTCCATAACCAGCAAAAACTAATTCACTTGATCTCACTGAAACTCCTTCCGTTACCCTTTTTGTCCAATAAACAGTTTCAGTTCCTGCTTCAAGGATTCTGGGTTTATCGTCTTTAGAAACGGACAGAAAAGAACTATCTAAATTGACAGTCATTTTTGACAAAGGAACTTCTAAATAATAGTCACCTTTTATTGAAGGGAGTCCCATTTCCATAAACTCTCTTTTTAGATACTGTTTTGTTTTTTCACCTCCTTTTGTACCTGGTCCTCTTCCTTCAAATTCATCAGAAGCAAGAACCTTTATATGTTTATGTATATTGGTTTCTTTAATCTCATTTGTTGGCTGACTACAACCTAAAATAATAAAAAAAGTAAGAATTGACAGTATAAATTTCATTGAGATCTCCTTATTTAAGCTCTTTTTATGGATAATCCGCCATCCACAGGTAAAACAGCTCCATTTACAAATGAAGCTGCAGGTAAACAAAGACTTAAGGTCATGTGGGCAACTTCTTCAGGTTCACCATATCTTTTTAAAGGAACTCTGCGTTTGGCGTATATTTGTTTATCTTCATTGGGTATCGAAGCGGTCATAGCCGTATTAATGGGACCAGGGCATATACAGTTTACTGTTATTCCTTCAGATCCAAGTTCTGCTGCTAGCGATCTTGTTAAGCCTATAACTCCATGCTTTGCAGATGTATAAGCACTAATTCTAGGTGTTGCACCAAAACCTTCCGTAGAAGAAATATTCACTATTCTTCCACAATCAGATTTCCTTAAAAACGGAAGGGCAGCCCTAATCAGGTTAACCTGACCTTTAAGTAGAACATCGAATGTTGTGTCCCAGTTCTCTTCAAAATTTTTGTCATCTATAGGAGAAGGAATGGATATGCCTGCATTGTTAATAAGAATATCCAGTCGCCCAAACTCTTTTATTATATTTGATACTGCTTCGTTAATATTTTCCTGACTGGTTACATCCATGATTTGTTTAAAACAGATTCCTTTAACAGAATTTATTTCAGTAGCCACTTCATCTATTTGTTCTTTATTTATATCCGAAAGAACTACTTTTGCACCAGCTTCGGCGAACACATACGAAGTTGCTTTTCCCATGCCGCTTCCTGAACCAGTAATCAAAGCTACCTTTCCTTCAATCGATCTAGATAATTGAGTAAGTCTTGTCATAGTTAAGAAAATTAGTCTAAATTATTTTTTCATATTAAGCTAAGTGCTAGGATAGCAAAATTAAACTTACAGGAAGAAATCAGATGACAGAATTAGCAACATTGAACACGGAACAGGAAGTTTCAGTTATTACATTAGATGATGGCAAGGTTAATGTTTTTTCTCCTGCCATGATTGAGCAACTAAATGCTCTCTTAGATAAAGTTCCAGTAGATAAAGGATCTTTATTAATTAAAGGTAAAGAGGGTATGTTTTCTGCTGGTTTTGATTTAAAAGTCATGCAGGGAGGAGATACAGAAGCAATGGCTAAAATGGCGGCGGGAGGCTTTAGCCTTTTAGCTCGAGTATACAGCTTTCCTAGACCTGTCGTAGCTGCCTGTAGTGGCCATGCCATAGCTTTAGGGGCCTTTCTTCTGTGTTGTGCTGATTACAGAATTGGTTCAAAGGGCGAGTTTATAGTCCAAGCAAATGAGACCAGAAATAATATGTCAATTCCTACGCCCATATTAGAAATTTCTAAGTCTAGAATATCGAAAGCCCATTGGTACAGAGCTATATTGAATGCTGAGGCCTATAAAATTGAGGACTCAGTTGAAGCAGGTTACCTAGATGAGGTTGTTGATAAAGAGGCATTGGAGGGAAGGGCTATGGAAGTAGCAGCTGATCTTGCTACTTTAGGACATCCTCATTATCAAATAACTAAAGATTTAGACCAAAAAGATACTTTAGAGAAAATCCTATCAACTATTTCTTAAGGCATTAAAAAAGAACTTGTGAATATACTTAGTAAACTGATTACATATTTAGTCGGTTTTTGTTAATCTACGCATCCTTTTTGGGGCCATAGCTCAGCTGGGAGAGCGTCTGGTTTGCATCCAGGAGGTCGTCGGTTCGATCCCGACTGGCTCCACCAAATTTTTGAACTAGTTTTTACGTCAAAAACTTGTATCAAAACCCTATTAGTAGTAAGTTCTTGTCTATATATTGGCAAAAAAGGGACTTTTTGTTTTTTTGTTTTTTATATGTTGGGGGGAAACATGAAAAAATTACTATATTTATTTATAGCAGTTGGATTGTCTTTGCCTGTTTTTACAGCTGATGATGAAGAGTCTTTTGGAATTGAAGAAGTAATTGTCACGGCTGAGAAACGTGAAGCGTCTATACAGGATACTGCTATTTCAATTACTGCTTTTGATGAGTCACTTATCGAAGGTTTAAATTTAAGAAATCAGGAAGATTTGCAGAACTTTATTCCTGCTACAACTATCCAGCCTTATGATATTTCCATTAGGGGTATTGGAAGGGTGTTTAGAGCATTGGGGGGAGACCCTGGTGTAGGTACATATTTTGATGGAGCTTATTCTGAAGACTTTGGTATTGCTTCTACAGAAAATGGACTTTATGACATAGCTAGAATAGAGGTTTTGCGTGGTCCACAGGGCACTTTGTATGGAAGGAACAGCATCGGTGGTGCAGTTAACTTCATTTCTAAAAGACCTTCTCAAGATTTCGCAGCTGAAATTAAGACTTTAACTGGTTCAGATGGAATGGCTGAAGTTTATGGTTTCTTAAATGGACCAATAACTGATAATTTAAGTGCCAGACTAGTTTTTGTTAATCGTATGAGAGACGGAACAGTGGAAGACCTTGCAGGCCATGAAGACCTAGATAGTTACGGTGATGAAAACTATGTATTAGCCCTTAGATGGGAAAATGATACTTTCACCGCTGATCTTAAAGCTAATTCTAGAAGTTACGGCAGGGTATTAGCTTCTGCACAGGGAGCTGGTTTGATAAACACCAGTATGTATGGAGAAGGAAGGATCGCTAACGATCTTATGGTTCACGGATATAGACCTGTTGATCCAAGTGTAGCTTGTGCAAGCAGAGTAGATAGAACAGTTGCAAACTGTGCTGTAGCAGGTATGGATGTCCATGCCTTTAACTACAACGGGATAGAAAAATTTGGTCAATATCTAGTTCCTGGAGTTGATCCAGTCGAAAGTGGATTTGCTAGACCTAACTATGCCTACGGATATGATCAAGGTATTTTAGATCAAATCATAATTGGTGATGGAATGGGAGTTCCTACTATGCATGGTAGAGACTTAAAAACTGCTACCAATGGTTTCAATGATGAATACTTCAATCATTCTGCAGCAACGATAAACTTATCATGGGATATCAATGACTCATTGACTTTGAAATACATTGGAGGCTACACAGATTATCTCTATACACGTGTAACAGATGATGACAGGGTAGGTAACCCTTATTTAGATGAGCAATTCTATGCTGAGCAGGAGAATGAGAATTGGCAAAATGAAATTCAGTTATTCTGGGATATTACTGATGACTGGAATATCACAATTGGAGCATTTGAATATCATAATGAAATTGATCAAGACCTTGATTTCTGGACTGATACAGGCTTACTAACTGAAAAAAGACAATCTGGAGCTGCTAATTATGGAATTCTTGGTGCAACCGGATTACCAACAATTGGTAGCCCCTTTCTTGATTGGTATGTTTCAGCAACAGATGCTAGTCCTCTTGGACTTCCTGCAGGAGCTGGTTTGTATGGCCCGGCCACTGGCACTACGCCTGTCGTAGGTGCTTCACAAACTCAGGTTGGGATATATTCTGCAAGAGATGTGGGTTGTGGAATAGTTAATTTGGTTGGACTTGTTCCAGCACCAGAATTTAATGATCCTTATCTTACTTCAGTTTGTTTCTTAGAAGGTCCTTGGACTGGTGATGTGGGAGGATCTGCAAGTAATGGTCCCGTTACTCCAGGTACTACATTCATATGGATGACTGAGAATAAAACAGATGCTTATGCAGCTTATTTTCAAACTGAGTACCAAGTAAATGACTCTTGGGCAGTTACTGTAGGTGCTTCTTGGCATGAAGACCAAAAAGTAGCTGAAGAAAATCTTTTTCTTTATCAAGAAACAGCTTTAACACCAGCAGGATTGTACGCATATAACGTAGCTACCGGTGCTTTAAATACAGATGGTACACCTACTGGAAATGAGATTATACGTTTCAGAGGTATACCAATGAGTCGTTCTATACATAGGGCTATGGAGAGAGACTTCGAGGATGTTACTTGGCGTGTAAACCTAGATTACACACCAGTAGATAATATTCTTTTGTATCTTTCTAATACCACAGGTTATAGAGCTGGTGGATTTAACTTAGGTTACTTCTCACCTTTCCCAACTTATGATCAAGAAGAAGTTCTTTCTACAGAGCTGGGATATAAAGGTACTCATTTAGATAATAGACTTCAATTGAATGCTTCAATTTACAAATATACCTATGAGAATATTCATGGTCAGTTTGTAACAGCAAGTTTCTTGGGTGGTACGGGAACATCTGTACAAGGTTTCCCTGAAGCTGATACAAATGGTATTGAAATGGACTTTATCTACACACCAACTGCTGATTTGTTAATTGGAGGAAATGCAAGTTATACGGATGCTCAGTATTCAGAAGAATACGTTCAGCCTACAGGTAACGTTGGAGTTATTGATGAAAATAACCCTTTTGCACCTCCTTCCATTTACTCAATACAGGAAAGAAACGTATCAATTAAAGGATTACAGATGCTTAGAATTCCTAAGAGTAAAATGGCCTTTTACGCTAATCTAACCAAGGATTTGTATGGAGGAACTGTTGATTATCTCTTAGCTTACTCTTGGACAGGACCAATAACTTGGGATGACAGTGCAACTGCATTAGAAAAATCTCAAGCATTTGACCGTTTAGATTTAAAGGTAACATGGAGAAATGCGGATGAAGATTTGGAAATTATGGCTTTTGTAAATAACGTCCAAAATGAAATTGGTGTAAGGAACATGGATAGTGATGGTGAGAACCAAGGATTTAGAAGATCCGTAACTCCAACATTACCGCGTTCTGCTGGAATAAGTTTCACTTATAAGTTTGGAGCTTATTAAAAGGAGATATTGCCTTAAAAAACCTGCCTTCGGGCAGGTTTTTTTGTGGTAAATAGTTTTATTTTAAAGATTTTAGAGAATTCTTTAGGGCTTTAATTATTAGATCAATTTCTTCATCTTCAATAATAAAAGCAGGACCAAGGCAAATAATATCTCTGAATTCACCTGTGCCACCAGGGTAAAAGAAAACACCATTTTCTAAGCCTTTCGTAACAATTGTGTTAGTAATCCTTTGATCCTCATCAAAGCACTCTAAAGTTTCTCTATCTTTTACTAACTCGATTCCTATTAACAATCCTCTTCCTCTTACTTCGGCCACATTAGGGTGTTGTCCTATCTCTTCATTTAATCTCTCTATTATTTGATTTCCAAGAGGATTTACTCTTTCACACAACTTCTCTTCTCTTAGAATCTTTAGTACAGCTGCAGATGCAGCACAAGACTGAGGTAAGGCTGCAAAGGTATGAAACATTACTTCAAAACCAGCCTTGAGAATTGAATCAGCAATTTCATCTGTACTATAGGTTCCTCCTATTGCAGCATAACCACCTGCCATCCCTTTTCCTGCAACTAATATATCTGGTTTAAGTCCGTACAAATTGCTAGCGAAATCAACTCCTACTCTTCCGAACCCAGTCATTACTTCATCTGCAATCAGAAGTATGTTGTGCTCTCTTACAATTTCTTGAGCTTCTTCCCAATACCCTTCGGGAGGATAGATGGCTCCTCCACTAGAACCATTAATTGGTTCCATCAGAAGCCCAGCAATATTCTCGGGTCCTAAATTGTTGATGACCTCCTTAAGGTTGTTTATATAGTAATCTTTTGCTTCAGGATGAAAACTTCCTAAAGGACATCTTAGGGGGTAGGGGGTTTCTATCATGTATGGATTCGGTACGTAGTTTTCTAGTCCCTTTTTTCTAGCTGAATGACCAGAAATTCCTGACATATTTAGAGTGGTTCCATGATAAGAGAGATTCCTTGTTAGTATAATATTTTTTTCGGGCCTTCCTTTACTAGCCTGGTATTGAATAGCCAACTTAACTGCTGATTCATTGGCTTCAGATCCTCCTGAAGAAAGGTGTATTCTAGTTAAGTGAGAAGGTAACCAATATTCCCTAAGTTCATCTAATAAAGCTTCTCTTTCAGGAGTCATAAAAGGAGGAAGAATATATGAGTTGTTCTTAACAGCTTGTTTTATTGCTTCTGCTACTTCTTCCCTTCCATAGCCAACATTACTAACTATTGCACCACCAGCAGCATCTAGTATCTTCTCACCTTCTTTGGTGTAGAGGTAAGATCCACTCGACTTGGAAAATTCCATTCCCCAGCTTTGCTTTAAAAATGGCCACTTTATTAAATCCATAAGCAAAATTTATTTTAAAAACCTAAAGTCATATCATAAATGATAAGAAGAGCCATAGTAATTTGAAGAAGAAGACTCATCCATAGAATAGTTATAGTACTTTGTTTGGGTTTCAGTTCATTTTTCATCTTACTAATTAGGTATAAGGCACCTATATTTACAATGGGGAGTCCAATAGCAGCCCAAATGCCAGCTATCAGCAATAGGCTTATAGGGTTCGGCATTAAGAAATAAAAAATACAAGAGAGTAGGGGTATAAAAAAAGCTATTAGTTTAATTAACTTACCCCTTCCATCTTTAGGCTCTAAAATTAACCCTGTAGAGATTAAATAATCAGTAATTGTTCTGGTAAAAGCCGCTGTTCCTGATAGGAAAGTTGAGAATAAGACAAAGAAAGCTAAGACAATAAATAACCATTTTGCCCAACCTCCAAGAACTAGAGAAAACATGTTCTGTAAGGACCCAATGATATCTACATCCCAAAAAGAATTATTAGCTAAGGATTCTTGTAACTCTGGAACATTGTAAAGAACGCCTGCACCTAGGAAGAAGAAAGGAAGGGTGCCAATAGTAATAAACACAACTGTTACCCAGACATCAGTCTGCATAGTTTTTATCCAAGCCCTGGTCTCTTTAATATCTTCGGTTTTACCTTGGGCATAACCTTTCTCTAAACACCAGTATGTGTAAGCCATAATTTCCCCGTAACTAATTCCAGTAAAGCCAAATACCGCTAAAGCCAAAGGTAAGAATTCAGTGGGAAAAGAAAAAGATAATCCTTGCCCGATCTGATTTATATTGACTTCATACTCTGTTGTTTGCATTGAAAGTGCTATAAAAAGTGTAGTGAAAGAGAAAAAAAGAACCATAGCCAATAGAACTTTTTCTAAGGTTTGATAAGAACCCCAATAAAGAATTATCCAAGTTACTATGCAACAACTAATAACCAAAAATTCTATACTAAGAAATGGCAACATTGCATGACCTGCCTCAGCAACTGCACCAGCCAAACCTCCCATTCCAGCTATAGAAGGTATAACTCCAAAAAACATAAACCACACTAGCCAGGAAGTTGTTTTACCTCTAATAGTTGTTTTAAACCCAGGCATATCAGCAAATGCTTCCAGAAAAGTCTTCTTGGTAACGACTATGTATCTACTTATTTCAGCTTGAATTATTGGTTTACTCCACATGCTAAGCAAAAGCCACCAAAGAAGTGTGAAACCTGCTGCAGCCCCTAGAAGTGGTGTCATAACGATGGAACCGCTTCCTACTACGCTGCCTGTAACTATGACACTGGGACCAATATACTTGAGTCGTTGAAGTAGTGATTTAGGTGCTTCTTTCATGGTTTATTTACGGAAGAGAATACTAAGTAATGGATTTTGTATTATTTTATGGAACAATTCATGTTTTTTTAAAAGGATCATTATATTTATGCACTTTAATGGACAAGGAAATCTAAAGATAGCTGCAGATGTTTGGGGTGAAGAGAATAGTCAACTGGTTGTATTGCTTCACGGAGGAGGTCAGACAAGGCATGCTTGGGGGAATACAGGTAAAAAATTAGCTGAAGCCGGTTTTCATTGCTTAGCATTGGACTTAAGAGGACATGGTGATAGTGATTGGCACTCTGAGGGTGATTATTCAATTGGGGCTTATAAGGAAGATCTAGTATCTATTATTAAGTCCATAGGTAAGCCTGCTATGTTAGTAGGAGCTTCATTAGGTGGTATGGCCTCTCTTGCCTTAGCCGGAGACAACATTAATTCTAATTTATGTAAGGCCCTCATAATGGTCGATATAGGAATATACCCTGACCCAGAAGGATCTGACCGGATAGTAAGCTTTATGCTTTCAGGTGAAAGTGGCTTTAGTTCTTTAGAGGAAGCTGCTAAATCTATTTCTAATTACTTACCGCATAGAAAAAAACCGAAAGAATTAAAGGGATTAGAAAAAAATTTGAGATTAAAAGAGGATGGGAAATATTATTGGCATTGGGATCCCAGGTTTATTCGTAGAAGACCAGGTTCTAAAGAAACTGGATATTTTGATCTACAACTCAAAGCTGCTAAGAGTGTAACTGTACCCACTTTATTAATTAGAGGCGCTTTAAGTGATGTTGTGACTATGGAAGACGTTAACTATTTTCTATCTGTAATAACACACGCTAAGTTTATTGAAATAGAGAAAGCTGCTCACATGATTGCTGGGGATAGAAATGATGTTTTTGCTGATGAAGCTATAAAATTTCTAACATCTCTTTAACTAGTAAAAGAAAATATTTTTTCTATCTGATACTATCTCAATATGTTGATAATTGGACTAACAGGAGGCATAGGAAGTGGCAAGTCTGTAGCTTCTGATAAATTTGCTTCTCTTGGAATAACTGTAGTTGATGCTGATGAAGCTTCTAGGACTGTTGTTGAACCTGGAAAGCCAGCACTAAAAGAAATTGAAGATCATTTTGGCACTGAAGTTATTGAAAAGAACAGGACATTAAATAGAGCTAAATTAAGAGAAATTATTGCTTCTGACGTGAATGAAAGAAAGTGGCTAGAATCAGTTCTTCATCCAAGAATTGGAGAACAAATTGCTAAGGAAATTTCAGAATCTAAGAGTCCATACACCCTGTTCGTTGCTCCTTTATTGTTAGAAACAAATTCTCAAGAAATGTGCTCAAGAGTTATTGTTGTAGATGTGCCTAAAGAAGTTCAAGTTAAAAGGACGGCCCAAAGAGATCAGGTTAGTTCTGGTCAAGTGGAGAAACTAGTATCTGCTCAAATGAAAAGAGAGGCCAGACTAGAAAGGGCAGACGATGTGCTGTCTAATACGGGCACAATTGAAGAGTTGGAACAAAAGGTCGAAGAGTTGCATAAAAAATATTTAAAAATGGTGGAATGAAAGAAAAAGTAAAGTGTCCACAATGCAAAATTTTGGTTGAATGGAAGAAAGAAAATCTTTTTAAGCCTTTTTGTTCAAAACGATGTCAGCTCTTGGATTTAGGGTCTTGGGCTAGTGAAAGAAACAAAATAGCTGGTAGTACCTTGTTTGATTCGGAAGAAGACTTAGAAGAAATCACTAAGCATTAATCTGACCAGAATCTGCTTATCCCCGCTATTCCATATGCACCCTTCTTTTGTGCTTCAGGTAAATCTTTTTCTTGCATTCCTCCCAATGCGTAGACTGGTAAAGTAGTTTCATTACACAGACTAGAAAATTTTTTCCATCCTAAAGGTAAATAATTAATTTTGGATTCAGTTCTTTTTACTGGGGATAGAAATATGTAATCTACTTCTAAAATTTCTGCCTTCTTTATATCTTCTAGGCAATGGCAGGAAGCACCTAAGAGTTTTGTTTTATCTATTTCTCTTCTTTTTAATTTTTTTAAGTCTTGTTGAGTTAAGTGCATACCTGTAAAGAATATGGAAGTATCTTTTTCATGATGAGAATTAATAAACAGAGAGATGTTTAATTTTGAACAAATTGATTCTAGTATAAATAGCTCTTTATCAACGATTTTAGAATTAAGATTTTTTCTTCTATATAGAAAAGAGGAAATGTTCTTTTGTAAAAGCAAAGGTAAGCTTATTAAAATTTTTTCTAAAGAATCTATTTCTGATGTAATAGGAAAGATTCTAGGTAGCTCCATTCTTAGCTTCTATAATCACTATTAATTAGAACGTAATCCTCAGTTAAATCAGAAGTTAAAACAGAGAAGTTCTCTTTGCCTTCACTTAGGTCTACTTCAATTTTTATTTTTTTTGCCATTACTGCTTTAGATGCTTTTGATTCATTATGTCTCGAATCTCTACTTCCTTTTTTCACTAAAGGAGAATTATTTATTTTTATTGAGACCCTAGATATATCTGAAATCCCGTTTGTTCTTCCTACTGCTGCAAGTATTCGCCCCCAATTGGCATCATTTCCGTACATGGCAGTTTTTACTAAAGGCGAGTGTGCAATTGAAAAAGCTACTCTTTTTCCAATTGTTTTGGTCTTGGCTTTATTCACTATAATTTCAATCTCTTTTTTTGCTCCCTCAGCATCTTTAATAATATCTTTAGCCAATGACTGAAAAATAATAGTTAACTCCTTTTTAAACTTTACTAACTCTTTTGATTTGTTTCTAATTTGAATTTTTGATTTGCCAGTGGCAACTAAAACTGAAGAATCATTGGGAGATGTATCGCCATCAACTGTTATCCTTTCAAAGCTTTTTTCTAGAGCCTCTTTATGTAATTTATCTAAAAGTAACTGGTTTATGTCTGCATCGGTAAAAATAAAACTTAATAAAGTTGCAAAATCTGGTCTTATCATTCCAGAGCCTTTTGCAAATCCAGTAATATTTATAGTTTCTTTTCCTATAACAACTTTTTTTGAAATGAGTTTTATCTTAGTGTCTGTTGTTAGAATAGCTTTTGCTACTTTTCTCCAATTAGAAGGTTTTAGAGAAGTATAGGCTTTTTTGAATGCTTTGATGTAGTTTGAAGTGGGTAGAGGTTCACCTATTATGCCCGTGGAGAAAGGAAGAATGTCTTCTTGCACTAAACCAGAATATTCAGAAATTTCTTTGCAACAGAGCATTGCATTTTTTTCACCTAACTTACCATTACCGGCATTAGCATTTCCTGCATTTACCAGTAAGATTTTTTCCTTATTAGACCTATTTTTGAGATGTTCTTTAGCTATTTTTACAGGAGCAGCCTGAAATGCATTACTAGTAAATTTACAGCTTATTTTTGCCTCCTTTTCTAATTTTATAACTACACTATCATCTCGGTCCCCATACCTTGAATTACTAGAGGAACTTGAAAGTTGCACGCCATCTATATTATTTATAGCAGCCATATCGTAAAGTTTTATTTTTTATTAGCCTTTTTTCTTGCCATCTTAGCTTCATATCTTCTGAGTCTTCGGTTACCCTGATCTTGTTGATTAGGTTTCTCAATTTGAGGCTTATCTTCATCTTCATTTAAAGAAAAAGCAGATTCTGAGTTCTGGTGCTCTACTGTCTTCTTTCTTCCTTGTTTTTGAATTCTTTCTAATTCTTCAGGAGTATCCACTTCAATTTCAACTCTTGCTAGGAATCTAGTAGCTTCCAATCTAATATTTTCTAAAAGACCTTCAAAGAGTCCAAAAGATTCCTTTCTAAATTCAAGTTTAGGATTTCTGCTACCGTAACCTCTCAAGCCAATACCTTGTCTTAAGTAATCTACTGAACCTAAATGTTCTTTCCAAGCATTATCAATTATTTGTAGAAGAATTTGTTTTTCAAAGTCTCTCATTACGGGCCCTATAGTCTCGCCTTTCGCTTTGTAGCTAGCAGTCGTTGCTGCATATATTTTTTCAGAAATCTGTTCTTCATTGATGCTCGAATCATTCTTTATCCACTCATTTATAGGGGTAACTAGACCAAAATTGTTATGTATTGAGGCCTCAAGTCCATTTATATCCCATTGCAATGCCGGAGCTTGTTCTGGAATATAAGAACGTACTTCATTTTCAATTACCGTCTCTCTCATTGAATTAAGTAAATCTGTAATATTGTCTGATTCAAGTACAGAGTTTCTTTGCGAATAGATTATTTGCCTTTGTTCATTTGCCATATCATCATATTCAAGTAGCATCTTTCTTATATCAAAATTTCTACCTTCCACTCTTTTCTGAGCTCTTTGAATAGCGCCGCTTAACATTCTGTGTTCGATGGCTTCACCGTCTTCCAGTCCCAACCCTTGCATCATATTTTTTACTTGATCAGAAGCAAAAATCCTCATCAAAGAATCCTCTAGGGACAGATAGAATCTTGATGAGCCAGGGTCTCCCTGCCTTCCAGACCTTCCTCTTAATTGATTGTCCATTCTTCTGGATTCATTCCTTTCAGTGCCTATGACGTGCAAGCCACCGGCTTCCAAGACCTTTTTATTTCTTTCCTTCCATTTAGAAAAAATTTCATCTTTAGAGGCACTAGTTTTTTCCAATTCAGCTTCCCAATTACCACCAAGAACAATATCCGTTCCTCTGCCAGCCATATTGGTTGCAATTGTTACTACTCCTAATTGTCCAGCTTGAGCTATTATTTCAGCTTCTTTAGCATGATTTTTAGCATTTAAAACTTGATGATTTATGTTTTTTTCCTTTAAGAGGTTAGAAATAATTTCAGAACTTTCAAGAGAAGAAGTTCCTACAAGAACTGGATTTCCTTTGTTCTTATATTCTTCTATTTCATCTATAACAGCATTAAATTTTTCTTGCTGAGTCAAATACACTACATCGTTTTTATCTTCTCTAATCATATTTTGGTTAGTAGGTATTTCAGTGACTGAAAGGCTGTATATTTCTAGGAACTCTTGTGATTCAGTGCTGGCTGTACCTGTCATGCCAGCTAATTTTTCATATTGCCTAAAATAATTTTGGAATGTACAAGATGCCAATGTTTGACTTTCTAATTGGATAGGCACATTCTCTTTTTGTTCGATAGCTTGATGAAGACCATCACCCAGTCTTCTTCCCGGCATTGCTCTGCCAGTGTTTTCATCAATTAGTACTATTTCGTTTCCTTGAACTAAGTAGTCAACGTCCTTTTTAAATAAGAAATGTGCTCTTAAAGAAGACTGTATGTAGTGAAGTAATCTTAAGTTTGAAGATGAGTAGAGACTTTTTTCACTATCTAACATACCACTAGATTGAAGTAAGTTTTCAACATGGTCATGACCAAGTTCAGTTAATTCAACCTGACGAGATTTTTCATCTATTAAGAAGTGACCTTGTTCTGTTATTTCAACATTACCTTCTTTATCTTCAGAAGATTTCTGAGGTATTAATTCAGGGATGAATTTAGCGATTTGATTATAGATTTTAGAAGTATCCTCGGCGGCACCTGAGATTACTAAAGGTGTTCTAGCTTCATCGATTAAGATTGAATCAACTTCATCAACAATTGCAAAGTAAAAATCATTTAATACTCTTTCTTCCCTAGTTATCGCCATATTATTTCTTAAAAAATCAAAACCCAGTTCATTGTTAGTTGCATAAATTACATCTGCATTGTAAGCGGATTTTCTCTCTTCCATATTTTGTCCAGATACAATGAAACCTACTTCCATTCCTAGGCCTTCATAGATTGGTCTCATCCATTCAGCATCCCTTTTTGCTAAGTAATCATTCACAGTAACCAATATGACTTTTCTTTGAGAGAAAGAATTTAAGTAGACAGGTAAAGTTGCAACTAGGGTTTTTCCTTCTCCAGTAGCCATTTCTGCAATTTGTCCATTATGAAGAGCTATACCGCCTAAAAGCTGACAATCGAAATGCCTAAGATCAAGTTTTCTTTTTGAAACTTCTCTAGTTACGGCAAATGCTTCGACTAACAACTTATCTAAGCTTTCACCAGATTGATGTCTTTTTATGAATTTTTCTCTTAACCCTTCAAGCTCAGAATCAGAATGTTCCAAATAGGTCTCTTCGAGACTGTTTATTGACTTAATAAAATGCTCAAGTTTTTTAAGCTTCTTAGAGTTTTTAGAACCAAAAATTTTCCCAAAAATATTCATTTTTTTATGTAATGAAACGAATTCTACCAAGTTGTGAGAATAATTTTCTTTTTAACAGCTACAAAGTTAGCCTGAGCTCGGGTCTATTATTGGGTCTAAATAAGTTATTGGTGAACTTTTAGGGTCTTCGTAAGATAAAACTTCCCAAGTTTCAGGTCTAGAAATAAGTTCTCTTAAAAGAGCATTATTAACAGTATGGCCTGATTTATATCCCTCAAAGGAACCAACTAAGTTGTGGCCCAATAAATAAAGGTCTCCAATTGAATCTAATATCTTATGCTTCACCATTTCATCTTCAAACCTCACCCCTTCTTCATTAAGGATTGCATCATCACCGATTGCAATAGCATTCTTTATGCTCGCACCTAAAGCTAGATTTTCTTTGTTCAGCATCTCAAGATCTTTCATTAAACCAAAGGTTCTAGCCCTAGAAACCTCTTTCACAAAAGAAGTGCTGTTGAAGTTAACGGAGGCAACATTTGTATATTTTTTATGAACAGGATGATCATAAATCATCGTAAAAGTTACTTTAAAACCTTCGAAAGGTGAAACTTCAGCCCAAGCATCACCAAATTCAACTCTTACCTTTTCTTTTATTCGAATGAATTTCTTAGCTTTCTCTTGTTCATCAATTCCTGCTGATTGAATTAAGAAAACAAAAGGTCCAGCACTTCCATCCATAATCGGTATTTCTGCAGCATCAACATCAACATAAGCATTATCTATTCCTAATCCAGCCATAGCAGATAGAAGGTGCTCAACAGTGGATATTTGGACTTCTTTATTGCAAAGAGTAGTCGAGAGAGTTGTGTCTCCTACATTCTCAGCTCTAGCTTTTATTTCAACTGAGGGATCTAAATCTGTTCTTCTAAAAATTATGCCTGTATCAGGAGGTGCAGGTTTTAATTCTAATGAAATGGGATCACCGCTATGAAGACCAACACCAAATGCTTTTATTGAGTTTGTCAGAGTCCTTTGAGCCAGCATCGATGTATTCTAAATAAAATTCTAATTTTTTCTAATCATTTCAAATAATAAAATTCCGGAAGCAACTGAGGCGTTCAGACTTTCCATAGTTCCAGGCATTTCAATTTTGACTAAAAAGTCGCAGTTTTTAGCTGTTAATTTTTTTAACCCTTTATCTTCTGATCCAATTACTAAAGCATTCTTTTTGTCTGCCTTAATGTTTTGGTAATTAATATCCCCTTCCTTATCTGAACCAATAACATTCACGTCGTTCATCTGTAATTTTTTTATTGTTCTAACTAGGTTAGTGACAACTATAAATGGAACAAGTTCCGAGCCACCTGAAGAAACTTTTCTAACAGTAGGAGTTAAATGGCAAGATCTATTTTTAGGTACTATTACAGCATCAGCATTCACAGCTGCAGCATTCCTTAAACAAGCTCCAACATTATGAGGATCGGTCAAATGGTCAAGAATAAGTATTAGCAAAGATTCTTTTTTTAATAATTCATCCAGTAAATCCTCGCTTTCTTCTAATCTATTCCAACATAATAAAGCTAGTCCTTGGTGATTCTCTTGTTCAAAATAGGTATGGAAGAACTCTTTTCCTTTTGTTAAAACCTCTATCTTATTTTTATTTGCTAAAGAAGAGATTTTCTCTATTCTTGAATTTGATTTTGTTTCTAGGATAAATAAGGTTTTTGCACTATTAGGCCTTAATCTCAATATTGCTTCTACAAGATTAACTCCACATACAAATTCTTCATTCTTATCTTTTCTCATTTTGTTATACCTAAATCTATCCTTTGCATTGGAATATCTACTTCATTGATTCTAGCCGAAACTATATCGCCAAGGGAGTATCTCTTTCCCGAAGAACTTCCAATTAAACTCTTTGAATCTTGATCAAATATAAAATATTCGTTCTTAGGAAGCTTCTTTATGTGACAGAGACCTTCTATTCCTAGCTCCTCAAGAAAGATAAAAATACCAAAGTTAGTAATGCTAGAAATCTTACCTTTAAAAGTTTTTTGTATATGTTTTGCTGCCAATTCACATTTAAGTGTATTTATTGCATTTCTAGAAGCTTTTTCAGCTTCTCTTTCTTTATGAGAAGACTGATTAGCAATTTCAGAAACATCCTGTTGTTTAAATGGGTAATTCTTAAAGTTAACTTTCATTTTTCTTACCTTGCTCATTTTTAGTTCCTCAGATGAATTCTGGGATAATAGTTCCTTTATGGCTCTATGAACCATTAAATCGGGATATCTACGAATAGGTGAAGTGAAATGGGTATAGGTTTTATAAGCTAAAGCAAAATGCTCCAAAGATTCTTTGGAGTAGTATGCAAGATTTAAAGATTGAAGTACTTGCATATGAATGTCTTCCAGATCTTTTCTATCTTGAGAAAGCTCAATTAGATTATAGAAGTCCTCTATATTGCCTTCACGTCTGATCTTTGTATTAATTTTTCTAGATCTAACAAAAGACTCTAGTTGTTCAATATTAATTGCATCAGGTTTTGGGTGTACTCTAAATATAGAAGGTATTTCTGATTTTAAGATTAATTGCGCAGCACAAATATTGGCCAACAACATACACTCTTCAATAATTCGATGAGAGATTCTCCTTTTACCCCTTACAAATCTTTTAATTTCGCCATTTTTTATTTTAGGAGAGAAATTTGGAATTTCTAACTCAAGAGCTTTCCTAGAAATCTTTTTTTCTTTCAGTAAATCATATATTTTTTTAAGTGGTTTTAAACTGGCCGAAAGGTGATCAGGGTAACTATTTTCTTCAAAATATTTACTACTTTCTTCATATGTTAATCTACCTTGGGACTTGATATCTGCTCTAAAAAAAGAGGCATCTTTTACCTCTCCCAATACATCAAGTTCGATTTTACAAACTAAACAAATTTTTTTCTCTTTCGGCCTTAGCGAACATAATTCATTGCTCAACTTTTCTGGCAACATGGGTATAACTTTATTAGTAAAGTAAACTGAGGTACCCCTTTTTTTGGCTTCCTCATCAATGAAACCTCCAGCATGGACATAGTGACTTACATCAGCAATGGCAACGTATAAATTGAAACCTGATTTGGAATCTTCGGCGTAAACCGCATCATCAAAGTCCTGAGCATTTTTTCCGTCAATAGTTACAAAAGACAAAGAGGTCAGGTCTTTTCCATTAGATTCATTGTCTTCATATCTCTTTAATTTCTTTAATTCATTTATTACATTCTTATCCCAATTGTTTCTTAAATTAAACCTAGAGATTGCCATTTCATTAGCTGTAGTCTCAGGGGCAGAAGAATCTATAGCTTTTTCAATAAAGCCCTTGGCAGGAGAACTCTCTGAAGGTTGTTGAGTTACTTTTATTTTTACAAAACTAGAAAGATTAATATTTTTAGGAATTTTTCCTTTAAGGAGAACATGATTGTATTTTCCTGAATCTAAAGGTAAGGCTTTGTAGCCTCGGGAAGATTTTTCCAATTTACCAATAAAATTTGATGTATTTGATTCTATAACTTTTTGAATCTTTGCCCATCCTTTTGGAGAAATTGAGCATTGAACCTTATCGCCTATAAATGCTTTTCGTATTTCTCTTACTGAAATCTTATAAGATTCTTCAGTATATGAATCTTTGACATGAAATTTATTATTTTTTTTCTTTAGCAGAATACCAAGTATTTGATTTCTTGATCTTTTGCTTTGCCTAAGTCTTTTCTTTTTTCTTGTAGTCTTATAGCCCATATTTTGCTTGAGGATTTATATTTTGAGTTTTTATTTTTCTAAGTTAATGATATGTTTCTCATAATTGAATTATAAGGAGAGTAACTCTTGTTGTGGGTAATAATATATTTATTCTTTCTAACAGTTCTATTTCTTTTATGGCAATGGTCTAAAGGAGAGAAATTAGGAAGTAGGTTAGGTCTTTTAGCTGGACTTTGGGGAGTAGTAGTAGTTTTCTATATTTTATTGGTTTTATTTTTATAAGGAGAAAGATGTGGCTGTTAATCATTATGATTGGTCTTCATACCATGCTAATGTTCGTCCAAATAAAATAGCTATAAGGGATCTAAGTTCCAATAAAGAGCTGACTTATTCTGAGCTTGATAGCAGATCAAATAAATTAGCAGAGTGGTTACAGAAAAATGGTGTTAATAAAGGGGATAGGGTTGCCATATTATCTCATAATTGCCCTGAATTTTTTGAGCTTGAATTTGCATGTGCAAAAATAGGTGCTATTGAATTACCTCTTAACTGGAGACTAACCAAACCTGAGCTTGAATATATTTTAAATGACAGCACGCCAAGTGCCCTGATTTATGACTCTGCCTTTTTAGATATATCTTTAGAACTACTGAATGATTGTAATATAAAGCAGTCTTTACAAATTGATAATCAAGACAGTTCTAGTCAATATGAAAATGCTATTGCAGAATCTAATGGTATTTATGAGACTATTACGACAAATCATGATGATTTAATCATGATTATGTATACCTCAGGTACAACAGGCCATCCAAAGGGGGCAATGATTAACCATAGGATGCAGCTTTATAACTGCATCAATTTAGCTGCACCTGCTTTTGTGAATCCTGAAACAGTTCAACTTGTGGTTTTGCCCTTATTTCATACAGGTGGAATGAATTGCTATGCTAATCCAGTTCTTCACGCAGGAGGAGAGCTAATTTTGATCAGAGAATTTGATCCTGGTTTAGCCCTTTCTATATTAGGAAGTTCTGAATATCAGGTTTCTCATTTCTTTGCTGTTCCAGCTCCTTACCAGTTTATGATGAATCACCCAGATTTTGATAAAACTGATTTATCTAATTTAAAAATTGCAGGAATAGGAGGAGCACCTTGTGCTGAAGCAATACTAAGAACATGGTCGGGAAGAGGGGTTTCCATGATCCAAGGATGGGGAATGACCGAAACTAGCCCAGGTGGAATTGGACTTGATGCTTCTGATGCTGAGAGAAAGTTAGGCTCAGCAGGTAAACCTTTAATGCATACTGAAGTAAAAGTGGTTGATGATGATGGTAATGAACTTCCCTGGGGAGAGGTAGGTGAGCTCTATATTAAGGGTCCTAATGTAACTCCAGGTTATTGGAATAAACCTGAAGCTACAGAAGATTCTTTTATTGACGGCTGGTTAAAAACAGGCGACGCAGCAAGATTCGACGATGAGGGGTTTGTATATATAGTTGACCGATGGAAGGACATGTATATTTCTGGTGGTGAGAATGTTTATCCAGCGGAAGTTGAAAATGTAATTTATCAATTACCCCAAATTGCAGAAGCAGCTGTCATAGGAGTTCCTGATGAAAGATGGGGCGAGACTGGAAAAGTTTTTATCTCCCTAAAAGAAGGTCAAAAAATTGATGAGAAGGACATAATTGAACATTGCCTGAAAAACCTTGCAAAGTTTAAAGTTCCACAAAGTGTTGAGTTTGTGGACTTACTTCCTAGAAATGCTACAGGTAAAGTTTTGAAAAGAGACTTAAGAGAAGAAGTCGTTGGTTCAGATTCTCCTGCAATCACTTAAGAATCTTTGTTCAAAAACTCTCGAGGAATAGCTACAGTACTTAGACCTGCCCATCCACAAAAATCTGGTTGAGATGGTTTTCCTGGTTCCGCTTTAATAGGAGAAAGATTTTCCCAAAAAGTTTTTGTTTTTTTGTAAAGGTCCAGGTTAGCCTTTACACAATTTAATGAGATTTCGTAAGCTATCTCTGAATAGCCATTGTCTTTCAAGCCCTTAATGACCATGTAAGTAGTAGGATGCCAACTACTACCTCTCCAGTAC
>TARA_B100000686_G_scaffold213968_1_pt1 | contig 23609 bp, 15 predicted proteins | sample TARA_B100000686 | Tara Oceans TARA_B100000686 (sample SAMEA2622733) | marine metagenome | biome: marine biome (ENVO:00000447); feature: marine epipelagic mixed layer (ENVO:xxxxxxxxx); material: "saline water (ENVO:00002010), including plankton (ENVO:xxxxxxxx)" | depth 150 m | reverse complement strand
GGCACCAGATCCTAAATCTGGCTCGTCTACCAATTCCGACACTTCCCCAACTCACAGTAAAGTATACAGGAGGCTCGATATCGAAAGTTGGCACCTTGTGGAATCTATCGAAATTTTCTACAGTTGTCAGGTCATCATAAAGCTCTCTAACCTATTAACCGAGGCGGCAAAATGAATACAATACGAATAACGACATCTGACTTAAAAGATTCTTTACCTGATACTAAATCCGATATTCAGGTGGAAGAGATCACCGCTGATGTCCTTATAACACGAGATACGCATGGGATACCTCACGTATCAGCTTCGAATATGCATGATGCTTTTTTTGGGCAAGGTTTTGCGACCGCTCAGGATCGCATGTGGCATATGGATTTTGATAGGAGAAGAGCCTTTGGGCGCTGGGCTGAATTAGTAGGGAAGTCCGGTCTCGAATCTGATATAACTATGAGGAAATTTCAGATTGGGAACTCAGTCCTAAAAGATTTAGCAAACTTAGATAAAACTACCCTATCGATGCTGAAAGCATACTCAGATGGGGTGAACTCTTTCATAGATACCACTCCTACCCTGCCGGTCGAATATAGGTTAACGAATTCTCAACCAGAACGCTGGGAACCGAAGGATTGTCTGGCTGTGTACAAAGTTAGACACATAATGATGGGGGTTTTCGAAGGAAAATATTGGCGTGCTCAACTTTTGAATCATTTAGGGCCAGAAAAGACAGCTGATTTGATAAAAGGATATCAGCAAGGGCATCTACTAATAGTTCCGCCTTTGGAACTCTATACTGGACCAGAATTAGATGGGCTGGAAAGTTTGAAATCCGCTATTGAATCGATTGCATGGATGCAAGAAGACCCGGAGGCCGGGAGTAATAGCTGGGCCTTGCACGGAACCAAAACAACTTCTGGTATGCCTTTACTTGCTGGAGATCCACATCGAGGTCTTGATACTCCAAATTGTTATTACCAAAATCACCTCACCTGCCCAGATTTCAATGTGATTGGCCTATCGTTTCCAGGATGTCCTGGGTTTCCTCATTTTGGACATAATGAAAAAGTCGCATGGTGTGTCACCCATGCTATGGCGGATTACCAAGACCTTTATATGGAAAAATTCAAATCCGGTTCGAATTCTTTAACTTATCAGTGGAAGGAGGAAGAACTAGCTGTTGAATGCAGAGAAGAATCGATCAAGATTTCAGGATCTCCTGATCATACAATTTCTTTGAAGGCTACAAATCATGGACCGATCATATCTGAAAATGCGGCGGGAACCAGAGGTATAGCATTCAAATACACTTCGACTGCTTCTATCAATTTTGGCTTTGAGGCCTTTATCCCCCAAATGACTGCATCCTCTGTGGCAGAGGCTGACCAAGCCATGGAAAAATGGGTCGACCCATGTAATAACTACTTGTTTGTAGATATTCACGGCGACATAGAATATCTCAATAGGGGCCAAGTCCCTGTTAGGAGCACAGAAAACGCATGGTTACCCGTACCAGGTTGGACGGGTGATCATGAATGGGAAGGAATCATTCCTTTCGAAGATATGCCGCGATCCACAAATCCTGAGGTCGGATTTATTGTAACCGCCAACAACAAAATAATTGGCGACCAATTTCCATACTATATGGCTTTGGACTACGCTCCTGAATTTAGAGCTAAAGGTATCGTAGAAAGAATACATTCTCTTGATAAGGCTAGTGTTGAAGACCTCATTTCGATACATTCTGAGAGGACTTCTATTCCCGCTTCAGTATATGTTCCGCATATACTTGCCCTTGAACCTCAAAATACATATGAATCCCATGCTCAGAAAATTCTAAAAAATTGGGCATACGAAATGGATCCAGATTCTTCGGCTGCATCTATATATTCAGTATTCAGGTGGAAATTGCACCTGAATGTTATTGGTTCTTTACTGGGGAACTTAGCTGACCAAGCCTTGCTTTCAGGCGGACGCGGTGCGCCAACTCATATAAACCACCTTGCTATCCGTTTAATCCAAGGGATACAAAATGGAGATTCTTCTCTGCTTCCGGATGGAGAAACATGGGACTCAGTGCTAAGTAAGGCTTTTAGCGAGGGTGTCGAATATTTGAGAGAAACCCTAGGAGAAGATTATGAAAATTGGTCTTGGGGAAGGCTCCACTACACAAACCCTACTCACACACTTGCCGACGTTTTCCATAATTACAAAGATATATTGAATCCTCCTTCTGTTCCTATGGGAGGAGATGGGGATACCCCGCAAGCTGGCGGTTTCGCTATCTCCAACCCATTTGTTATGACAAGTATGTCAGTAGCTCGATATGTTTTTGATCCATCTGAGTGGGACAATTCACGGTGGATAGTTCCGCTCGGTTCATCTGGTCACCCAGGGAGCCCTCATTATTCTGATCAAACTGAGCTATGGTCTAAAGTCCAAGTAATAAAGATGGCCTATACTCCCGAAGCCCTCGAGAAGGTCAAGGTCACCGAACAAAGATTGATTGCTAGTCCCGATTAGGTAATTCATCGATGCCCAGTTCAATAAACAAGAATTACGATGTTGTTGTGCTAGGAGGAGGTGCAGCCGGCTTAATGTCAGCTTTTACCGCCGGAAGAAGGGGACGTAGAGTACTTGTCCTTGAAAAATCCAACAAAGTTGGTAAAAAGATTCTGATGTCAGGTGGAGGCAGATGTAATTTCACTAACGAATTAGTTGATTCAGATAATTTTCTATCGGACAACCTACATTTTTGTAAATCAGCTCTGAGCAGATTCACTTCCCAGGATTTTGTGGACTTAGTGGAACTCCACGATATTGAATATGAAGTTAGGAAGAGGAATCAATATTTCTGTACCGGTTCCTCTAAGAATATTTTGGATATGCTGTTACTGGAATGTGAGTCTGCCGGCGTCAATATACTAACTGATATAGACGTAAGATCTGTCGTTACTTCTTTGGAACCATGTTATCGGTTTGCGGTAAAAGGCCTATCTAGTCCTGACGGTTCAGATAGATTTTTTGAAATCAACTGCAATTCTTTGATTATTGCGACTGGAGCTCTTTCTATACCTACACTAGGCGGAAGCGGTTACGGGTATGCACTCGCCGAACAATTCGATCTACCGGTGACAGAAAAATATGCTGGTTTGGTTCCCTTTATGTTTTCAGAACCTTTGAAGTCGGTGTTTTCAAGACTTTCTGGAATTTCAGCGATGGTCGAAGTTCAAGCAAATGGGACTACTTTCAAAGATAACCTGCTGTTTACCCATAGAGGTTTAAGTGGGCCCGCAATGTTGCAGATATCCAACTATTGGTCTCCAGGCGATGCATTGAAATTAAATCTCGTTCCAGGAGTAGATTTAGCCGCGAAATTACTCGAATTGAAGAAGCGATCGGACAAAAAGCTTATTCGATCTTGTCTGATTGAATATTTACCTAGGTCCGTCGTCTCTGAGTTCCAAGCTTTATGGTTCCCAGACTTGGCGAATGTTCCGATAAAACAGATTGCTTCCAAAGACCTAGACGGGATTGGAAACATGTTAAATGCCTGGATTGTCAAACCTTCAGGCACCGAGGGCTATAGAACGGCTGAGGTGACAGTGGGAGGGGTAAGTACCAATAACATTAGTTCTCAAACAATGGAAGTAAAAGATTGTCCGGGGCTCTATTTTGTTGGAGAGGTACTGGATGTTACTGGACATTTGGGTGGGTTCAATTTCCAGTGGGCATGGGCTTCTGGGTATGTTGCCGGACTTGTAGCCTAATTTCCCTTCTAGATAATTTACAGCTTCAAGGTTCAACCATAAAATAGGTTTACCAAATAAAACCGCAACACAATAATTTGTAAGGGAAATCGATGCCAAAACTGGAAATACTAACCGAACAACAAAGAGAGATGCTCCTGAATTGGCCAAGTCCTGAATATGATGATTCTCCTTGGACAAAGATGTCTAAGCCGCTATCCGAATGTAAAGTAGCTTTGGTAACCACTGCTGGATTGCACGTTAGAGGAGATAATCCATTTACCACTGCAAAAAATGGAGGTGATGCCTCTTTTCGGGTAATACCCAGACTTACAGATCCTGCAGACATAGTACAAAGCCATACTAGTATCGGATTTGATCGAACCAGTATTTATAAGGACATCAATATTACTTTCCCAATTGATAGGCTTAATGAACTAGTCGCCTTGGGTAAAATTGGATCCCTATCCGAAAATTATTACTCATTTATGGGTGCTCTGAGAAGTATTACAGGATTGACTGACCAGTCCGGCCCTGAGGTCGCTCAGAAATTATTGGATGAGAAGGTAGATGTCGTATTACTGACCCCTACTTGACCGGCTTGTACTAACGCTGTCAGCGTTATCGCGAGAGTTCTTGAAGAAGCTGGATTAATAACGACAGCTATTTCATTGGTTGAAGAGCATGCAAGAAAAATAAAACCACCTAGGATATTGTCAGTCCCTTTTAATTTTGGAAACACTTTAGGTGAGGTTAATAATCCTAGTTACCAACACGAAATACTGTCAGCAACATTCGATCTTCTGGAAAGATTGGAAGGTCCGGTATTAGAAATTTTCGAGACAGACGTAATAGAACCAGTGGTTCTTTCACGAACTGAATCAAAGAGAGAATCAGTTACGAAGAAAAAAGACCTTTTACTAGAACTATCTGATCTAAACCCCATTTATGAAAAAGGGTTGAAAGCTAACAAAGGTAGAACCGCCGTGGGGTTAAGTACGATTAGTAGTGATTTATTTCCTGAAATTATGGATTTTCTGAAGCAATATTCTACTGGAGGACTTGATGATTCTACCTTGCGTCCTCAACGATTTAGCGTGGGGCACTTTGTCCGGTATTGTGTTGATGACCTTAAATCGTACTATTTGGAATCACGTATCGCTATAAAACCTGAAGCTACCATGAATGAGTTGTATGAGTGGCTATGGTCCGATACATCTTTTGGTGATCTACTGGGAGAACTCGCATATTTCATGAATAAATCTGAGGACAAAGAAGTAAAAGCTATCGCTTATGGGGTGGCTAGGTAGAACTTACTTTATCACGATACCAAGAATCTACAAACGGCACATGCTGAAGCAATAAAGTTCATGTTTTTATAATATCTAAAAATATTTAATATTTTCCGCGTGACTCACCAAAGCACTTCCCCTAACGTTAATGAGTATTGGATGTTTACCTACACACAATAGCGACATAAGGAGTAAAAATGGGTAATATATCGGCCAATAAATTGGGTGGACTAGGTCTTTTAATTGGACCTGGTTTAGCCACAATATTATTTTTAGTTATTTTTATGGCGTTAGGGAATGCGGGTTCCGCAGATCCCACAGACTTTAAAGCTAGTTTTGACAAGCAAACTGACATGGCTCTTTTGCTGGGTTTATTACCGGGGATATCACTAGTCTTTTTCCTTTATGGGATGAATACTCTCTATAGCAACCTTAGAGAGAATGGACAAAATGAAGCCTTATTCCGTCTCGGCAGTATTGGTGTATTCTTTGGAATATTGGGGATTGTATTGAGCACAGGTTTAAACAGTGCTACCCAATTTGACGGAATATCTGGTCTAAATGAGGGATATCAATACACTATCAACCTGATTGCGGGAGGGATTCAAAGCTACACTGCCCTAATTTTCTCGATAGGTATTTCCTTGATTGCCTTGGCTGTATCTTCGAATAAAGAAGGGATACATAAAATATTTGCTTATGTGGTTGTATTGATCGGACTAATAAACATTGTGGTTGGCTTCATAAATTTTGCAGACACATCTACTTGGGAAGCAACTTTCATAATCACACCGATTACCTACATTGTTGTATCTCTCTGGACTGCAACTTTAGGGTTAGATCTCATGAAAAGATAGGAATCAAACCTTTAAATTGATCTTTCAAAGGATCAGGTTTATGAACCTGGTCCTTTTTTTAGACTCTTATATAGAACTTAATGTTCAGGAAGATATGCATTGCCAACTATAGTCACGGTGCCATCTTCCTTTTCCATCCAAACCCGAACCTCTGTCTGGCCATCTGCGGAATTTCCTTCATTCGCTATAACACCCCTAGCAGTTACTTTGTCTCCTGGCCAGACAATGTTTGTAAATTTCACGTCCAGCTTACCGCCGTTGTACCACCTTTGCCCGAAGGTCCGGTCCAACATGTCCCCGATGTAGGAAATAGTCATTTTACCTCCGACGACTACTTCTTCGAATCCAAGTTCTTCTGATGCTTTTTTATTGGTGTGATAATTTTTGTTGCCGTGAAAAAATATGCCACACATTTCTAGATCTATCTCGCTAGAAACTGGTTCCAGTAGTTCACCTTTAGGGACCTCGAACTTTTTGATCCCTTCTTTTTCAGATGGTTTTCTTAAGGCAACTTTCCCGGTATTTTGATCCAATAAGTAACTTTGATGATGGCGCATGGACCCTAATAAATATTCTTTCTCGTCCAATATGTCAGATTCCTGAAGAACTATAGTCCGGTTTCTCCACTCATATATATCTAGGATTTTGGAACGGACCTCCAATTTTTGATCCGTTGGTAAAGGAGCATAGAAATCCACTTCCTGGCGCATCCACAGGTTACCAAAGTTGTTCCTAAAACTGGCACCTTTAATAGATTCTGCGTCTATGATTACCATCGACGGGGTAAGAGGCTTGTTTTGACTTCCAAGGTTGGAATACAAAGACCCGTCAACTTTTAATCCTGCAAAATAATCAGTTACAGTTTTTTGAGATATTTCAAATGTTCTAGAATCCAGTTTTTTTCCTACGAAAGCCTCATCAGGATTTTGTTGTAGTGAAGTCAAAAAGTCTAGCTCCTTTCTGCAAATGGAATTTAATACTGTCTTTGTTGTCGAGAGCGGCCTCCCATGTTTCCATATGAAACATTTGGATCAATGACCACATCGACTAATGCAGGTCTTCCTGCAGCAAAAGCTCTCTCCAATGCTGGTTTAATTTCATTCGGATCAGTAACTCGTTCTGAGTGACCTCCCATTCCCTCCATTATTTTGGCATAGTCAGTATCTTGGGAAAGGAAGGTGGCTAAGGCCCTTCCACCTCTTCCTAATACACCTTGAGTGGTCTGATTCCAAGCACCATTATTACCAAGGACGCACACGATTGGTAGGTCGAATCTAACAAAAGATTCGACATCGAATCCTGTCAATCCGAATGCACCGTCACCATAAACAATGCAAACCTGTTTTCCTGGTCTTGCGAGTTGTGCTGCTGCCGCAAATCCACTTCCCGCCCCTAAACATCCAAATTGTCCAGGGTCTAGCCAATGACCAGGTTTATTGATGTTGAGGACCCTTGCAGCAAAAGTTACTATGTCTCCACCGTCTCCAATGACGGTAGCGTCCTCATCCAAGACATCTCTCAATTCCTTTACAAGTCTCATAGGATGGATTGGGGCAGTGTCAGTATTCATCATTTCTACATCAGCTTCTTTTAAGGCCTTATCTTCGGTCATAACTTCTTCAACCCATGCACTGCCTTTTGATTGATAATTAGCATCGTCCAAAGCCGACATTACCTGACTCATAATTGCTCCCACGTCTCCGGTCACCCCAACATCAACCGCCCTATTCTGACCAATTTTATTTGCATCCATCATGATTTCGATTAGCTTAGGGTTCTGCGGAAAAAGCCTATCTTCACCGTAGCTAAGTCTAAAGTCTATGGGTGTTCCGATTAGGACTACGGCATCCGACTTAACAAGCCCATAACGTCTCCCCAAGCTACCGAGATTAGGATGACTCGATTCTAGGCTGCCCCGGCCCATAGCATTTAAGAACACAGGGGCATTAATTTTCTCGACGAATTCTCGTAATTCCTCTGAGGCATCACACCACCATACATCAGATCCTGCAAGAACCATCGGTCGTTCAGCTTCCTTTAGAATTTCTACAACTTTATGGATGTATTCAGGATCGCCGAACGCTCTAGATTCTGTACGATATCTATCCGGATATTTGACGTTATCCTCTTCAGTAACCCCATTAACTATGTCTATCGGTATTTCTAAATATGCCGGTCCTGGTATGCCACTTGTGGCAGCTCTGAAAGCGTTTGATACATATTCTGGAATTCTTTCAACTCTCCGAACCTGTTCAGAAAATTTGGTTACTGGCTTCAAGAAGGTAGCGCTGTCAAAATCTTGAAGGCCGCCTCTCAAATGGTCAACGATACCGGCGTTTCCACCGACCATTATCATAGGGCTTGGAGCTTGAAATGCATTTGCGATACCAGTTACGGCATCAGTTACTCCCGGTCCAGCTGTGACTATACAAACACCTGGCTTACCTGTGACCTTTGCCCAGCCTTCGGCCGCATGTGCAGCAACTTGTTCATGCCTGAAATCTATAAGTTTTATGCCTTCATCCGCGCATCCTTCATAAAGGTTGTATATGTGTCCTCCATTTAGGGTGAACACGAATTCAACACCTTCCTTTTTTAGGGCTTTCGCAAACAGCCGTCCTCCATCTATTTCTGCCATTTTCACTCCTTAGATTGTTTATAAAATTGTGCCGACTTTTTGTAACCTGGCGATGTCGTCCCAGCTGTATCCTAATTCATCGACAAGGATTTGTTCAGTATGTTGTCCTACCTCGGGGGCTTCCTTCCAAATTCCGGCTGGTGTCTCACTATAAATAGAAGGATGATTACACATTTGTACTTCGCCGAGGACCGGATGATCAAATTTGGTGATAAAGTCATTGGCAATCACTTGGGGATCATAAGGTAAATCTTGGACAGTTTGTACCAGTGAATATATAAAATCTGTGGGGAAAGCTCTGAAAGTAGCGTCCCATTCAGCGGCCGTTTTTTCCATGAAACGTTTGTCGAGTAAAGCCACCACCTCTGCTGAATTATGAGATCTGCTCACCATATCTTTGTACCTAGGATCGGCGATAAATTGAGGGAGTTCCATAGCCTCAAGGAGAGGCTCCCAGTATGGGTCTGGTTGTAAATGCATCATCATAATAAAACGGCCATCAGATGTTCTGTACACGTTTGACAGAGGGTTTACAGGCTCCGTTCGGTTGTATGCTGAAAATCCGGCGCCTCCCTGCAATAGGCTCATAGTGACCCCAAGACCTTGGAGCCACATGTTTGCACTCAAATGTGAAGTTTCTACTTTTTGACCGATCCCTTTTATGCTTCTTGAGACCAGAGCGGCCAAAATTCCTTGGCACAGCATTATGCCTCCGATCTGATCAGAGACGCCTTGAGTTATTTGTGTTGGATATTCCTGGTTATCTTGTGTTGCTGAGATCATGAGACCTGACCTGGCCTGACCACATCCATCGAACGATGGCTGATTGGCATCTGGTCCAAATGGTCCATAGCCATTAGCAGACCCGTAAATTAATTTAGAATTTATTTTGCGAAGTTTTTCATAACCCAAACCCAATCTTTCAGCAACGCCGGATCTGAAATTTTGTACAAAGACATCCGATTCCTTGCAGAGATCGTAAATGATTTGACGTCCTGGTCCAGTCTTGAGGTCAACAGCGATACTTCTTTTATTTCTGTTACATGTTTCGAAATAAGCTATTCTCCCTTCGCCAAGATTCATTTTCATACTAGAAGCTCTGGCTAGGCCCCGAGACGGGTCTCCATCGAGAGATTCAATTTTTATCACGTCAGCTCCCATATCTCCCATCATCGAAGTACTAACGGGGCCAAATTGCCAAATAGTCCAGTCTAAAACCTTTATACCGGTCAGGGGGCCATTTATATCCGAAGTGGAACTACTGGCTGTCAAAATCCACCTCCATTAATCCGTGGAAAACGTATATCACCTGTTATCCCGATTTATATCATCTTGAAAATTAAAACTCAAAGGAAGTCCCAGAATATATATTTCCCGCAAAGGTTTCATTTACCCTTTAGGAAATAATTTCCAATATAATTTCAACAGGACTCTCTACCGTCTCAGTTTTTTTACAGCGACAAAATAGTATGAATAACCAATTTGAAAGAGCCGTGCGAAATAAGCTTGATTCTCATAACGGAGAATTAAATCCTGTCACTCTCTCCCAGATAACCACCCTTCGAATAGAACACGCAACTCAGGGTGACCTGGATGATTTATTTTTGACTCCAAGTCTTATTAATCTCTCGCTAGATTGCGTGGGAGATATTAATTTGAATCCGATAGGAAAATTACCTTTACTCGATACCTTTGAGATAAGGAATGCCAATATCGAAGACTTCTCTCCACTAAACAATGTTAATGCCTTAAGAAACTTGGATGTCGATAATTCTCAAATTGCTAGCTTCTATGACATTCGTTTATTTGAAAATTTAGACACCCTGAGGTTACGTAATTGTGACTTGGATGACCTTTCATTCCTGAGTGATTTAGAATGCTTGTCTCGCTTAAATCTTAATGAAAACAATATTGAAGATTTGGGGCCTATATCTTTTTTGGACCAATTGAAAAGTTTAGATATAGAAGGGAATGAAGTATCCAATTTAGATCCCCTCTCCTATATCTCCGGATTAACATGGATACATGCTGCTAGAAATTACATTCAGGACCTTGGCCCACTAACCACTATAAAATATTTAGAGTCCTTAGATGTCGGCAGGAATCAGATTACAAATATAGATGCTGTTTCGAAGCTTACTCATCTTAATTGGTTAGGATTGTCCTTTAATAACATCAGGGACATAAGTCCCATAAATTCTCTACCCAATTTACGGTATCTTGATATTGAAGGGGATTCATTTAATCAACAGAGCACCCGTATACATTTGCCAAATCTAGCGGCCAAAGGAATAGACATATTTAGATGATTGGTTTTAAATCACTGATCCTGATCGAAGTTAAAACCTTAGGAAAACTAGTTTAAATGTTCTTCGACCGATTTTCGAAATACTTCTGCTCCACTTTTCATAAGTCCTTGAGCGGCAATGGTTATCATATTTGCGCCTAAATTGATTAAATCAGACACCCTTTCAACGTCACTTGGAGAGTTGCCCCCTACACCAACCCACTTCCCTGCACTCCTGATTTTGGGGACAACCTCGTCCATAGCTTTTCGTATTTCGGCCTGCGGTGGATTACCCATACTTTGACCAAGGTCCCCTGGAGCGACATGTAAAACATCAACTCCTTCAACCGAAGCGATTTCATTTACGTTTCGGATAGCTTGCACCTCTTCAATCATTGGAATGACAAGAATATTGTCATTTACGAATTTAGTCGATTCTGCCCTTGTAACACTTACTCCATAGTCATGAGACCTACCACCACCAACTCCTCTATTACCGTCCGGATGGTATCTGGCTGCGTCAGCTACGGATTCTGCTTGAGACTTTGTATTGATATGGGGGACAATTATCCCTTGGACACCGCGGTCTAGAAATCTCAGAATCGTGGAATGATTATGGTTCGGAATTCGAGCTATCGGGGTGATTCCAAATACTTCGGCTCCCCTCACCATATTCTCTACTTGGTCTACCGACATACCGCCATGCTCGCAATCGATCATAACGAAGTCATACCCAATTGCACCGAATAGTTCAACGGTACCGGGTGAATATTCATGGATAATAGCCCCAAATGTAGGAGCGCCACTTTTTAGTTTTTCTTTTGTTAAATTTGTTTGCATTGAAATCCACCATCACTTGAATTCTAGGAACAGTATCAGAGGTGTTTGAATTTAGCTAGAAGCGCTAGAATATGAGCTTAGGTGTCATATTTCCCGTATTGAATAATTTATCTAACACCCGTGCTTATCTAAGATTCTTAGGTATAAACACTCTATTTATCTGATTGATATTTGTTTAATATTTATGCACGAGTAACCGGAATTGATTTCAAATTATTTTGAACTTTTTTAATATCAAATATTTGATGCAGTGCGATAAATGCAAATGAATCAGATTGGTGGCTACGAAATAATAGATTTGGTTGGTGAAGGTGGACAAGGAGCCGTTTATAGAGCTCAAGACCCTTCCAGCGGCCAGACTGTTGCTATAAAAATCCTTTCGCATTCCTCATCTGACGGTGAATTCCTGGATCGTTTCCAAAGGGAAGCTTCTATCATGGCAACGATCAGACATCCAAACGTAGTGGAGGTCTATGATCATGGAGAAGAAGATGGTAACCATTACATCGTTACCGAATTTGTATCTGACAATTTGGAGGAAACCCTTAAACGCCGAAAGACATTACCCCTCGCAAGGGCTGCAAGCGTAGCAACACAAATCGCCTCTGCTCTAGAGGTTTCTCACAATGCCGGTATTACGCATAGAGACATCAAACCGGCCAATGTACTAATAAATGATTCAGGTGACGTGAAATTAACCGACTTTGGAATAGCTACTGCCGAATCTTTGGACTCAATGACCAGTGAAAATACCACTGTTGGGACGCCTTTATATATGTCCCCTGAACAAATCCAGGGTTCCCCAAACATTGATGGACGTTCAGATCTATATTCATTGGGCTGTTTACTGTATGAAACAGTAGTTGGCGCGGCTCCCTTTCAAGGGAACAGTACCTATGAAATATTTGACGGACACATTAAAGGAATTCATCAGGCATTAACAGAGCATTCGGAGGAAGCTCCAGAGCTTTTGGATAGCATCATAGCTCTCTTACTGAAGAAGGAAAGAGACGAAAGATACCAAAGTGCCTCCGATTTAATAAAAGATCTGGTGGAATTAAAAGAACTCATAGCTACGGGACCGTCAGATGTTTCTCGAACCAGGGTCATGCCAAAAGTCCTCGGTACTCAGAAAATATCAACCCAAAATACGTCATATTCACAAGGTCTACCTAAGTGGTTAATTCCCTTGGGAGGCATTATTGGATTAATTGTTATTCTCATTATTGGGGGCGTTTTCTTTTTAAGCGGCTCTGGAAATAGTAATGTGGGCGCAGCGGTGGGTATATCTAACGAACTATCAGGTGATTCTGATTCTAATCGTACATCTGAGAATTTGCCTCCATCTGCGTCAAAAGAAATTTCATCTGTGTCACAATCAAAAGGCATTTCATTTGAAAAGCCTGGCCAGGATATTTTGTCAGCTTATGCAGTAGACCCGATGCTGGCTATAGAAACAATGACAAATTTAGTCCAACTTGATCCTAAAGAGGGGATCCACGCCCTTTTCGAAATGGATCAGACTAATATGGATCTAACTGCAGAATTTTTGCGTAATTTAGCGATGGAGAACCCAGATCTTTTAAAAACTTTGTTAGAACACGGAGCCGACTCTGATCTAGGTGTTACAGCCCGTATATTAAATAATTTGCTAGAAGTAGATCTCGATCTGACTTTGACATTTTTCCGAGATAATGCCCTATCCCATCCAGAATCATTGGCACTTTACGAACCTCTAATTGTCAAAACTTTTCAGGTAGATCATAGAAATGCAGCATCTTTCTTAGATAAAGTTGGGATCGAATATAAATCCTTTAATGAAACGTTTCGGTATGTTTTAGGGAATTCCCTTGTAAATCTAATGTCGCAAGATATGGAAACCTCCATAGATTTGTTCTTGGAGACTTCCCGTAGTGCTAATCCATTATGGTCGGACTTGATTAGATTCGACGGTGAAAAGGGAATAAATTCAGCCACACTTTTTTTGGAGAACCATAAAACCGCAAGACCGGAGATTACAATTGAACGGCTTGAGGACATCATACGGGAAGGTGATAATGGAGGAAGTTATCTTCTTACGATGGCCGGGGAAGATCCTACTGAAACTTCCTTGATTCTGACTAAAATTGTAGAAGCACAAAACCTGTCTCCTAGTGAAATTGCAGACGCCTTGCGAAGTGGAGCATATAGCACATGGAATGGGGTCGATTACAATGCGATTGAAGAAATACTTCATCAGAACCCATCCTTTGTATCCTATATTGGTAAGGAAATCGATCCTCAAATTTGGATGGATATGGCAATGCCGTGGCCTGGGTTAGGGTCGTATGGAGAAGGAATCTGGTCAGATATTCCTTTGGATCATACACCTGGGGATGTTGCTTCCCAGGTCAGTTTCAATGAACTATTGGTTAAAACACTGGATCCTTCCCAGGTAGAAGATGCAGTAGTTTCAATACAAGATATAACGTCAGATATGAAGAAAAAAGATGATTTCACTTCCATACTTGAGAAATTGTCCGGTGAAGATAGATTCGTCAATTCATATTTTTTGATGACTGCAGATGAGTTTTATGGAAATGATATAAGCGCAGTTATTTCTTTCGACCTACCACTAGGACACTTTCTGCCAGAGATCGGATACGATGCTCATCCATGGTCGGTTCAGCTAAGCCGGTTTGATAGCGATTCAAAAACGTGGAATCCGATTTCTGCTAATACAAATTCATATAACCCCACTATTTCGAGTGAAAATACAGACCAGTATCTTACCTTCAATGTTCCTATCGCTGATCTGGCTCAAAATTCAGAATCAATCTGGGCGATCACAACATCCAAGTCTCGTGAAAACTCTATTCTTGGTTCCCCTATCCAGATAGGAAATTTTAAGGCCGCCACAACCGGGCATCATCAAGTGGAATTGTCTGGGTCAATTAGCAACACCTCTCGCTCCCTCTTTCATAGAGATCTGGCTATTTTTATCGATTCGATACCAGAATACACATACGCATTAAAATTAAAGCCTAAAGAAAATATCCAATTAAAAGAACGGCTAATCATAGAATCTGGTTCTAAAAATATCGTCTTTGCTGACAAACATTTAGCCTTTGAAAATCTTTATCTGGGCGGTACTCTTGTCCGAAACGGTTCAGGCCAATTAAATGAAGGTTCTCCACAATCTGGATCCGTGTCGGCGGAACACCAAGATCCTTCAGAGCGGGACAAAGGTACAGCGAGTTTTCCAACGTCTGGGGATCAAGAAAACTCTAAACTAATAAAACTAACCAACCCTTCAGTACCCGATTTGATTGCCGATGATGACACTGGTATCTCAAACACCGATAACATAACTTCATCAAGGAAATTAACCTTCACTGGAACATCTGACCCTAATTTACCTGTGCGTCTGGTACTGTATGTCAACCATGAGTTGGGAGGTAGTGACCACGTTGTCTTAGGTCAGGTACAACCAAATGAAAATGGGATATGGGAAATAACAACTTCTCAAATACCTGAAGGCCCCCAAAGTATCTATGCCATACCAGTTCTTAAAGATGGCAGCGTCGACAGAGAAAACCATCGCTCAGAGACCTTCAGATTTGAAATTGACCAAACACCACCTAGTCCTGAATTTTTTACCTTAGAAACCTATAGCGGATATGGACCAATAATAATAGAGGGTTCTTCGGAACCATATTCCCTGATAGAGATACACGGTATTGGTGGCCGTTTGGGTTTGAGCGGAGGGTCAACGGAAGTTTCTTTAGCCTCGACTGTGGCAAATGAAAACGGTATATGGGAGTTGGAGATAGGAGATTTAAGGCCTGGTGATCACCAAATAACAAAATATGAAATTGACTTGGCCGGCAACAGGAGTAAAGGTTACCTGTCCAGAACATTTTCGGTGAACACTACCCAGTCCCAGTCCCAGTCCCAGTCCCAGTCATCTTTAAAGAAGCTATCAGAATATACTGAAGACAATCTTTTAAAAAGAGAGTATTTATCTTCTCACGCTGCCGAAATAATACTGGCGTTTAATGATGATTCAGATACCGGGGTTAAGCTGTTGAGCAACCTAGCCCAGAAGGACTCGGATGAGGCAACCCTTGCTCTGTTTGCCATAACTCAAAATTGCTCATATCGATGGGATCAAGCAGTTCGGAAATCCTTTGATTTCATTCCGGATGAGATATGCTCAAACGATAACCGGGGTGACGATAGAATACCCGTAGAGTTATTCGATAAATTAGCTGTCATGCGTCCCAAGGCAGCCAATTTAATTTTACAAACCGGTATACATAGGGATATATTCCTGACCTCTATGCTTTTTGCCGATTTCACCCGACGCGATCCTATATGGACTGTCTCGTTCCTCGACTCCTTTTATTCCGAATGTGCTGAAGGTATAGCAGGTAGGGCGGTAGCCACGGACATTTCCCAATGTGAAGATGACCTGAAAAACTTATTAGAACAAAGTTTTAGAACCAATCGGTCAGCAATGGCAGACTTTATAAGCGATCTTGGAGAGTCTTCGGCGGACGGGAAAGAACATGTTGGCTCTTATACTTTCCAAAAATTATTAAGTCAGTCTATGCACGAATTGATTTCTACGGGTGGTGAAGTTGGCAATGACACCTTTGGAATGACAAGAGAAAAAGGGATTTATGTTTGGCTGAATATGGCCAATTTTAGTGATAAAGATGTACCTTATCCTGCTTGGGAAAATCTACCTATAAAAGATACTTATGCAGACGGTTTAGGCCAGTTAATAACCGATGCCCACCAAGATAGAAATTTGGACAGTAGTGTAGGTCGCTCCACTGGAAACTCAGCATGGCACCAGTTACATCAAAAGATTACGCCTCTATTTCATAACATGCATGAGGACGGATCTTTATTCATATATTTGATGGCTGACTTTGATATGGCTGAAACAAGCCTGCTTTTGCATACCCTTCTGTTGGAATCTCGGGATGGATCCTCTCAATACAACGGCGACAGAGCGACTGATAAGATTATTACGGCGGTTATACAGGCGGAAGATCTTAATCGACAGCGACAAAATCTATACGGGGAAAAAGAAATAAAGATCTTAGCGACCTTCCTAGAACATTATCCGGAGCTGCCTTCACTTCTTTCTGGAAACGGCGAATACCTTTTAAATGATGCCTTATAAGGGCGGTAAGTTTTCGCGAACTCTAAAGTAGATTTAGCTCGGCGTATCCGCTTGCTGCAACCTCATCACACCTACTCCGGTAGGATGTCTGACTGCCGCTGTATCTGGCTAGAATTCTGGTCTGCCTGCCCTCCAGGTTACTGTTAACTCCCGTTTGCCAGGAATCTATTTCATTCGCCAGCAGGCCCTCCCCTTGTTCGGCCACGTATTTATACCAGCTTTGCACGGCTCCTCGGGTAGCCTCCGCTCTGGTTAGGTTCCTTTCATTCATATAGGCAATTAACGCCGTAATCCACTCGACGTTGTACTCAATGCTACGGGGATTATTGCCCAAAACAGCATGAGGGCCCAGTATCATAAATAGGTTGGGGAAATTATTAACCTGCAAACCAAGAAATGTCGACAATTCCTCATTCCACTGATCTCTCAGATTTCTCTGATTCACTCCTTCTATATTGATCCTGTTGTAGCTACCGAGTATTGCGTCAAAGCCGGTGGCGTAGATTATGAAATCAAACTCAAAGCCTTGTTCTTTAGTCAAAATTCCGTGTTCGGTGATTTCCAAAATCGGATTCGTGGTTAAATCCACAAGTTGAACATTATCTCGGTTATAAGCCTCGTAGTAATGTGTTTCTAGTGGTACTCTGCGAGTTCCAAACCCATGATTTTTTGGTATAAGTTTTTCCGCAACAGTTTGATCCTTGACTCGGGCACGAATTTTCGAAGCAACAAAATCTGACATCGCTTTATTAGCCTTCGGGTCGGTTAGTACATCCTTGAAGTTTCCTTGCCATATTCCGAAACCTTTGCTCGCATAAAGGTGTTCCCAAAATTCATACCTCTCCCGTTCAGATACTTCAAAAGTACCTCTAGGGTCCACAGTATGTAAAAACCCGGCCTGGGTCTGATCACAACGATCGAACATCTCCTGGTATCCATCCCTAATTTCTTTCATTTCCCTATGGGATATCTTGGAATTGTGAAGAGGAGCGCACCAGTTGGGACGGCGCTGAAAAACCGTAAGTGATTCCACTTCCTTACATATTTCCTGTATGGTTTGAACCCCGCTCGCCCCAGTTCCGATGATACCCACTTTTTTTCCAGAAAAATCAACAGGGCTATGCGGCCATCTGGCAGTATGGAATGACGGTCCTTTGAAAGAGTCTATACCTTTGATTTTTGGCATTGTGGGTTGGGAAAGTAATCCAATACCTGCGATCAAAAACCTACAGGTATAGGTATCTCCGTTTGACAATTTGATCTTCCAACTTCTGGTTGAATCGTCATATAAAGCATCACTGACATCGCTCGAAAAGTTGATGTCTTTTAAGAGATCGAATTTGTCTGCCATATGTTGCAAATAACTAAGAATTTCTGGTTGGGACGCAAAATGCTCAGACCAATCCCATTCCTCCAAAAGTTCATCCGAAAACGAATATGCGTATGAATAACTCTCTGAATCAAAACGTGCCCCAGGATACCTGTTCCAGTACCAGGTACCACCAATACCGGTTCCTGCTTCAAAAACACCGACATGCATCCCGAGTTTTCTCAATTTATATAACTGATAAAGACCGGAAATACCCGCCCCAATTATAATTGCGTCGTAATCAAGATCGATGGATGGAGAATTATTGGGTACTGGCTTTCCAAGGTTTGTCATATAGTGTCCTAAAGCTGAAATTAATTATTAATACAATTTTAAACCGGACTATTCTTATCTTATTATGAAACCATCAAAAACTGACTTACTACTCCGATATCAATACCTTATACAAGATTTAGAAGGTCGGCCTTTTAAGGTCCGAGAAGCACATTGAAAAAGAGTCTATTCGGTTGATAAATTTTATACAACCAATACTCCTTACAAGAATTTAAGCCCATCCCTAAAGAGTTTTTACGAAAAGGTCTCGAAAACGGTTATCATAAATTTGTTGGCTACGTCCCAATCAACTTAGGAAAATTTATGCAGTACAGATATTACATTTGCGATGTTTTCACAAAGAAGCCTTTTTGTGGGAACCAGCTAGCTGTTTTTCCTGAAGCTGAAGGCCTCTGCGCAAAACAAATGCAGAAAATTGCCAAAGAATTTAATTTTTCTGAAACTTCATTCGTCTTTCCGTCAAAAAAGGGATATACCAAAAAAGTTAGGATTTTTACCCCAACAAGGGAGGTCCCATTCGCCGGACATCCGAATATCGGGACGGCTTTTGTATTGGCCAATGACGGTTCTTTTGGAACTTTAGACCACCCTAAGCAAGTGACTTTCGAAGAGGAAGCCGGGGTAGTATCTGTTAGTGTGACATCCTACGAAGATTGTGGAATATTTTGCGAACTGTCCGCCCCCCAAAGTCTTTCTGTGGGGAATTCAATCTCTACTGACATTGTCGCCTCAGTACTATCTCTGAATGAAGCTGATATATTGACTCAAACACATCGACCTCAAATAGCGTCTGTGGGTCTGCCTTTCCTCTTTGTAGAAGTTTTATCATTAGAAGTTTTGCAGCGAGCGGAAGTGGATATCTCAAAATTGCGGCTTCTATCGAATAACTGCGCGACCTCATATATTCATGTCTATTGCCGGAACATAAATAACTATGAGCTTCGAGCCCGAATGTTTGCTCCTCTCGACGGAGTGACGGAAGACCCAGCGACTGGAAGTGCGAATAGTGCTCTTGTCGGGCTCCTTGCGCTTAATGATCTTGCAGACGACTCAGAGACAGATTGGTATATATCGCAGGGTACTGAAATTGGGCGACCTAGCACACTTTACGGAAGAACTCGTAAGGAAAAAGGGAAAGTGACCGGTATTTGGATGGGTGGCTATAGCACACTTAATGCAGAAGGTATATTTTATGTATAAAGCTGATTTGATGATGCTCATTGAAGGATCATTCTTCCTGAAAGAAGACTTGAAATAAGGACAATATTTACTATGAATAATATGATTAAAATAGCCGCTATTGGAGTATCACATTGGCACTCGATCTTCGATTCGGCCTATCTTAGTCGACTTTCCAATTTCGATGATGTTTCATTAATAGCAATACAAGATAATAGCCAAGAAATATTGGACAATCGCCGCTTACAACTTGGTAGTGAGATCCAAGCCTTCACGGATTATACAGATATGCTTGACACCATATCTCCAGATTTAGTCATAGCTCTTGGATCGCATGATGACATGGCTGCTACTGCTAACTTTCTTGTTCAACATAACCTTCCATTTTTGATGGAAAAACCGATGAGTTTTTCAGCGAAGGAACTAAAACCTCTGGTATCAAAAGTAGCTGAGACGGATGCCTTTGCTACCGTTCCGCTCCATAGTCGGTTCACAAAGTTCGTCTCCTTGGCTAAGGAACTGAGTATTACAAAAAAATACGGCAATCTAACTCATTTCTATTCGCGCCTTAATAGGCCGACTTCCGCTAGATATCCTCGCTGGGGTGCAGATTGGATGCTCGATCCTAAGAGGAGCAATGGCGGTTGCCTTAGAAACCTTGGCAATCATGGTTTGGACGTATTTTGCTATCTGACAGGTTCGGGGGATAAAGTCGAGGTAACAGGAGCCAATTTTAGTTGGGGAACATTGAATGAAAAAGTCGAAGATTATGCTTCCGTAATGGTCAAAAATGACTCAGGTGTTATTGGAACCATTGAAACTGGCAATTGCTATCCAGGTGATGGGACTGACGGTGAATGGAAAGCTGGATTTGAAAATGCACTCCTTCTGGAAAAGGAAAATCGATTACTTCTCATAACATCGGAAGGTAGCACCGAAATAGATACCGGGGTAAAAGATCCCGTATTGCCTATGCTCTCAGATGTGTTCAAAAATCTTAGATCTGGCACAAAACCAACCGTGACAGTTGAGGATTGTTATCATGCAGTAAGGCTGATCGATTTGGCATACATCCACGCCGGCAACCCATACGGAACGGCAAGTATATAAATGTTGGGCACGGCTTTCGTTTCCCGATGCCAGTGTCGCAGTTTCTTACTATAACCGACTCAAACTATACCTATTTGATTGGGCTGTTGCTATGTGAATTTATAGTGGAGGCGAACCCTTCCAACTATCTAACTTTTATCAGTTCAACCTCAAAGATCAAGGTGGTATTCCCTGGAATAGGACCAACCCCTGCGGCACCATACCCCAGGTCGGGTGGCACGATTAAACGCCATTTATCGCCTTCCTTCATCATCTGGAGGGCTTCTTGCCATCCAGCAATAACCCCATTAACGGGGAGATCTATTGGCTCGCCTCGGTCTACTGAACTATCAAAGACGCGGCCATCCTCAAAGGTACCGTGATAATGAGCTGATACTGTGTCAGTTGGACCAGGTGTCGCTCCATTACCTTCTTCTAAAACTTCATACTGCAGTCCCGAATCAGTTGTTATCATTTTTGCCATATTGTCTCCTTCGCTAAATATTTTACAGCTGGTGATCGCTAAACATAGAAATAGGAGCAACACAGGAATCCGGAAGTTTTTGCGGTTGAAAATATTCTTCATCTATGGCACCTCTCTGTAATTTCGGTCAGCCGATTAAAATTACCAGAACTTTTAGAACAACCCGTCATAAAATGTTACCAAATTGTCAGCATAGGCTTTCCTATCAGTTAAAAAATGGTGGCTGTAACTACAATTTAGCTACGAATTTATGGTGACCCGCCACGGACTTGAACCGTGAACCTACTGATTAAGAGTCAGTTGCTCTGCCAATTGAGCTAGCGGGCCATGAGTCATCTAATATTTTCACAATTTACTTGCGAAGTGGCAAGGTGAAATTTTATTCTTTGGCATTTTCTTATCCATCTCTATTAGCAGGAGTGGTATTTTAATATTGCTTTATGAAATAATGCATATCTAAGATTGGTGTTTTTCCAATTTGGTAAATTAGTTTATAATCCTTGGGATTAACAAAATGCTCTCATCCTGATTAGTGAATGAGAAATAGTGAGGTGTTATAGATGAAGAAGATTTTCAAGCGCAGTACCATTGGGATTTCTGCGTTGCTTCTAGTTCTATCTCTAGCGATCGCAGCCTGTACAACAGAGGTTGAGGTCATTAAAGAGGTCGAGGTTATTAAAGAGGTCCCTGGAGAAACAGTGACCGAAACAGTAACCGAAACAGTTGAAGTTATAAAAGAAGTCCAAGTAAAAGGCGATACTGTTGAAGTCGTCAAAGAAGTTATCAAAACTGTCGACAGACCAGTTATAAAGGAAATCGAAGTATCGGTTCCTGTAGCTGCTGATTTGCCAGCGGCAAGCAAGCCTAAAGGCAAGTTAACTGTCGCCGTACCGCTAGTTCCTCCATTGGTCCAACTGCAGTCATTAGATGCAAGAGGGACTGTAGGAGGGTTCGGAATTGACTGGAACATTTTCGAAGGAATAGTTCGATCCCAGTGGGCACCACCTCCAACCGTGCCTTCTCAGTCTACCTATGTACCTGAGATAGCATCCAGTTGGGAAATTGCTAGCGACCAAAGTAGCATTACATTTACCATCAGAGAAGGGATTCCATGGCATAACGACCAGGGAGAATTCGGGAACGTAACCGCCGAGGACGTAGTCTGGACCTTCAATGATTCATTTAAAGAAGGCTCTACAGGAAACCCTGGTGAGCAGCTGCCCCCCGGCCATAAGGTGGGATGGGAAGTAGTTGACGGTAAAGCCCAAATGAACGTCGGTGAAAACGGGTTTGATCCGTTGTGGGGAATGCTCCACGGTGGTATCGGATGGGGTGCAACATACGGAATTACCAGCAAAAAAGCTTACGAGCAAATGGGTGAAGATGCTTTCCTCACCAATGCTGTTGGATCAGGACCATACGTAGTGGACTCTTGGGATGGACACGACCAGATGACCGCCAAAACTTCGGCTGGACATTGGAGAATGACACCAAGAGTAGAAACTCTCCAAGTAATCGAGATGCCTGAGCAGGGAGTAAGAGAAGCAGCGATGCTTACTGGTGAAGTAGAAGTCGCTCAAATGCCAGGTAAAGCACTTCCCAATTTGGTAAAAGATACTGGTGGGAAAGTTATTACACTAGGAAAACCTTCTCCTAATACAATTTACTGGTCAGGAAACTACTGGGGAGAAACTTGCCCAGACTGCGCCAATACTGACGTGCAGGCCAACCTAGAGGCTGACTGGTCTGGAGCCTTCGAAGGGCTTCAGAAAGGTTATGCTTGGATCGGTGATCCAACCGATGAAACTTCCATGGAGAACGCACGGTTGGTCAGGTGGGCTTTGTCAATGGCCATCGACCGACAAAAGATCGTTGATACAGTTCTAGGTGGATTTGGTCAGACGGCTTATGTAGCCAGTAACATCACACCTGACAGACCAGAATTTAACGAAGAATGGCGAGTTCCATACGACGTTGATGCAGCTAAACAAAATCTAATTGATGCAGGATACCCTGACGGATTCGAGATCACTCTTTGGTCAGCCTGTAACCTGCCAGCGATCTGGGACTGTGAAATAGCCGACGCTATTGGAGAAATGTGGATCGACAACCTTGGGTTGGACGTCACCATTGACCATGCCGACTACGCTGTTAGAAGACCAGAATCTGTCGACAAAAGCATGAACACTCCATGGCTCCACGGAATAGGCTGGTTGCCAGGACAGTCAATTGCCAATTTCTATTGTGCACATCCTGGTCACTTAGGTGGAGTTACTTTGCCTGACGATATTTGTGCAACTGGAAAACAAAATGACGTAGAAGCTGACATGGACAAGAGAATAGCTAATAACGTTGCTATGA
>TARA_B100000686_G_scaffold111852_1_pt1 | contig 23640 bp, 21 predicted proteins | sample TARA_B100000686 | Tara Oceans TARA_B100000686 (sample SAMEA2622733) | marine metagenome | biome: marine biome (ENVO:00000447); feature: marine epipelagic mixed layer (ENVO:xxxxxxxxx); material: "saline water (ENVO:00002010), including plankton (ENVO:xxxxxxxx)" | depth 150 m | reverse complement strand
TTGATTAATTTTTAATCGCAGCACCTCGAAAACTCCCCGAACTATTGTTGGAACTATAACAAATCTTATTTTCAATCAGGTTCAAGGTGACCAAGGGCTTTATGCTTTACTGGAAAAAATAAAGCAACTTGATAGCCAACAGCAGCAGTTAATTTTAGAAATAGAGTCTCAAGTAAATCAATCTCGTGGTTTATCTGATGATTTACTGAAAAAAGCGTTTGCTTTTAATGCTGGTGTAGCAAGGGCGTTAAATGATAATACAGAAACCCACTTAACGATATCATTCATTATGGGTATTATCTGTATTGCAATGATCGTGTTCATTTCTCATGGCCTTTCAAAGTTTATTAAAAAATCTATGGGTGATTTTTTAATAAAACTTTCAAGGCTTTCTGAAGGAGAGGTTTTTAATATTGAACCTAAAAGATCAGAAGATGAGTTTTCACAGCTAAATAATGCTCTAGCTAAAGTTATGCAAAACCTTGCAAATATTTTACAAGATATTGATAAGTCGGTCGCTGAAGTTAATGATGCATCTCAAATTGTCTCAAAGAATGTGTCCAAAACACAAGAATCCGCTGAAAAACAAGAAATTGAGATAGGCTCTGTCGTTGGAGCCTTGGCTGAGCTTAATGCCTCTGCACAAGAAATTACTGGGCATATTGAAGATACACATAAAAAGATTATATCAGCAGCTTCTCTAACAGCAGAAGGGCGTACAAATGTACAGTCCAGTAAAACATTTGTTGAAAAAATATCAGATCAAGCAAGTGAGATGACCACGACTATTGAGAGCCTTAAAATTGAAGTCGAAAGTATTCGTACTTTTATGAGTAATATCGATGATATAGCTGAGCAGACTAGCTTGCTTGCACTTAATGCTTCTATTGAAGCGGCTAGAGCTGGTGACCTTGGACGAGGCTTTGCGATTGTTGCTGATGAAGTTCGAGATTTAGCAAAACGAACTCGAAAATCAACAGGTCAAATTAACGATAAAATTCAAATGATCAGCCAAAAAGTGCAAGAGGTTGTCAGTGCTGCTGATACGAGTAATAACTTGGTGACAGATAGTCTTGCTAAAGCTGTTTTAGCAGATAATTCCATTATTCGAATTGATGAAATAATGAAAGAAGTGGAAGACTTAAGTCAGCTTATTTCTACTGCTTCTGAAGAACAAACCTATGTTGTTCGGGATGTTGACAGTAAGGTTATAGAAATCTCTGGTCTTGTGAGTGATACAAGCCACGCTGCTGTTGATACAGGTTCAGCTGTTCAGACGCAAAGCACTTCTATGAAGGACCTGAGTAACAGTGTTTCCATGTTTAAAATAAATTACTAGTTAATTATTCCGTAGCTATACCCATAGCGTTAGAGATTTAATCAAGGAGAGAGGTGTTTATGTTTAAACTTAATAAATTATTAGCTGCTGCTTTGCCGCTTGGTTTGCTTTGTGTCAGTGCTGTGCAAGCTGAAACGCTTAATATTGTCACAGTTAATAATGGTCACATGATTAAAATGACAGAGTTAAGCAAAGAATATGAAAAAGCCAACCCTGGAGTTGAATTAAATTGGATTACGCTCGATGAAGGTACTCTGCGTGAACGTGTAACAACAGATATTGCCTCGAAAGGCGGTCAGTTTGATGTCATGACCATCGGTATGTATGAAACGCCAATTTGGGCAAAGCGAGAGTGGCTTGTGCCTATAGAAGCAACTGATGCTTATGATGTGGATGATATTTTGCCTGCAATGCGAGATGGCCTTTCTTATGATGGCAAGCTTTATGCAGCGCCATTCTACGGTGAAAGCTCGTTACTGCTCTATAGAAAAGATTTAGTTAAAAAGGCAGGCAAGTCTATTGATGGCAGGCCAACTTGGGATCAAGTGAAAGATATAGCTGCTGCAATACACAATCCGGACGAAGGTGTTTATGGTATATGTCTTCGAGGCCGTGCTGGCTGGGGTGAAAACATGGCATTCTTCGGTACTCTTGTGAATACATTTGGTGGTCGCTGGTTTGATGAAAACTGGCAGCCACAAATTAATACTGATGCATGGAAAAAAGCCACAGAGTTCTACGTTGATCTCTTAACAAATTACGGTCCGCCAAATTCTGAAAATAATAGTTTTAACGAGATATTAAAACTGACGAATGAAGGTAAGTGTGGTATGTGGATTGATGCCAGTATTGCCGCATCCTTCGTGAGTGATCCTAAGCAAGGTAAATATGCGAATCAAATGGCATTTGCACAGACGCCAGTTGAAAAAACAGAAAACGGTGCTAACTGGCTTTGGGCCTGGGCGCTCGCAATTCCTGCAAGTAGCCAAAATGTTGATGAAGCACAAAAGTTTATTAACTGGGCAACATCTAAAGAGTATATAGAGCTTGTGGCTGCAAATGATGGTTGGGCATCTGTACCAACAGGCACTCGTAGCTCCACCTATGCGAATGATAACTTCAAAAATGCAGCCAAGTTTGCTGAAGCAGAATTTGCAGCGATTCAAAGCGCCGACCCTAATAAGTCAACACTAGAGGCTGTGCCATACGTTGGTGTGCAGTTTGTAACTATACCTGAGTTCCAGGCTATTGGTAACTTTGTTAAAGAGCAAATTCAAAGCGTCTTAACTGGCAAATATACAGCAGAACAAGCGCTTAAGCGGGGTGATAAGTTTGCTGAACGGGAATTAAAGAAGGCAGGTTACTATAAATAAAGTTGACACTTAAGTTTTAGAACTAAAGAAATTCATAAGATGAGTTTATGGTTATAAATGCACCATAAACTCATCTTTTTTTTGGTGTGCACATAAAAATATCAAAAAAATTATGTGCATTTGGAATTTTTAGTCTAAATTAAACAATGTACCTATATTGGATTTTTTAGAACAATTCAATCGGGGATGAAGTTTGAATGCGAATGATGTTTTAAGTGTTCAAGCCTTGTTGAATACATTGCTGAATGAATAGGGAACTTCAATGCAAAATAAATTTATGTCTCAACTGCCTTCGGTTTTTTCTAACTCAATGCTTAAAACACTTTGCGTTGCAGGTGCCTTGGCGGCAAGTACTCAAGTAAGCGCTAGCTCAACTGATTTTTTTGGTTATATTCGTGCTCACGCTGGTGTCAGCGAAAAAGGTGCTTCTCCTGAAACATTTGGTCTTCCAGGTGTCGCAAAGTATCGCCTCGGTAATGAAAATAACTGGGCTGAGCTTGGTGTGAAGCATCAGTTTGATCTTCCAGAAGGCTATGATGGCAAAAATATTGAGTTTGTTATGATGCTTGCAGATGGTGAAAGCGCTAATGAGGCAACATCTGCATTCTACGATAATACGACATTTGTTCAATCCTACATTAAATTTGACAATTTCCTTGGTGAGGGGATTTCTGCTTGGGGTGGTCGTCGCTTCTATAAGCGTATGGACATTCACATGAATGATTATTTCTGGCTTAATACCGGTGCTGGTGCCGATGGTGGTCTTGGTATTGAAGGTATTGATTTAGCTGGCGGTAAGTTCTCGTTTGCGTCTTTCGTCTTTAAAAACTTGAATGATGCTGGTGTAACAACTGATGATACGACTGGTACTAACATTGATTTCCGTTTGGAAGGCATTGAAGTAACACCAAACAGCAACATTAACTTCTGGTTATATGGTGCGATGAAGCATGCTGGTGTTAACGGTGAAAATGAGTCAGGTCTAGGTATTGGTGGTTGGGTTACAACAGAAGGCGTGATGGGTGGTAGTAATACGACTGCTATTCTTTATAAGGATGGAGCGGCTTCTAACGGACAAGTTGTGTTAGACAGCACGGCTGATTTTGATAACCTTTCTAGCTTTGAAATTAATAACAACCTTGTTATTGAGCCAAATGAAAATTACTCACTGCAGTGGGGTGTTATCTATAAAGTAGACGAGTCTGCTGCAACAAATGGCAAAAAAACATGGATGTCTACAGGTGTTAGACCTGTGTTTTACATGACCGATCACACAAGTGTTGCTGTAGAGCTTGGTTATGATAACCTTGATGATGAAACAACAGGTAAAGACGGTTCCTTAACAAAAGCAACTGTTGCGCTACAGCTTGCGAAAAGCCGTGGTTACTACAGCCGCCCAGTGATGCGTGCATTCGTAACAGCCGCAGAGTGGGATGAAGACTTCCAAAATGATGTTGGTGGCGTAACTTATGCTGGTGACACATCTGGTTGGGCTGCAGGTCTGCAAGTTGAAGCTTGGTGGTAAAAACTAAGTATTTAACATGATTTAAAACCCTGTCTTTTGGCAGGGTTTTTTTATACCTCACATTTTAAAGTATATCGGAGTGTATTAAAAGAATGGAACCATTTAAAAATTGGGTTAATAAAAAAACAATTACAATTATGGCTCAGGTTTTTAAGAGGCTCGACCCGTTATTTAAAGAAGACGAGTTTATAAAAAAAGCAACTTTTAAATTAAATTCACTGGAATTGAAAGCACGGACATTGCAAGTTGCTCATACGCTGTACTCTTTTTTACCGCAAGATTTCAGTCAAGCATGTTATTTAATTCAAAAATCATTATCAGAGCCATTACATGATAGAATTTCTGGAAGCGAGCACAACGAGCAGGGCATAGGTGGTTGGTCAACCATGATTCTAGCTGATTATGTTGCCCTTTATGGTCAAGATCATTTAGAAGTTGCGATTAATACCCTCCAACAAATAACTCGTCGAGGCTCTGCAGAGTTTGCTATTCGTCACTTTTTATTGAACCAACAAGATAAGACGCTTGCTCTCTTAAAAGCTTGGGTTAATCATCCTGATCATCATGTTCGCCGCTTAGTCTCTGAAGGGACACGTCCACGATTGCCTTGGGGTTTTCAACTACCATCATTTATAGAAAACCCGAGGCCACTTATACCATTGCTCAAAGCCCTTAAAGATGATGAGTCAGAGTATGTGCGTCGCTCTGTCGCAAATAATTTAAACGATATTGCCAAAGATCATCCTGATCTTGTATGCCAACTCACACAAGAGTGGATGAATTTGGATGATAAGAATTCAGTCAGGCTTTTTAGGCACGCTTGTCGAACACTACTCAAAAAAGATTATGCGCCTGCACTGGCGTTATTTGGTTATACAAAACCCAAAGTGCAAAACCTCACTTTTTCACTTTCTCACAGATCAATTAAAATTGGCGATAGTCTCGAATTAGCACTCAGCTTTACAAGCCAGGTTAAACAAGACTTAATGATTGATTATGTCGTGCATCACCAAAAAGCCAATGGCAAGACTGCACCAAAGGTGTTTAAGTGGCGTAAGCAAGCGCCGCTGAAGCATGATGAATTGGTCTTATCAAAAAAGCATTCATTCAAACCTGTGACGACTCGTGTTTATTATCCAGGTCTTCATCTAATAGATGTTAAAATAAATGGAGAAACAGTTGCTCAGCAGTCTTTCGAGCTTTTGGAGGCGTAATGGACATTGAATATAAAAAAGTTGACTTGCCGCTTACTGATGAAGTTCTTGCTTTGCTGAATACAACAGAATCAGATCAAGCACGTATACGTAAGGCATGGACCTTGGGTGAGCACTTTTTTGCATTCGATGGCGAAAAAATTATAGGTGCTGCAGTGGTTAATACGAATGAGTCTGTTGCCGAGCTGACCAATATAGCAGTGGAGCAGGGTTATCAGTGTAAAGGTGTCGCTCGAAAGCTTATTGAGAAGATCAAAGTTTTTGCTTTAACGCTAGGCAAGTCACAGCTTAAAGTCGATACCGATCGCACGAGTGCTCATCAATTTGAGTTTTATCAAAAGTGGGGTTTTCGGCCTTATCAAGAAGCTTGCTCATCAGATGTGCAGCAACCAAATCGAGTGATGATCATTGATTTATGATAAAATTTTTTTCATTTGAATCACTATTTGACTCATTGGTAACCTAAATGTCTGAACTTCTTACAGCTCTTGCCGATAAACTCGGTGCCAAAATTGCCAAGAAATACCGTGTGCCTGCAGAAACAGCACGAGATATGGTGCTTGTTCACTGGCAGCAAAAACAAGACTTACTCAAACTTGTTGCCGAATCTTCAACTGAAAAAGCAGTGGCAAGAACTCGTATTTATAAAGACGCTGAGCGAGATGTGACTCGCAAAGTCTATTACGAATTACGACGATACCAAGCAGAGCAGAGCGTTGATCCTATGATTGATGAGCTACGTCAATCCCAAGAAGGTGACGCCCGCGAAAAGGCCCGTTTAGCACTTGTGCAAAATCACGTAAGCACAGCGGAGCGCATGTCTCATCTTGATGAGTTTTGGACGCAAATTAAAACCTATTGGGGCGAGCCTTCATCTCTTCTTGACCTAGGTTGTGGTCTACTGCCGCTCGTTTATCCCTATGCCGACCATAAGCTAGATCGTTATTTAGCCCTTGATCGCAGTACTGACTCAATCAATACCATTCAAGCGTTTAAAGAAGTGTACGGCAAAGACATGCTGGAAACTCACGAATGGAAAATCACAGACGGCTGGGATGTTATTGGGGATCAATCATATATTTTTGATGTGGCTTTGATGCTGAAATTTGTGCCGGTTGTTGCCCGCCAAGAGCCAGAGTCACTGAATATTTTAGGCCAAGTGCCTGCACGCAAAGTCATCATTACAGGTTGTAAAACTGCAATGGTGAAGCAGCAGGATATTAGCCGAAGAGAGCGTGCTAGTATTCTGGCTTTTGCTGAGGAGCAAGGGCTAGACTTACTAGACGAGTTTGAAACGCCAGACGAAGTTGGCTTCGTATTTCAGAGGAACATATAATGACAAATCCTTTCGAGAAAATTCAGCAGGACAATACGGTTCTTAGTGTGAACCTGAACAAGATTGCGCTACTGCGAAACTCTCGAGGTCGCGACTTTCCTAGCGTGACAGGCTTTGCGCAAAAAACGATAGATTTAGGTGTTAAAGGTATCACGATTCACCCGCGTCCAGATGAGCGTCATATTCGTCGTCAGGATGCACGTGATCTTGCCGAGCTTATTGCTGGGTATGATGATGTTGAATTGAACATTGAAGGCTTTCCTGATGCCGAGTTTATTAAACTCATCGAAGAGACAAAGCCTCACCAAGTAACGCTTGTACCTGATGGTCTTCATCAAATTACCTCTGATCACGGTTGGGATCTCGTCAACAATCTTGATGATCTCAAAGCAGCTTGTGATGCACTTCGACCACATGCAGGTCGCATTGCTGTATTTGTTGATCCAGGTGCTGATTTAAGCAATCTGCCCGGTATTTGTGATCGTGTTGAGCTTTACACAGAGGCTTATGCCCAAGCTTATGACAAAGCTGTTGAAGCAAACGACCTCGATGGTGATCTGCTTAAAGATGCTTTAAAGCCATATGCTAAAACAGCTGCACAAGCGCAAGAGCTAGGTTTAAATGTGAATGCTGGACATGATCTTGATCTTCAAAACTTAGGCCGCTTTCTAACGATTCCTGGTATTGAAGAAGTCTCAATAGGGCATGCGCTTACAGTTGAAGCTTTACATTTCGGTTGGTCGAATGTAGTTCATCAATATTTAGGCATTTGCTCTCAGTCGTCCTAACCTAATTAAGTTGTTAAGTCAGCACAAGGATACATAACTTATTATATTTTTTGTATCTTTGTGACTTATGTCACACTTGATGCGATATCTCATGCAGTTTCGATTTTCTCTTGCTAATCTCTAATAAATAGAATGTTTATTAATGATCAGTGGATAAAGTGATTCGAAGCTTGTGTGCTGCTTTGGGTCTGATGATCCAACCAGGCCTTGAACCTTTCTCTGCTGGTGTCCTATGTAAGGCGGCCAGTTCTCATGAAGTTTAAATCTCTAATAGTCTTTCTTGCAGTGTGTTTTGGTTTGTCTATGGTCAGTATTATGGCTGTATCGGCATTAAACACGATGAGTCAAGAGACGCAAGTTACGACCAATCAATATATGTCATTTCTAAAACAGACACAGTCAAGTGCATTTATTGCAAAATCGATTCAAACTCAGTTAGCTAAAAATGAATCAGATTCAACATTACAATCATCAGTGGCTCGACTTGAGCAGCAGGTGAAAGAAATGAAGCAGCCACAATATGCTGATATTTGGGCACAGATGTCTGAAACAGTAACACTCCAAGAACTGCAAAGTTTTAGCAGATCACTGAAAGATGGCCAAAGCAACGGGGTTGATTTGACTTCAAATAAACTTTTTACTCAATTTGAAGCTATGGCTGATCAAACCTTGAGCTTAATTGTTGAACGTGAAAATGCCTTAATTCAGTTCAATGATGAAACTGTGTCGAGTGTTATTAAAACGAGTTTGATCGCAGCACTTATTGTGATTGCATCCCAGCTCTTTTTGTACAAATCTGTTGTTGGTCGTGTCCATAAGCTTACCGAGCAGTTAACTGCTGTTGCTTCAGGTGCTTCAGACTTAAGCGTCACATTGGATATTGGTGGTAACGATGAGGTTGCGCAGCTTGGTAATGCATTTAATGGTTTTGTTGGCCGTATTCGAGGCTCACTTGAAGAGGCGATGGAAGCCCTTGAAGAGCTTGGGCGAGTCTCTGATATGACTGAGTTTTTTGAGGTGCATGGTATTGTCTCGGATAAACTCAATGAGCAAGCAGTGCAGATCAACCTTGTGGCAATGGGATCAGAAGAAATGACGAAAACAGTTGATGCTGTGGCAGAGTCATCTGAACAGGCTGCAGATATGGTGCAAACGGTCATGAGTTCAGCACAGAATGGTGAAGCTGTTGTTAAGGATGCTCGTAATACCATTACTGATTTAGTCTCCAAAGTTGGCGCTACGGCGGACTTGTTTCAAAGCCTAAGCGAACACTCGAAAGAAATTGCGTCTGTGGTTACATTAATTCGAACTATTGCTGAGCAAACTAACTTGTTAGCACTGAATGCTGCAATCGAAGCAGCCCGTGCTGGCGAGTCTGGTCGTGGCTTTGCTGTCGTCGCAGATGAGGTTCGTGGGCTTGCAGTACGTACAGCTGAATCAACACAGCAGATTGAAGACAAGATACAGCAAATGATTCAAACTGTTGATAACACGGCTGATGTGATGACTAAAACCGTAGGTCTAGGAAGTGATGCTAGTGATTCCTCCCAAGGGGCAGCAGTGGCATTCCAAGATATTGTTGCTGCAGTGATGACTATGGCTGATCAGAATATCGCTATTGCTTCAGCATCATCCCAGCAAAAAGCCAATATCGATGACATGGTCGATAACATTCAACTGATTAACGTTGTAGCTCAAGAGGTTATACCTGAAGCCTTAAAGAAAATAGCAGAGCAGGCCAGTGCAATAGAGCAGGTTCGCCATAGTGTTGAGCGCGTAGATCAACAACTTATGGGTATGTGTGGTGTACAAAAAGAAGCGTGATGTCAAAATAATACAGAGAAGGCCAAATCATTTGACAAGAGGGTCTATACTTAAAATAAAGGGACCCTTTGCATGTCGGTTATGGTGGGAAAGTACCAAGTATTGCAGGGTTCGGTAGTTAGATGTTATTAGCTAATTGTAAGGCAGTATAAGTTCTTATGTTCGAAAGACCATCTCAAAGGGCTCAAGAAGTCATCTTTTTTATCAGTGATACAGGTGTATCAAAAGAAATGATGTTCACCGAGTTTGAAGCTGTTTTGGACGGTGTTGTAGGGCTTCAAGAGTTTGCCAATACGACCTCTTATTGTGTCTTTAGTGTTATTAACCCTGGATTACAGCCACAGGCCTTTGTCTTTTTTACCATTGATTTTGATGAAAATGGCGAGCCGCCTTCCACATGGAATTTACCTTTCCAGACCTTAATTCAAAAAGCGAACCCTGTCACCTTTGGGTCATATCAAGCCAAAGTCATCACCCAGTCCTCATGTTCTACCGAGTGGCATAAAACAGGTCTTTGGGATCCTTCAGAGCAGGTTGTTGCTGTGATCTGTGAAGCAATTCAAGCCAATAAACTCTGTTTATCTACAGAGTCTATGGATGGGCATGCTCGCCAACAGTCCATACCAAGTTTTGCCACACAGCCAGCTGCTCAGTTTGCAGCCTCTGTGCCAGTGCACTCAAGGCCAAGCCATATTCAGTCGAGTCAAGGGCATTCGCTGCCTGAACTTATGAAAGAAGTTGCTGCTCAATTATCAGGTGTCCAAGACGTAGACCGTGACGCATCTCGTCGACTGGAAAAAGAGCTTGGTGAGACGATTAAAACACTCACAGTTGACTTGCATGCGATGACGCAAAGAGCCACAGAGCTTGAGCAAAAAAACTTGGCATTAATGGAAGAAAGCTTTAAACAAAAATCCAGCTTTTCTCAGATGCGTGCAGATTTAGAGCAGTCTTTGGATGAAAAAATTAAACTGTCTGTAGCTGAGGCGAGGCAAGCCCTTAAAACCAAGTACGAGAAAAAGCTCAAGACTTATGAGCAGGAATATAAAAACAGATACACTGAAAAAGTATCTGCAATGAAGAACACCACTTCAGCAAGTACTCAGGCAGTGCAAGACATGCAAAACATGCTGCAAGATAAAGATCGTATGCTTGATGAAAAAAATCATCGTATTGATCATCTTGAAGAGCGACATGCTGAGGATGCTTTAAAGCTACGTGAGCAGGCAGAATCAATCGATAAGCTTGAAGCCAAAATGAAGCAGATGTCTGAAGAACTGGCGATGTTCCGTAAAGAAAAGCTTCGACTGATGGCTGATGGTGCTGATAAGTTTTTCGAAAAGCTGGAAAACTCTGGTTTAAACTTTATTGCCTATCACCCTGGAGCAGGCCATATCTCTGTATCTGTTAAACAGGTGGCAGAATACATCGAAAACCCGCAAATCTTTGCTGCAGAAAAAGTAGGGCTTTCTCTTGAGGCTTACCAGTATTGGTTAGGGCATTATGAAAAGCCATGCTGCCAAGCCCCTATTATTGGTGGAAAAACCTGTGGTCAAAAAATTCAGCGGCATGATAATCCACGAGACTTTTCCCCAGGTATTTCTGATCGTTGTGAAAAACATAAAACTGGTATTAGCGCCACTCAACGAGTCTTTTCTTCTTAGGCGTAAATCAAATGACCTTTATTTGTATTTCGAGATAAAGGTCCTTAAGTTGTCTAAATCTTTTCCTTCCAAATTAATCTCTTATGGTATTATTATCTTCAATTTTAATCCGATTTATAATGTCCCATGAGCTTTGATCAATTTAAAGAGTTAGATACAGCTTTATTTCAGCAAACCCCAGTGATACAACAGCTGGAATTCTCCTCTTTGCTTCTTAATCGTCTAGCGCCTTTTTGGCCTGAATTACAACTTGCAAATAATGCTCAATCTTTTTCTGTTGATATGCTTCGGCTTGATTACTGCCATCCTTTTATTTCTGGAAATAAGTGGCCAAAAATGCGAGCTTGGATTCAGCAGCAGCTTGCAAGTGGTTCTCAAACATTAACAACAATGGGTGGAGCCCACTCAAATCATTTAGTGGCCTTTGCTGCTGCTTGCCAGCAGTTGCAAGTAAAAGCCATTTGTTATGTTCGGGCCAATGGCCAAGGTGAAGAACTTCTTGAAACACCAACACTTCAACTATTAAAGCAATGCAATGCAGTGATAAAGCCCGTATCCCGTAGTGCCTTTCGAGCCATGCGTGAGCAAGTTGCTGAAAACTCATTTTTACCAGAGGGTGGTAAAAGCGAAGAGGCTATGAAAAGCATTTGTGAGTGGGTGTCCTTGCATCGATCGGCTCTAGAACCTTACAGCTCCATATACACAGCTTGTGGCACTGGTACTTGGTTTTCTGGCTTAGTGGCAGGTTTATCATTTGAGAAGCTCAATATCAGTGCCGTTGGTGTGCCTGCTGTAGCAGGGCAAAAGTGGTTAGCAAATGATATTCAAGCGCTGCTGGCGTCTTCGAATTCATTATCAGATAACTGGGCACTTGATTGGTCTTTTCCTGTCAAAGGCTTCACACCTCTTGCGCCAGAATTGGTTAATACCCTTGGGGAAGCTTTAGATGTATCTCTTGACCCTGTGTATTTACCTCGGGTTTTATATGCTGTGATTAAAGCATGGCAAGAGGGGTGCTTTGCACAAACGCCACTTATCATCCATAGTGGAGGTGTACAGGCTTCTGGGCGATACATTGCAAAACGGGATAAACAACATTACCGTGACACTTATTTTCAGCAGTCATTTACTTGAAGGTTAAGGACAATACCTATTCATGAAAAATTCGACATTTCAAGTTGTAGGGCTTTGGGGCAGGCCTAAAGCATTAGTCGCCCAAACTTTGGATAGTTTAATTGAGTGGTTGAATAAAAAAGGCTACACCGCAGTTTTGGAATCGAGTACAGCGGTTTTTATGCCTGATCGTGGTTTGCAAATTGCAAGCTCTCAAATGATGGGTGAGATTTGCGATATTGTGATAGTGGTCGGTGGCGATGGCTGCTTGCTTGGTGCTGCTCGAACTCTTGCTCGTTATAATGTGCCCATTCTTGGTGTTAACCGTGGGCAGCTTGGTTTCTTAACGGATATTATGCCCCATGCTCTTGAAGCGCAGATGGAGCAGGTGTTTGATGGCAAGTACACTATTGAAAAGCGCTTTTTGCTTGATGGTAGCCTGACTCGTGATGGTCACATGATTGCTGCCAGCGAAGCCTTAAATGATGTGGTATTGCATGCGGGCAAAGCCGTGCAAATGATTAACTTCGAACTGCATGTGAATGGCGAGTTTGTGTACAGCCAAAAATCTGATGGTTTGATTGTAGCGACACCAACTGGATCAACAGCTTATGCGCTCTCAGCTGGCGGGCCAATGATGCACCCAGGGCTAGATGCTATTGCACTTGTGCCAATGTGCCCGCATACTCTCACCAACAGACCATTTGTGGTTGGGGGCGACATGGAAATCAAGCTTGTCCTTGCTGAAAGTAGAGGGGTTCTACCTCATATCAGCTTTGATGGACAGCCAAGTATTCCTGCGCAACCTGGTGATGTGATTTATATTCGCAAGAAACCACATCGCTTACAACTTATCCATCCACATGGGCACACATTTTATGCCGCAGCACGTTCAAAGCTTGGCTGGGCATCACGCCTGACTGAAAAAGGCGGGCATTATGAAGACTGATTGCATTGGAGTATAAAAATGTCAGAGCAAAACCAAATTGATCCTATGGTTGTAAGTATGTTTGAAAAAGTCAAAGAGCTTGGCTTTGAAGGCTTTCAAAATATTATTGCTCTTAGCCGTTGGCCAGATGGTGAGCGTTTATCACCAGAAGAAATGTCTGCTGCAATGCAAGCTTTAATTATGTATGAGCATCAAAATGTCGCGTTGTCTGATCGCACAGGTTTTATCCATAAAGGTAAATGTGATTCTTAATTAAGCAATTTGTTCTCGTCGTTATGGTATTACGAACTTCAAAAAAGAGTATTGGAGAATGTTTGTGAAAATTAAAGAATATGTACAAAAAGCCTTTACTTTTCTTGATAGGCCAATTCCATATATAATTATATGTGCACTTTGCTTTTGGCGGTTGTCCGTACTGGAACTTCCAAGCTTTGATAAAGGTGTAATAACTGGTTGGATTGTCGCGCATATCTTTTTTAAGTTTGTCTATGAGCCCAAGCTAAAGAAACAGCTTAAGAAAGATTAGAAGCTTTATGTAAGAGCACCAATACGTAGACCTTTCGAATCCGTAAAGGTAAGCCTGATTCCTAATAGCGTGGTTTTCTTATGTTGCTATGATATCTGAACTGTTATTAGTTATTTTGGTGTATGAATTTGAAATTTATAGAGTATATAAATAAAATCTGGGATTTTATAGAGAGGCCTGTTCCTCTTATTATTTTCTCTGGCTTATGCTTGTGGAGAGTAGCAGTAATTGAGATACCTGACTATGATAAAGGTGTAATAACTGGTTGGATATTCGCTTCACTTTTTTACAAATTTATTTATGAGCCGCAAAAAAATAATAAAGAATAGAATTTAATATATCTTTGTATGAAGAAACGCTCGCCTACTTATCATAAGCAAGCTAAAATGCTATGGAGATATACGAATTAATTTCGGTGGCGCCATCGATAGAGTTCTTGCAAGTGTGTCGGAAAACTCTTCAAGATAAAACTCATCTTCGGAATTCCTTTCATAAGTTCCCCTTCCATTTGGATCAACCATAACAGTTCTGGATGATACTTTTAAAGAACTTCTATGAAATGGACTTGGTGACCACTGGTAATTAAATTTAGTTACAACAATATATTTGCTACCTATTGAAGCTTTAGGGTACGTAAATAGTTTAGCACCGGCCTCTCCTTGAGCTATCCCAAGCACAGTATTTGTGCCGACGGATAAATTAAATCTAGCAGCTATTAGGTTAACAATTGCACCGACTGCATATCCTTTGTATCGATTCGTAGCTTCGCCATTAGAATTCCACTTATCTACATCTTGTTGCGTTTTAAAATCTGTAACTATTGTTGTTGTAGAGTTATGCTTTTCAAATTTATAGCAATTTGGTTCTTTCCCTGAGCCTTTCCACAACCCCATTGCTGTCCAGTTATCTACTTCACTACAAACTTTGCGAAGCTTGTTTTTTTCTTGTGCGGTTAATAGTCTTGGCGGCATATCTATCCCCATTTGTTTGTGTTAATGACAAGGAATCTATTATCAAATGGAGTGCGTAAATAGTCACTGCTTAATAATGTGAACTGTGTCACAACTTATTAGATTTGAATGAATTTTATACATTGATTTGAATGAAAAAAACAGAGTTATGACCAATAATCACAATTTTAGCTATAATCAGCCTAATTTTTATCGATTATTCACTTACCAGCTATGGAAAGCTTTGGTATAAAATAGACCTATAAGCCTATGACTCATAGGTCGAATAGAACATACAAGGAGTTTCTATGTCTTCTGCAACTGCGGCGCCTGCCGAGAATAATAGTCCTAAAACCATTTATCTTGCAGACTATCAACCACCAGTTTACGGTGTTCAAACAATCGATCTGAATGTCGATATTCAAAAAGAAAAAGCAATTGTCACAGCGCAAATGCAAATGAAAGCTCGTGATAAAGTGGAAGAGCCACTTGTATTGCAAGGCCACAGCCAAACCCTTGTGTCTGTCAAAGTGAATGACCAAGTGATCGCTGCAGACCAGTACTCAACATCTGGCGAAACATTGAGTGTAAATCTGCCTGCTGGTACCGAAAGCCTGTTCACTGTCGAAATTACATCTGAAATTGACCCTTATTCCAACACAGCGCTGGAAGGTCTTTATGAATCGAAAGGCATGCTTTGCACGCAATGTGAAGCAGAAGGCTTTAGACGTATTATTTATTATGTAGACCGCCCAGATAACATGGCTGTGTTTACAACACGTATCCAAGCGGACAAAACCCTTTACCCAGTGCTTTTAGCAAACGGTAATCTGGTTGAGTCTCGCGATCTTGATAATAACCGTCACGAAGTTGTTTGGCATGACCCACATCCAAAGCCATCTTACCTGTTTGCGATGGTCGCTGGTGATCTTGCTGTTAAGAAAGACACATTCACAACCATGTCTGGTCGTGAAGTGACAATTGCTTTCTATACAGAAGAGCAAGATCAGGACAAGCTAGATTACGCTATTGCAGCGCTAAAAAAATCCATGAAGTGGGATGAAGAACGCTATGGCCGTGAGTATGATCTCGACATCTACATGGTTGTTGCTGTAAGCCATTTCAATATGGGTGCAATGGAAAACAAAGGTCTAAACGTATTCAACACAAGTTGTGTACTTGCATCACCAGACACAGCGACAGATCAACAATACGGTCGTGTTGAAAGTATTATTGCTCATGAATATTTCCATAACTGGAGTGGTAACCGTGTCACATGTCGCGACTGGTTCCAGCTCAGCCTTAAAGAAGGTTTCACTGTATTCAGAGATCAGCATTTCTCCATGGATGTTGATTCCTACCTTGAGCACCGTGTGGATGCGGTTAAAGTCATGCGTAGCATTCAGTTTGCAGAAGATGCCGGCCCAATGGCCCACCCAGTTCGTCCACAAGACTATATTGAAATTAATAATTTCTACACAGTGACTGTATACGACAAGGGTGCTGAAGTTGTACGTATGTACCATACACTTCTTGGTGATAAGGCTTTCCGTGAAGGCACAGATCGTTACTTCGATCGCTTCGATGGTCAAGCGGTCACAACTGAAGATTTCGCACAAGCGGTCACAGAAGGGCAAGATTTTGATCTACCACGTTTCCAACGCTGGTATGACCAACCAGGTACACCAGTATTAACAGTGAACCGTCATTATGATGCTGATGCACAGACGCTCACACTTCGTTTTGAACAGCATTATCCAGAGCTGCCAAACTGGAAAAAAGACCGCCAACCTGTGATTATCCCTGTAAAACTTGGTCTGATTAGTGTTGAAGGCGATGTATTGCCGCTTGAGACTGAGCATGCACAATTTAAAGCATCCTCACAAACAGAAGGTGTGTTTGTCTTTAAAGAAGCGGCAGATGAAATTGTCTTTAAGAATGTACCAGAAGAGACTATTCCATCACTTCTGCGTGGTTTCTCTGCTCCAGTTATTCTACGTGCGCAATACAGCCAGCAAGAACTTGCAACACTTGTGGCGCATGATGCTGACCTCTTTAACCGTTGGGATGCTGCTCAAAACATTATGAGCCAAATTATTCTGCAAGGTGCATCAAGCAGCATGTTCCTTGAAGTGTTTGGTCAAACATGTTTCAACAATGATATCGACCCAGGTGCTCGTGCATTGATTTGTCAGCTGCCATCCTACACAGCGCTAGAGCAGCTACAAGTGCAAGACACTGGTTCAATCCAAGTGGAGCAGATTCTAGATGGTCAAAAAGCACTGCGCATGAGCATTGCAAAAGCTTATAAGACACAGCTTGAAAAGCTGATTGAACAAGCGACAGAAGCACTTTCAGGTAAAGACTTCTCACCAGCACCAGAAGACCGTGGTTGGAGATCACTGCGTAATCTTGCATTCTATTTCTTATCTTGCCTTGAAACAGAAGAAATGGAGCAACGCTTACTTTCTCAGTATGAGCAAGCAAACAACCTAACAGATCGTCTTGCAAGCTTTAGAAATCTCGTGCACAACGGTTACAGTGCTGGTCAAAAAGTTATTAACGATTTTGCCGAAAAATATGGTCACGAAGAACTAGCAATGAATGCATGGTTTGAAGTGCAAGCATCCAACCCAAGTGATGACTGCATTACTCAGGTGAAGAGTCTACAAGCTCATAAAGCTTATGATCCTAAGAGCCCGAATAATGTAAGAGCTGTTGTTGGTGCTTTCTGCCGTGGTAATCCACGTCAATTCCACCGTGGCACAATTGGTTATGATTTCTTAGCGGATACTGTTATCAACTATAACAAGTCAAACCCACAGCTTGCTGCACGTCTTCTAGGGCCATTAACATCTTGGAGACAATATGATTCAGCACGTCAAGAGCAAATGAAGTCAGCCTTAGAAAAAATTCTAAAAACTGATGCGCTTGCACCAGATGTGTATGAAATTGTGAGTAAGAGTATTGGTGCTTAAACCCTTTAAAAAAAGCGCTTAGATAAAGCCCTCTTTTTATATAAAGAGGGCTTTATCTATGTTAGATTTTGATTCACCTATAAGTTGATTTAATTTTGTACACTTTTGTTTTTATTGAATCCTTTAGCTTTACTTCAATTTTACATCTCTATAATAATGGCCATCTAAAATTAAATCAGTTAATCAATTTGTATATATGTAAAACAGATAATAAAAAAGGATAGTGATCAGTGGCGCAGGCAGTAAACTCATCTAAATCTATTTCTACTCATGTAAACTCAGCTCCTCGTCCGGTAGCGTCTGATGCTCCACAACTTTTAGATTTTATAGCTGAGCAGCAAAGTGTAAAACAGCCACTTATGTTACAAGGGCAAAAACAGCCTATTCGAAGTACAAGTGATACAGAGCATTTAGCACTGACAGAGCATAAATCAACATTTTCTGAAATCGAAACAGCTCTAAATACAGCAGGGTTAACAGATCCAGAGAAACAAGAGTTTGAGCATGCTCAAATGAAACTTGTTGATGCAAAAGAGACAGCTATCAAACAAGAAGAGCTTGACCAAGCAATGGTAGGCTACGAACAGATCATGACAAAAGCTTTAACAAGCCATGTGGACCAAGAAAGTATTAAACAGTTAAATGAAGAGTTTTCACAATTACAGCAGGACTTGAAGGTTTTTGAGCGTCGTGAAAAGCTTTCAACTGAATTAGAGGAAAAGGTTGGAGCCAATGCAACTTTAGAGAATTATGCAGCAATTGGTTATCATAATATTGGGTTATCTGCAAAGCATCAACTTCCTGGTATTACCTTTTTAGCACGCAAAAATAAAAACCATGAGATAGAAACTATAACATATGTATTGAACGCTGGTTTTCCTCTACCTGAAAATAAAAATGGTCCCATTGATTTAATGGATCATATTGATCAGTACATAGCAAAACATGGCTCTAAAAAGCTCAATGATTTTTTAGCAAAGCATTATGATCGACTGGACACGTTCCATGTACCAGATGAAATTCTTAATAAAATAGAAAAGCCAATTAGTAAGCAAGAGTATCTAGTTAACTTTATGAAAACAATGTCTCAGGATCTCCAATTGTCTTTTGATAAAAAGATTGAGCAGCGCATACAAGTTCAAGATTTGGCTCAAACATCATCTGTATCTGATAAACTCGAAAATAAAATGTCGGGTAGATCAGGGTTTAATGTTGTTCAAAATGCAAGAAAAGATCAGCATGATAGCAATGAAAGTGATTACGATGTCTATAAAAAACACTTTTTAAGTGCAATGGATTTAATTCAACACCATTTAAAACCTATCGTGGATAAAAAACTGGAATATGCTGCTTGCAAAAAAGATACGAGTCAGCTCAATTTGAATATTGGTAACACACCAAGAGACACTATGTCATATTTTGATACTGCTTTAGATAGCCGTTGTTCTAAGCTTGGTTCAACACAACAAGAGCAAATACATTCAAACAATGTTGCTCAGTTACAAGCTAAAGCGCTCAATTCAGGTCAACTACAATTGGATTTTTTTAAAAATAGAGCACTTATTTTGTTGGCGCGCCAGCAAATGAGACTCTCTTCTTATGTTGGATTTGCCTAAAGTTAAAATAGGTAATCCAATAAAAAACCTCTAACTTAGAGGTTTTTTATTGGGATAGATTTAATATTATGTTCAAAGTATTGAGCTGTACAGGCATTTCTACTTAATGTTGCCTCTAAATTGAAGAGGGATAATTTGCCATTTCAGTACTATTATGTTAAACACGCTTATTTAACATAAGCACCATTGTTGAAAGCAGTAATCACTCTTATTTTATTATTATCATTGGTCAATGTGTTTGAAATAAGTCTTATCAGCATCAGCTGCAAACTTGAATCCAAATGCTGAAATGTAAGCCCTAAAAAATGTGCCTGTTGGCTTGTTACTGCCCATTGCGTATTTTTGAGTTGAGCTAATGTATTAGCAGCGCCCTGCATATCATTTTGCCTAACGCACCAGCCTAGAGCTTCAGCAGGTTGCTGTGTTAGCAGACACTCTATTCTCGGCGAGGGTATCGGAGATGCTTTAGTCGTTGTTAAAGTAATAGACTGAACCTCATCGAGGTAGCTCTTTAAACCTTTAGGATGGCTCACTAACGCATTTGTTATATCGTTCCATTTCGTCTCGGGCCCTGTTATTTCTAGTACAGCATTCGTATGGTTGGGATCATAAAACTTTAAATCAATGGAACTTTTGTTTTTTAATAGTTCTACACACATCGCATGATAAGCTGTGAGTAAAAAAGTTTTTTGCACATTTGAGTCAGTCAGTTGTTTAAATGCCGTTGAGAGCTGGTTTGAATCGGTAATGATGTATTTTAACTTTCTATCGAATAGTGATTTATCATAGATGTTTTTATTGAGGTAAGGTATTTTTGTCAGGTTGTTCAGAGTAAATAAATTTTCTGCCGCTTTATCTATGCTGGTTAAGTAAGCATAAGATGCAATATGTCGGCACATGATTTTATTATTGCTTTCGTCTGTAGCTTTAAAATTAAAGTTCTCTTCTTTGTCGCCGTAAAGATAGTATTCTGCTTTAATTGGTCTAATGCTTTTCATAGGTAATATATTTATCTCAGGGTCATATGAGTAATGACCCTTTTTTATAGTAAGGTATGACGTATAAATAAAGGTTGTAAACCGAATTTTATCCTAGATTCGTTTCTTTATTTGATCAACAGCTCTATCTCCTAGTTCATAAGTTCCACCTGCAAGAATACCTAAGCCACAACCTACCAACGCAACTGGATAAGTAACGGTTGCACCGACCAAGCGAGGTAAACCTATATGATCTTTTTCAGGGTCATGAGCTGGGCTATAATCATTAACATTAGCAAGAATTCGACCATAGTCTTTAAAGGTTGCCAATGCTGCATGGCTAGAGTGTTTAAGTACAGGGTTTATTGTCTTTTTAGGTTTAGATGCAGTTGTTTCAGCAGCAGATGAAGGTGCTTGATTACCAGTTGGCTCTGTTTGTGCTTCAAGATCTTTAGGGGTGGCTATTTTTTGGTCAGCTATGTCACCTGTTTCCTGAATGTCAATAACTTTTCGAGTTGGTCTTTGTGTAGAACTTTTTTCCTGAGTCTCTGACTGGTTGTCAATATTCAGTAAGTTTGCATCAACAATATCAAGTTGATTGTCGTCAATGCTGGAAAGGTGATTTCCTTGTGAAGCTGAGCTCATTGATAACTCTTGTGTACTTATTTGCGGAGCAACATCAAACTCTTCAACTTTTTTTAATACAGGTTGAGGTGTTTGAGGTTCGTTATTGTGTTGAATTAAACTATGTGTTGTTGTAATCATTTTAATAACCTATTAATTTATTTTACATGTTTTAAGCTGTTTGAGAGCACCAGTCTGTGAAATCGTCACAAGCCTTAAATGACTTTGATGAATCACAAAAACACCATGCGACTGAGTAAAGCCCTACACCGATACCACTTGAAATTTGTAAACCAAGTGCAAGAAAACCACCAGCAACACCTGTAGCACTTGTTAGGGCTGCTGCTGAGCCATGAGTCAGTGTACTGCCAAGAGCAGAAGTACACCCATCTTGTTTATGTTCTCGCTCAGCTTCTATATTATTAATAATTCGTTTGTAATCGTTGTAAATTGAAATATTGGTATTAGTTGTCATGTTGAATATTTTTATATAAGGTTTAAATATTCTGGTATGTCGCTCTTTATCATGGCTTATAGATTCTTCATTTGTTTTTGTATTGTTTTTAACATTTAAAATTGCAGCAAGCTCATTGCCAAGCATATTAAGTGATAATGAAGTATTATTTTGTTGATTCGATGAGGCTGAATCTTGTTGCTCGGGTTGTGGGTCATATACATTTACCTCAGCCATAAGTGTACTATCAGATTGGGCATGCATGTGCTCTGTACTGATTTCAATGCTACCGCCAGGTGGCACCTCAACTGTTTCAAAATTGGAGCTTGGGCTGTAAGTCATAGGTGTATGTGTTTGATAACCAGCTGTAGAATTATCAATTGGATTAGTCATATCATAAATCCTTCATTTTTATTAAGTATATTGTTGATCTTTTTAGTTTTACGATTAACATGCCTAGGAGCAAAAGTAGGGCAGTAATTCAGCATGTTAATCGCTTTATTTCAGTTAATTTTCAGACAAACACTCGAGATAGGCTAATAATTCTCCCTAGATTTAATAATTAATATAATGTGTTTTAAATGTTCATCAATTCATTTTTAATTTTCTAGATGGTGGCTATCTGATGTCGGGTGGTCGTGGGAGATAATACCTTTTTGGCTACATTTATCAACTATTCTCGCTTTTTTTTTAATCAATATGTAAATATTGGTTTTAATTTGAACGATTTTCGTTGTTAGTTTTAACATCTCTTTACAATCATAAAGATATTGATTATTAATTCTACCCTTCCTTGAAGAAAGTGATTTAATAGTTATTTATAAGAATATAAAAAGGGATAATAATGGTACATCCAATTCAGAGCGTTTCAGTACAACAGGAAGAGCAATTCTTCGATTGTTTAGAATATATAGATCCTGAAGAAAAACTTTCAAATATAGAGCCTACGGAAAAACCGGTAGCAGTCCTTACACGATTAATGGAAGAGACATCTATCAATGAAAGTGCTAATACCAATCATCTTTTGTATACAGATCTAAAGAGTATGGAGGCCAATGTATCTGAAGAAGATATTGAGGATGCGCTAGATAGTATTGAGCTAACACCGCATAACCAAGAAGTTTATGATTCGCTGCAAAACTATCTTAAGAATGCAGATGCCTACCCCAGAGAGTTTATTGACCGTATCACTCTACAGTTAGACATATTCTTTTCAGAAATAATGACACCTGTAATTGATGTTGAAAGTTTTGAAAAAGTTGATCTGCAGTATGAAGATTTGCAGAAAAACAGCGATTTAATGGAACTTAAACAAGCTCGTGTGCAGATGCTTCAGTCACAATTAAATGCGTTTGCAACCGCGGAAGATTTAAAACCATTAGGGTATCAAGAAGCAGAATTAGCTGGCCAGGATAAGCTTGAAGGCTTATCAATTATGGTTAAAAGTAAAGATGATACTGTTGAAACCATGTGTCTAGTAATAGACAAGAATTTTAACTTTCCAGATGAAAAGCAAGACTTAGATTTTAATACGCATTTTCAGCAAGTGATTGAAAATAATGGTTCCAAGGCTCTAACTGATTTTTTGAAAAAGAATGAGTCTAAAATTGAGACATTTTTATTTGCAGGAAGCGCAGTTGCGGTTGCACAGAATAAAACCACAGGTATTAGTCATACAAATGAGTTAATACAAGCCTATGGGGCAGGTGGTTATGGCGGTGGCTTTAATCAAAATTATGGTATGCGTCAAACATACAATCCACCAAGACAAACAAACAATATACCTAAACCTACAAATTATAATCGCCCAGTTCATGTAAATCATAAAGGTCCCAATAATACAGCTTATAATAATGGTCGTTCATCTGGGGCATCAAATGCTGTTAACTCATATTATTCACGCTTCTCTGGTTACTCGCTAGATAATAGGGCTAAATACCGTCATATTAGTGCGAAGCCACAACCTCCAGGCCCTCGAAGCATTGGTGCGAATATGAATGTTGTGCGTACAATGGGCTCAAATTCACGATCATTCCATCACAAATTGAAAGAATGGAATAAAGATGCCAAAAGTGCTGCTAGTTATACAAAGACATTTAATGTTACGATGAACACCGTTAGGCAACAGCATAAACCCGTATGGTTGACAGCATCAACGGTGAAGCAGGCTACAGCGCAGCCTCAGCGCTTGCATGTCAATGTAGGTGTAACACCTAAAGCGACTTTACAAAACTACAATCGCAACTTGACGCAGCTTGCGAGAACAATGAGTAAGGCGCCAGTGATGCAGCCAATGCCTAAGGCGAATACACTTCGCGAGATTCATCAGCAAAACTATCAGTTAAAGCAGCAAGCAGATGCGATGCGTCGTAGAGCTGTGCAATTAAATG
>TARA_B100000686_G_scaffold69749_2_pt1 | contig 23647 bp, 20 predicted proteins | sample TARA_B100000686 | Tara Oceans TARA_B100000686 (sample SAMEA2622733) | marine metagenome | biome: marine biome (ENVO:00000447); feature: marine epipelagic mixed layer (ENVO:xxxxxxxxx); material: "saline water (ENVO:00002010), including plankton (ENVO:xxxxxxxx)" | depth 150 m | reverse complement strand
TTTTCTGGCTGGAGTCCGCAGCAGTTTGCGTATCCCGACGTGATCCACGCCCCTTCTTTTTGGCGCCAGCGACAAAGTCTCCTCGAAAGTTGTTATCAAACACTCTATCGACATAAGGCTTATCACGCAGCATATGGCGTATGGATCGGATCGACATCTGCATGCAGTTCTCGGGCCCGATAAAAAAAGGAGATCCGGACGCGTCTGAGAGCTCTACCCAGCCATCAGGAAAGGTTTCAAAGTGATGATCCATCCAGGGGCCAAGCACTTCATCACCCAGGTGATCCAGTAGCGCGTTGACCGTATTGGGGTCGCTAACCAAATCCGCAAGAAGCGGTTCCTGCCCGTAGATATCCGCAGCGAGGCTGTAAGGCGCAGAGATCTGCAGCAGCGGCGGCACACCGGTCAGTTCCTGTGTCACGCTCAGAATACCGTCAATGGTTTTCGGAATCCCGGTCGTAAAGTCGGGGGTTTTCAAATCCTGCCAGTTGTTTTTGTTGATGAGAAACGCGTCCGGATCGGCACCAGGGGGAAACCGGTCTGGGTACATCATCTGTTGTCCAAGCGGCTCGCAGGTAAAGACATAAAGGGCCCAAGTCATGTAGAACTTGTGAATGCCCAGGAGCCGACTCACCGCCAGATTGGTCCGGACGTATCGGTAGGGGTCCGTGTTGTAGTAAGCCCATGACTCTATCCCGTAAAGGTCGTGCAGCACCGCAAGCGCCAGCATGTGGACAGACGCGGTTGAGTGGACACGATCAGGAGAGGTAAGCGTCAAAAAGTCAGTATCGAAGTGACCGGCGATCGCATCGTCAAAAAAAGCCGTCATTTCCCTGCGTGCGGCCTTGTCTCCCGTCTGCCACCGGGTGAGCAGATGCAGCCCTTTGGGGAATGAATAGTCTTCGATTTTGCTCATGGAGCCATCGGCATTTAATAATAAAGATAATGGGGTACGGATACGCTAAGTCGTTACTATTTTATCGTGTACTCTGGAGTTCGCGAGAGCATCGATCGACTCTCAACTTTTTCACTTCGAGCACGCGCATTCATAATGAACGTTGGGAAAAAAGTGTTTGGGAGTGTAAGACATAGATATACTCGTATTCGATTTACTAAAGGCGGTTTTGACATTAGTGGGTACGCCTTGTCAAAGAATAGTTGTTTTCTGATCCTGGACAGAGATGTCTGAATTACCCTTTACACGACTCCGGCAGTTATCGCCTGGCAGTGTTACCTCCGTAAGGTCAGGAGAGGAGATAACGCATCCCGGGTTTTATATTATTGTTGCGGGTTATGTGCTGGTTCGGCACAGGTTCGAAGATCAGATATGCACCGTCCTTCAGCTTGAACAAGGTGAGAGTTTTGTTATCTCCCCTGCCGATACAATGGCCTCTTATCAAGTTGTTGTCCCGCCCAGCGGCTTGGTTGTGTCTCTCGAGCGCCATGACATAACTGAAAATAATGGGGCATTAATAGAGACGATCCTAGAGCCCCTTCATCTCAGACTACATCGATTTTCAATGCTGTGTTCCGGGCTGAGGCAGCTTGCCGCAGATGCCCCGGCCAAATTGGTTCAGGAGATTTCCGACGCGAGTGAGTATCTCGTCCTAGATCCCTATGAGGTGCTTCTCTGTGAAGGGGACCCCGCAGACAGCGTGTTTCTTCTCCTTCAGGGGAGGTTGCGAGTATTTGTAGGAGAGGGAGATTTAGCATCCGCAGTAGGAAACGTTGAGTGCGGTGAGATCTTCGGAGAGATGGCCATTTTGAGTGATGAACCTCGTTCCGCATCCATAAGCGCGATGCGCCATTCAGAGATCGCCAGATTTAGTAAAGCGGATTTCAGCAGACTTCTTCGAGATTACCCGTCGTTAAGCAAGTTGTTGAACAGGCTGTTAATCCAAAGAATTAAAAGCCAGAACCAGCGCGTACGGAATCGGCAGAAATCACCCAATCGTCTCCTGTTGGCGGTTTTGCCGGAAGCAGCAGCCTTCCTTGACGAGTTTGTCTACGATCTCGTCCCCGAAGGCCGAGTGATTACAGAGCAGGACGGGCATGGCCACTTTGACATCCACGGCAGCGTCTTAAATCCGGCTCGTCTGAATGAGCTATTCGATCGGATAGAGCAGGATAAACATAAGTGTTATTACCCCTGTTCCTGTGGTCGAAGGGAGTGGTTGGACATGGTGTTGCCTAGAGCGGATGAGATTTGGTTATTTCTCGATCCAGCGGGAGATCCGGAGGACGCGAGGCACGCAATCGCGAACTTCGTAAACACTCCTGCTTGGGAGACTTCGAAGAAGGTGCTGGTATTCCTACACCAAACACTCAAGCACACCAAAGGGACGAAACATTGGCTCGACGCGCTTAAGCCGGACCAGCATTTTCACATTCGCGTGTCAGAGGTGACGGATAAAGCACGGCTGAAGCGATATCTGCTCGATCAGTCTTTGGGGCTCGTCCTTGGCGGGGGTGGCGCACGGGGATTCGCCCATATCGGTATCGTGAAAGCCTTCGATTCTGCGGGTCTGAAATTCGACTGGTTCGGCGGTACGAGCATCGGTGCCGTAATGGCGGCCTGGCTAGGTCAGGGATTGGCGCCTGATGAGATCGTGCCCGCAATCAGGAAGTTTTTTGTTGATATTAATCCATTGGGTGACTACACCCTGCCTCTGGTGTCTTTGTCTAGAAGTGCAAGGCTGGATCGGTTGTTAAAGGAGGGGATGGGACTGGTTGATATAGAGGATATGCCTTTACCATTCTTTTGCATTTCGTCAGATCTCAGCGTTGCCGAGGAGCGGGTACATCAGCGAGGTACGCTCTGGAGAGCGGTTCGCGCAAGCATCGCGATACCGGGCGTGATTGCCCCTGTCATTCAGGATAACCATTTTCTGGTCGATGGCGCGCTGCTCAACAATCTCCCTGTAGATCACATGGCTTCTTTCAATTCAGGCCCAGTGATTGCGATTGATGTCTCCGATCACGAACCATTATTTACCGATGAGGTGTATGTTCCTTCTTTTGTGGAGTATGTTTGGCGAAAAGTCAGAGGGAAACCCCCGAGGATCCCAACAATTTTGGAAACTCTTTCTCGATCTACCACACTCGCCAGTAGCAGTCGTGCGAACAAAAACAAGTCTGCAGCAGATTTCTATCTGAAGCCTGATTTGACGCAGTTCGGCAGCCTGGAATTCAAGTCCGCTGAGGTCATCATTGAGGCGGGGTATCAGGCAGGTATGCGTGCGCTGGAAATTGAATTAGCCGGAATAAAGAACCTGAAGAATGGTAAGGGTTTTCCTGAAATTGATTGGAAATCTGGGAGTTGACAGCCCCTTTCCCAACCAAGACCGGGACTATAATTTAACGGCTTGCCCTTGCTCACACGGATAATCATGCATCCTCTAGAACCCCTTCGTCGAGAAGAACTCGACCGCGCAGTCCATATTATTCGGGAGCAGATGGATCTTCCGCCGGACGCTCTCTTTGAGCAGATCAGACTTAAGGAACCGCGTAAAGCCGCGGTCAATGCTTTCAACGCAGGAAGCTCGCCCGACATAACCCGAGAGGCGTTCGCGGTGGTGTTGGATCGTTCTGCAGACGAGGTCTGCGAAGTAGTCGTCTCTTTGGACGAAAACACGGTAACGTCGCGTGAGATTATCCCCGGCGTTCGCATATCGTTCCTGAGTGAGGAAAGCGCTGAGTTTCGAAAAATCATCTGCGAGCACCCCGATTTTCTGGCGGCGCTTGAGCGTCGAGGAATATCAGACCCCGAGCAGGTTGTTGTCGAAGGTTTTGCGGTAGCGAATCTCGCCGAGCCTGATGAAAAGCATCTACGACACACTCGTGCGCATTGTTTTTTCCGGGAACACTCCGAGGACAATGCCTACGCACGACCGATCGAAGGTCTTGTGCCGGTGGTGGACCTTAATAACCGCAAAGTCCTCCGAATCGAGGATAACGGCGTTGTGCCCTTGCCGCCTGACCTCGGTGACTATCGCTCAGATCGACTGAATACCCGGCCACCTTTGGCCCCCCTTGAGATTACTCAGCCTGATGGGCCAGACTTTCGGGTCGACGGCTATGCGGTCGAATGGCTGAACTGGCGTTTTCGTGTTGGTTTTACGCCCAAGGAAGGTCTGGTGCTGCACACCCTGTCTTTTCGTGATGGCGAGATCGATCGGCCTGTTGTCTATCGAGCTTCCCTAAGTGAACTGGTAGTGCCCTACGGTGATACGGCGGGGGACCACTACATGAATCATTCCTTTGATCTGGGTGAGACAATCTTTGGCAAACAGGTTAATTCTCTAAAGCTCGGCTGTGACTGTCTTGGCGAGATTTATTATTTTGATTTCGATCAAGTCGACGAGCTGGGTAACCCGCTGGATCTGAGCCAGATCGTGTGCATGCACGAAGAGGATTACGGTATTCTGTGGAAGCATACTGATGCGCACACCCAAAGAAGCGAAGTAAGAAGATCCCGAAGACTGGTGGTTTCTTCCTTCTTTACGATCGGCAATTACGATTACGGAATTTTCTGGTATCTGTATCTGGACGGCACGATTGAATTTGAAGCGAAGCTGACGGGCACGCTTTACTTAAGGGCGATTACAGAAGGGGAGCCTACACCTTATGGGTCGCTTGTTGCGCCCGGAGTGAATGGCATGGTTCATGAGCATTACTTCAATATCCGATTGGATATGAGCGTGGATGGCGATGCCAATACGGTTGTTGAAATGCAGGCCGATCGCGTGCCAACCGGTCCAGACAATCCTCACGGCAATGCCCATGGCTTTAGCCAGAGCGTGATCACATCAGAGAGGGAAGGAGCGCGCAATACTGTACCCAAAGACAGCCGGTTCTGGAAGATTGAGAATCGGAATCGTTCAAACCGGCTCGGTTGGCATCCTGCCTACAAATTGATGCCAGGCCCTAATGTTGCCCCCATGCATCAGCCCGGGTCACCTTTCATGCGAAGAGCAGGTTTTGTCGAACATGATTTATGGGTCACCGCTTACGATCCCGATGAACTGCATGCCCCTGGTCAATACGTTAATCAGAATGAAGGCGGGCCTGGCTTGCCGCAGTGGAGCGAAAAGGACCGTAACCTCGTGGATGCAGACGTGGTCCTGTGGCATACCGTGGGTGTACTGCATCTGCCAAGGCCTGAAGATTTCCCCGTGATGCCCGTTGAGTACACTGGATTTATGCTCAAGCCCTTTGGCTTTTTTGAGCGTAATCCGGCGATCGATCTGGCACCTCCTTTGTGCCGGCAGTGACCGGTTGGAAATCTGCTGGATGTCGGGTTTATTCGTTGCAACATGAGGGAAGGTAAGCCCAGTCGCACCTCCGGTGTAGTCGCGAAGGGTTTAGTCTATACGTACCACGCTTATTCTGATCTCGACCTTGTGTCATCAGAGACGGCAAAGTGGGCTGGCCGTTGCCTAGAAGAGCTCGAAAGGGGGCGTCTCCTGAAGTGGCATCGGTTGTTTAGATTTCCCTTGGCCAGATATTTTTTCCGTTTGGTTGAAAAGTGCGGTATTCCGGGATTGGCGCTGCATCAGAGTATTCGAAAACACCTGATCGCAACTGAAACATCGAAATTGCTGGCTGACGAGAATAACGCGCTTGTAGTTATCGGAGGAGGACTTGATAGCCTAGCGTTACAACAGTCCGCATCTAGCAGCCGGCGGAAGATCGTTGAGTTAGATCATCCTTCGACCCAGCAGGTCAAAAAAACAGTATTGAAATCGTATGCCTCCGATGCGTCTACACTCCAACTGACTGAGTTTGATGCATCCAAAGACAGTCTTCACGAAGTGGTGACGTGCTTAGATAGTGCGTCGATCGAGCAGGCAGTGTTTATTTGTGAAGGTGTTTTGATGTATCTACCGGAAGAGAAGGTACGAAACCTTTTGGAACAGGTTGCAACGGCAGCCCCAAAAGTAACCCTGATATTTACCTTTATGGATCAAAGCCATGATGGCTCTTGGCATTTTGCAGAAGCGACAATGGCAGCGAGAGCATGGTTACGATTGGTCGGAGAACCATTTCTGTGGGGGTGTCCCAAGTCCGAGTTGGGATCGTTTCTTTCCGAGTGCGGCTTGCAGCTAGTCGATATCTTGGATACACGGGATTGGCGTGTCCGTGGCAGCTCCGAACACGGATTACCAGTGGCATCTGGAGAATACCTTGCGATAGCAAAGTGCCACTGATTTCGTGAAGAGAGAGGAAATAGGGAGGAAATGAAAAAAAATCGGGGGATAGAAGTCAACGACGCGCAGTCCAAACTCAATAGCACATGGGTCAATAAGGTTGTTCGCCCTGAATCAGTTGAAGAGATGCAGGACTGGCTCGGATATGCCCTAGAGGGCGGGTACTCTGTCAGTGTCGCAGGGGGACGGCATGCGATGGGCGGGCAGCAGTTTGGGGCCGGAACTATTCATTTCGATATGTCAGGGTTTAACAAGGTCAATCACATCGATATTGACCGGGGTATCGCGGATATTCAGTCGGGAATTGAATGGCCCGAATTGATCACGGCAATTGAGCTGCAATGTCAGGGGACGACGCCTTGGGGAATTAGGCAGAAACCCACAGGCGTTGACAAAGTGAGCATAGGTGGCTGCCTCTCGGCAAACATCCACGGCCGTGGATTGAGCTTCCCACCCTTTGCAGACGATGTTGAGTCGTTTAGTCTGTTGGATGCCTCCGCGAAGATACGGAATTGTAGTCGAGAGGAGAACCGTGAGCTATTTGCACTTGTTGTTGGGGGTTACGGACTCTTCGGAATTATTCTTGATGTCAGATTAAGATTGGTTCCACGCACGAAAGTGAAGCGGCATGTAGAAGTGATAAAGGTGGTCGACTTGGTGGATTTAGTCACTAAGAGGAAGGAAGCAGGATATCTGTATGGGGACTGTCAGTACGCCATCGATCTAGACGGTCCTGCCGAAGAACATCTGGGAGTATTTTCCTGCTATCAGCCTGTGGATGAGGATGCGCCGATTCCGCCCGACCAGAGATCCCTATCCAAGGAATCGTGGAAAGGTCTTTATCAGCTCGCGCGTGCGGATAAGAAAGCCGCCTTTGAGGTTTACTCTAAATACTACATGGGCACGAACGGCCAGATTTATTGGTCAGATTCTCACCAGCTTTCCAGTGTGTTTGAAGGGTACATGGATGCCGTAAAGGAACACGACGGTACGGAGATGATTACAGAAGTTTATGTGCGGAAAGAAGATTTAAATTCATTTCTCGCTACAGTTCGGGCGGACTTCATTGCTAATAACGCAGATGTCACATACGGAACGATTCGATTTATTGAACAGGATAGGGAGAGTTTTCTCGCCTGGGCAAGAGAGCCCTGGGTATGTATTGTTTGTAATCTGCACGTTGTACATAGCGTTAAGGGTATCCAGAAAGTGAAGGAGGACTTCGGGAATCTTCTCGATAGAGTAATCGAGTTCGGTGGATGTTTCTACTTAACGTATCATAGGTGGATCTCTAGGAGGCAAGTGGAGGCAGCATATCCACAGTTTCATGAGTTTCTTAAATTGAAGAAAAAATATGATCCCTCCGAAGTCTTTCAGAGCGACTGGTACCGTTATTTCAGAGAGATTTTTGAATAGTCAGACAGTCAGGGCCTAAATTCTTCACGCATACCAAAGATACGGTAAGTTAGATATATGTCATCAGATAAGTTTTTGAAGAACGCCTGGTATGTGGCCGGCTGGAGCAAAGAATACGGGCAGAAACTCGTAGCCCAAAGACTCCTGAATGAGTGCGTGGTCCTCTATCGAAAGCAAGATGGCGCACCGGTCGCACTGGAAGACGCCTGTCCGCACCGGAAATTACCTCTGTCCAAAGGCAGCTTGAAAGATGATGCGATTGAGTGCGGGTACCACGGACTGACTTTTGATGGATCGGGAAAATGTGTTGCGGCGCCAACGCAGCCAGAGCAAATTCCTGAAAAAGCAAGGGTCAAAAGTTATCCTGTTGTTGATCGATATCGCCTGCTTTGGATATGGATGGGTGAACCACACCTGGCTGATCCGAATGACATTGTTCATATCGAGAACTTTGATAACCCGGATTGGGGTTGCACGGAAGGCGGCACAATGGAGATGGAATGCAACTATCTCTGGATTTGTGACAACCTGCTTGATCCCAGTCATGTGGCCTGGGTGCACGTGTCCTCATTTGCCGGTGCAGGCACCGATGACGGTCAACTGGATCTACACCGAACCGAATCCGGAGTCACTGTCTCGCGTTGGATTTACGGACAACTGCCGTCGCCGTATTACTCGGGTCTTGTGAAATTTGAAGGGGAGTGCGACCGCCTGCAGCACTATGAACTTCGTATTCCCAGTATCGCGATCAATAAATCTGTCTACACCCCCGTCGGCACCGGCGGCCCGGATAAACCTCCTGTGGACAAAACCTATATCAACGTCTCGTATAACTTCATGACCCCGGTGGATGACGGTCTGACTCGATATTTCTGGTTCCAGCACCGGAATACGGATCCTAATGATGAGTCTGTATCCAAATTCATGAATGATGGCGCCCGTATGGCTTTTGAAGAAGATCAGGCTATCCTGACCGAGGTGCATAGAGGCATGCGCGATCGACAAACACCGAATATTGATCTTCGTCTCGATGCTGGGGCTAAACTCTTTCGGAAGCAGCTGCAGCAGAAGATTGATGCTGAGGGCTAAGAAAGTGTCGGTGTGGATACCATAACTCTGAAAAGAGGATCAGACATCAAATTCAATTCTGCGAGAGGCGCGAAATTAGTTTGCGCAGGAGATGTTCTCCCTGATCTATCTGATCTAGGGCGATGAATTCGTTGGGCTTGTGCGCCTGGTCAATCGAACCCGGACCGCACACCACTGTGGGGAAGCCAGCCGCCTGAAACTGTCCCGCCTCAGCGACATAAGGTGCATGCTGTTCGGTCGGTTGGGTGCCAAGAGAGGCGAGCAACCCCATAGCGGGGGATTCGGACATCAGAAACGCTGGGGCGGAGGCGGTGACTTCGGTGCCGATCGCGCAGTCACTGCTGATTTGACGCATACTGGGAAGCACCTCATCTCGGCAGTATTTCTCGAACTCATCAATAATGGTTTTGGGGTCATCATCAGGGATGCATCGGATGTCCCAATGGAATTCACAGTGGCGGGAAATAATATTGATTGCAGTTCCGCCCCGAATAACACCAACGTGAATCGTTGAGTGGTGAGGCTCAAACCCAGTGTCGATACTGGTTTGTTCCGCCAGTTCTGTTGCCATCGAGTTTAGTTTCTCAACTAATTTGGCCGCAGTCATTACCGCGCTTACTCCTCGATGTGTCTGGCTGGAGTGTGCTTCAAAGCCCAGTATCGACGTAGTCAGCGTGACCATTCCCTTGTGGCCAGTAATAGCCTGCATTTGGGTAGGCTCGCCTACAATCACGGCTTCAGGTTCCGGGAGGTGCCTGGAGAGTTCTGCGATCATACTTGGGGCGCCCTTACAACCGACTTCTTCATCGTATGACCATGCAAAATGAATCGGCTTCACCAAAGAGTTCATCTCAGGAACAAGGGCTAGCGCGGTCCCGATAAACCCTTTCATGTCACATGTCCCTCGACCGTAAAGGCAGTTCTCTTTTACTTCTGGTGCAAAAGGGTCAGTGTGCCAGTCCTGCCCGTCAGTAGGCACCACATCCGTGTGACCGGAGAGAACGACACCTCCTGATTCATTTGGCCCAACCGAAGCGTACAGGTTGGACTTCTTTCCATCTGGACTTTCTACTCTATGTGACTTTATGCCTAGATCATCGAGGTAACTGGCGATGTAATCGATCAGAGGCAGGTTCGAGTCCCGCGAGACGGTATTGAATTGAACGAGTTCCTTTATTTGACTTAACGAATCCATTATCAACTCCGACCAAAAGAAAAGGGGTCCAGCCGGAACTGGACCCCTTTTTCAAATATACACAAATACTTGGAACATCCCAAACTGGGAACCCAGAGGCTATAGCGCTTCTTTTACTAGGGCACAATCGAGTCCAGTAGCAGCATCAGCAGTATCAGTCATGAAGCCAAAATTTACCCACCATTTTTGGGTCAAATTCCAGTGGTCCATCATCTGGCCATTTTTCTGGCCGAATGGCGGGTTGCCCGACGCCACGCCACAAAATCGAGCTGTATCCTCAAGGGTATACATATAGAGCGTACCGTCTTTTATGTCATTTTTCGCAACCTCGTTGGTTAGCTTACCATTACCAATAATGGCATCTACGTCTTCAATTGGAAAGCCAACTGCATCAGCAATCACTTGGTTATCTACCTCAGAGTTTGCTCTCCAGTGTTCGACACCTTTGAAGAGTCCCCGCAGGGCTTTGACTGCCAAGTCACGGCGATTTTCCAGCATATCATTTGACATAAATACGGCATCAGCAATCAGCCCGCTCTCGAGCCATTGGGTTTCGAGAGAGTTTGCAACCGATCGAGAGCCGGGAAGATTCTCAAGGACTTCGCTGTTAAATGGCGCCCACAATTCAGCAGCAGCCACCTGTCCGCTCATCATCGCGGCTGCAGCATCGGCAGCATAGAGATTCACCATCTCTACCTCGTCCCATTTCACTCCGTTTTGCTCAAGATAGATTCCCATCATGATATGCGATAGTCCTCCTTCGAGAACCGCCACTTGCTTCCCTTTGAGATCGCTGGCGGATTTGATATCGGGATGGACAATGATGTCGTCGGAGCCGTAACCTAGATTGGTGAGGGCAACTAGCTTCGAACCCATATTTTCTGCTGCCAGAATTGGTCCGAACTCAATGGTGCTAAGTACCACGTCCAACTTATTAGTGCCAAGCAAGGCAAATAATTGAACGGGGTCCTCGATAACGGTGAATTCAAAATTAAGATCTGGCGAAAGGTTATGGTGTTGGTTCACATAGTAGAAACCGTAGCCGGGCCAGCTGAAATGACCTACGCGAATGGTATCAGCAGCGGTAGCTGAATTCATGGCGCCGAATGACAAAGATGCAATTGCACCCGCCGCCAGAAACTTACAACACTTCTTAAATAGTAGATTAAGCTTCATTTTTACTTCCTCCTCTCTAGTCTAAGTTTCATGGTAATACCCCATAATGGGATAAGTGTTAACTAATTTGTCCTTGTATTTCTTCGCGCATCATCCGATAGAGCGTTTTTTCCATGTCGATATAGCCAGTCTGTGTCAATAAGTCTTCTTTACGAAGAAAACGCTTACCCTGTTTAAACTCCATAGGGATATCGGCTTTAATTGTTCCAGGCTGCCGTGTAAAAAAGATGATCCTATCCGCGAGATAAATGGCTTCTTGAATGTCATGGGTTACGAGAATTACCGTCTTACTTTCGCTCTCTATGATCTCGATGATCATCTCTTCCATTTCCCAGGTTACCTGCGCGTCCAAGGCTCCGAAAGGTTCGTCAAGTAACAATAATTGTGGGCTCTGGGCCAGCGTTCTTGCTATAGCAACCCGTTGCTTCATACCTCCTGACAATTCAGACGGATATGCCTTGGCAAACTTCGATAAATGCACTAGGTTTAAAAAGTGGTCTGCTCTCGCTTTGCGCTCATTCTTTGGGAGGCCTTGAATTTCCATGCCGTGCTCGACATTTGCGGCTACTGTCAACCAAGGATAAGAAGTGTACGCCTGAAATACCATCCCGCGATCTGGGCCTGGTCCTTCAATGGGTTTTCCGTATGAGGAAATTAATCCTCTCGTCGGGTACTCCAGACCAGCTATCAAACGTAAGAGGGTCGTTTTCCCGCAGCCTGAGGGGCCGATAAACGCTGTTACCTTGTTCTCTTCGATATCAAGCGTCATATCTTCTAACGCAACGATCGAACCATTCACATAGTGTTTACTTACTCGCTCGACACTTATAGGATGATTAGTGGACACTGAGATTTCCTTAAGAAGCTTGTCGAAGCGCAGATCTGATTGGAATGAGATTGATCACTTACGGGCATACACATAGGGGAAGAGAAAACGACTTGCATATCTAAACAAAATGTCTGTCAGTACTCCCAGTACCCCTATAGTCAGAATCCCAGCCATGATGACGTCGATGTGTAAAAATTTCGCTCCTCTCATCATTACTGCCCCAATTCCATCCGTTGCCGCTACGATTTCGGCGATGACCAGATAGGTCCATGATACGGCGATCATGTTCCGCATGGAATCTAGGATTTGCGGTGCGGCGGCGGGAAGAGCGACTCTGAGAACGATATGTTTTCGGTTTGCTCCCATGGTTTGCGCAGACTCAATAAACTCTTTTGGGACGGATAAGACGTTGTCCAGGATCAATGCGATCAGAAAAAATACGCAGCCTAGGAATAACAGGGCCATCTTCGCCGTATCGGTGGGACCAAGGTACACCAATAGAAGGGGCACAAATGAGGCTGCTGGAAGATAACGCAGTCCGCCTAAAGTGGGATTGAGTAATGCCCGAACCTTTACAAAACAACCCATCAATAATCCGAGCGGAACGGAGACTAAACAGGCAACAAAAAAGCTCAGGTAGATGCGATAAAGGCTGACACCGATGTCGGTAATAAAGTCCTTGTTTGCAAGTAGAAAGGCAATCTTTCCAACGACCTCGTCAACACCAGGTAGAAATTTCCGCTGAAGTTCAGGGGTTAACCAATGACCAATCTGCCAGACAGCGAATAAAGCAACAAGACCGGTTAGTCCTAAAAGAAAGCCTTGCCGTCCGCTTACGTTTCCACGGATAGCGAAGAATCGATCTTTCGGGGGAAAGAACAACGGCGCCTCGCGCTCAGGGCTATCAATTTGGACGCGTTCAGTAGTGTTCATATTACGTAAAGTGAGTTGGGACCTTTTCGGCAATGACAATATTTTAGTATCAGGGTGCGTAGCTCTTTTTTAATTTTTTAAAGAGCTTTATTTCTCAACACTTCCCGCCAACGGAATCTCCCACTTGAAAAGAGATTTATAGAGGTCCAGACCCATCATTGGCTCAACTGCGGAAACCAAAGGTGACTGATAACAATGCTCGTCCAAAAAATCACGAAGTGTGATTGGAGAATCAACCACTACCTCTACCAGCAGTTCGAACCGCCCTGCAACGCGCATTGCATATACGACCTCGTCAAGAGCGCTTAAATATTCCGCGACAGTGGCCACGTTCGTGCCTGGTTGTACTGCTATCCCTAGCATCGCCCAACATGATTGACCCATCGCCAAAGGATTTGTCACCGTTATAAACTGAATCATATTCTGCTCACGCATCCGCGTGACCCGTGAGCGAACTGTCGACTCAGAAACTCCGAGTTTTTCTGCAATCGAGGAGAATGTAGCGCGTCCGTCTTCTTTGAGGTGCTCCAGGATCTTAAGGTTTAATCCCTCAAGCACTCCAGGTGGTGGGGATACACCCGATACAGCTCCGCTCCTTGCGTGAGTGGGTGTGATATCCCTCACTCCAGCGACTCGCAAAGTTGCAGGACTATCAGTAGTGCTCATCGATTACCCTTTGTGACTTTTCTCGACAACGAATATAGGACTGTATGTTGTGTTGGTCAACGGTTTTCGTTTTCCATGAATCCGCGATTTAATGAATTAAATTAATAAAGAAAAACTTATAACATCGGTAATTTAAACCAATGAAAAAAGCGAGTTTCTAATAAACTGGGGAGAAATCGATATCACGAATTCGTTAGATATATGGATTCACATGCCACGAAATTCGGTGATATTATTCCGGGCTTCAACAGCGCTTGGTGGTGCCTCGGACTGATTTTTAGGTTCGAGATTTAATAGCTAATGACCCAAATAGGACCCTATGAGGAAAGTTGACTAATGGCAATGCTACAAATGGAAGATTGGTACGACTTGGCTCGAGAGACAAATTGGACGCCAGGTTTCGTAAGTGAAGACGAAATGTATCCTGCGCCTATGGCGGACAGTCACGGTATCTCCGTAGAGGCATGGGAAACCTTTGACGAGCCTTACAAGTCAACTTATCGCGACTATGTAAAAGCACAACGCGATAAGGATGTAGGCGCTTATTCAGTCAAGGCGGCACTTGCTAGGGCAGATTTCTTTAAGAATGCTTCTCCGCATTGGAAGGCTTTATTGGCGTTGCATTTCAGCGCTGTCTGTTGGGCGGAATTCCATTCGGCATCAGCGTTTGCTCGGATGACTCGGTTCTCACGTAGTCCCGGTATGCGAAATATGGCCACGATGGGAACCTTGGACGAGATCCGTCACGGACAGATCCAGATTTACTTTGCCTATGAGTTTTTAAAACATGATGCGGTTTTCGATTGGTGCCACAAATCTTCAAAGACGGAAAATTGGATCATCATTAGCCTCCGGCATGCGTTAGACGATATTGCCCACACTCGTGATTCCAACAGCGCCGCGATTATGTTGAATATGGGTTTAGAGCTTGCGTTTACCAACCTACAGTTTGTCGCATTGTCTGCTGATGCTGCCAAGTGCGGTGATCATACATTTGCCACCATGCTGCAAAGCATCCAGTCCGATGAAGCACGACATGCTCAGATTGGAGAGCCGATAGTTCGAATCATGGTCGAAAATGGGAAAAAGAAGGAAGCGCAGCAAATGGTTGAGATAGCCTTCTGGCGCATGTGGAAGCAATTTTCAGCCCTGAGTGGTATTGGAATGGATTACTACACGCCTCTGGAGCATCGTGAAAATTCTCTGAAGGATTTCATGGAAGAGTGGGTGATCGGACAGTTTGGTCGGACTATGGAAGCCTTAGGTCTGGAACTCCCTTGGTATTGGGACATCCTTAAAGAGGATATCTCAAGATTTCACCACGCTAACCAGATTGGAGTTTATGTGTACCGCGCAACTGAATGGTGGCGTCCGATTGCGAGCACTTCTCCGGAGGAGCGAGAGTGGCTTGAGGAAAAGTATCCCGGCTGGAATGAGACTTTCGGCAAGTGCTGGGATGTGATTGCAGACAACATTCGTAATGGTGACTACGAAAAGACAACTCCCGTGGCACCCCCATTGATTTGTAACATGTGTGGACTGGAGGTTACCGGAGTTGCTGGGGATAAATGGGAGCCTGTTAACCATCACGTAGACATCGATGATCGAAGGTATCACTTCTGCTCCGAGCCCTGTAAATGGATCTTCGAACTTGAGCCGGCGCGGTACAAGGGCCATGCAAGCATCATAGATCGCGTTTTTGATGGCACTATCGGTCCGGACCCTGACGATTTCTACAATTACATGGGCCAGAGCCCCGCAGAACGAGGAACGGATGGTTATGAATACCGTTGGGTAGACGGATATGATGAAGACGAAGAAGACGAAAAACTCTACGCAACGGGATAAGTAGGTTTAGTTTCGAAGCATAACTATCGCGGGAGAAAGATATGGCGCAGTTTCCGCTCGCCGTCAACGTGCAGGGTGATTATGGCTATAAAGTCATTGTCGTCGAGGACGAAACTACGATAGAAGAAGTCATTCAGGTCGCAGTTGATCAAATCGTAGGAGTGCTCGTGGCCCCTTTTCCTGAAGGAACCACCTTGCGAGCTAAAGTTCATGGAGCTCAGCAGCCGCTGGAGAACAACCTGACGGTAGCCGACGCAAAGTTTATCCAAATGGAAGCGCTACAGATATATGCGGAAAGTTAGTTGTGGGCGAAGATCTTGAGTACGTCAAAGTCTGTGATTTGGATGACGTTTGGGAAGGAGAGATGGAGGTCTTTGACGTAGGTGATACGGAAGTTTTAATTGTTCATTCCCCTGGTCAAGAGATTCGGGCGTTTGATCCTACTTGCCCACATCAGGAGTTTTCCCTAGCAGACGGTGAGCTAGAAAACTGTGTACTAACCTGTTCTGCTCACCTCTGGCAATTTAATGTGTTAACTGGCGATGGGGTGAATCCGACGGGTACATCTTTGATCAGTTATCCAATCAAGATTGAGGGAGAGTCAGTCTTGGTAGCGCTTCCAGAACGGGAGAAAGAATCTTAGGAGGACATTTCATGTCAAATGCTCAGCAGAACCGTTTTGTCGGACCAGTAATTAAAAATAGCGAGGTTGGCGAAGCGGTTGTGGAAGCTGTCTATGAGGACAACAGTGGTCGCAAGATTGAAGTAGAAGAGCACGCATCTTATTTTCGAATCAGGGTCGAAAAAGAGTGTGTCATTCGATTTGAAACAGTCTCAGAGATGCTCGGAAGGGATGTTACTCGGGCGGATATCGAAGCAAACATGCCCTCGATGGAAGGGTTTATTCGAATTGAATCGGACCAGATTCGTTTTATTGCGACTCCTAGTTAGAGATCGGGGCGCGTGCTCAGAGTTTTGGAATTTAGATACTGCATCCATTACAACCATTGGACTAGAAGAAGAGTTTAGTTATGAGTAACAAAGTGACAGGAATGAAGACCTGGAGCAAGCTCGCCAAGAATAAGAGAAGGCCTAGCGAGTACGAGATTGTAACGACCAATCTACAGACGCGAAATCGCCATCGTGACTCGGCATATGAATTATCCCCCGCGCCTGATTTGTCGATGAATGAGTGGTATCGCAAGCATGTATTCGATAGTCCTCTACAACATAATGACTGGGAAGAATTCCGTGACCCAGACGCGTTAATTTACCGTGTTTACACCAGAAGTCAGGATAGTCAGGAGGAATATATAGACGGCGTTCTGAACGAGCACAATGAGATTGGACATGACGCCGATCTCGCGCCAGAGTGGTTGGATACTCTTGAAACGCTGTATACCCCGAGGCGCTATCTGCAGGTTACTCTGCAGATGACAGCTGCATATATTTTGCAAATTGCTCCCGCAAGTACGATTACAGCTTGCGCTGGATTTCAGGAGGGAGATGAGTTTCGTTGGTTGCAACGCGTTGCATATAGAACCCGGGAGCTACAGATCACACACCCGGATCGAGCCTTCGGCCAAAACGAGCGAAAACACTGGGAGAGCGCTGCTCCTCTACAGGGTTTGCGCGAGTTGATGGAGAAAACCCTAATTTCTTACGATTGGGGCGAAAGCTTCGTTGCTAACAATTTGGTCGCGAAGGTAGCCGCAGATGAAACCCTAAGAGAACTTGCGAGTACCGCGCGGAGTTTTCGTGATCCTCTGCTTGCTGCGCTTGCAGACAACCAACTTCGCGACAGCGATCGTTCTCGACGCTGGAGTGCTAGCCTTGTTAAATTCTGCACTGACGCCCGAGAAGAAAACAAAGCGGTAATCCGCTCGTGGATTGAAGACTGGACGCCATTAGCCAATAAGGCTATTACCGCCTACTGCGCCGCCCTTCCCGAGAGTGAGGGCGCTTCCGATGCGGCAATCTCAAGAATGGAGGCATTCCATCGTAGTCTGGAACTTTAGGTTGAGCTAAAACTACCATTTCGGATGGGCCAGCAGAGAAGGTTCGCACGTAAAAATTTTACTAAATCTAGTTTAAGAGCACTAAACCTTGAAGAGCTCGAACACGCACCAGGTTTCCTTTGCAAACACAGACCTGAGTATCAATATTGATTGCGGCGACACGCTGCTTGGGGGAATTCTGCGGGCCGGTATCGGAGTGCCTTATGAATGTAACGCGGGGGGTTGTGGAAGTTGTAAGTACAAGCTAGTGCAAGGAATAGTGGCCGATGATCTTGAGGACACTGCCGGTCTCCGCGCTTCTGACAAAAGAAAGAACAAACATCTTGCTTGTATTAGTCGACCCCAGTCGGACTGTATCGTCGATTTGAAACTGGATCCCCAATACACACCCCAAAATATCCCGGCAAAATCTCCGGCAACACTTCACTCAGTTGAAAAGCTAACGCATGATCTGTGGGAATTTCGTTTTGATTCGGTTGGACCGGCCCGTTTTCTTCCTGGTCAATATGCAAAGATCAGTCTGCCTGACGTTCATGGGCCTCGTAGTTACTCTATGAGCAATGTAGCAAACGAGGAAGGAAAGTGGTTATTTCAAATAAAGAAGGTAGTAGGCGGTGCAGCTTCAGAAGTGTTGTTCAAAGAATCATTGAAAAACCTCAACGTCACGATTGATGCACCGTACAGTATTGCGCATCTCAAGTCAGATTCTCAACGGCAGGCCATTTGTATTGCGGGAGGCTCGGGGTTGGCACCCATGGTCTCAATCCTGCACGGAATAACGCAACTCGAACACGTAAAACCTGACCCAGTTCTTTACTATGGTGCCCGAAGCTGCAGAGATGTTGTAGATAAGAGTTATTTCAATACGATTAGTGGATTCCGACCGGAAGATCAATATATTCCGGTTGTGTCTGAGCCTGCGCAGAACGACAGTTGGGCTGGCGCGACCGGAATGGTGCATGACTTTTTGAAAACTCATCTCGAAGACGCGGCATGCGATTACGAGTATTACCTAGCTGGTCCCCCACCTATGGTCGACGCGGTAAGGCGGCACCTTGTGCTCGATAGAGGGGTTCCGGTCGAACAACTGCACTACGATCGCTTTTTTTGATTCACGAGTTACTGATTTTCTTTGAGACCTAAAAGTGATGAAAAACAGCCCGTCTCGATCGATACCAATTAGTTAGCTGGCGACTAATCCAAATGAGGAAAAATAGAGATGATGAATAGAGAAAATCATTTGCCATCTGATGGAATGTGGCGCTGGAGAGGTGAGCAGGTATTTTCAAATACGGTGGCGGTTGGGGATCAGGTGTTTATCAGCGGTCAGCAAACGCTGGATAAAGATGGTGTCGTACTGAATCCAGGAGATATTGCTGCCCAGACACGTAATGTCTTTGAGAACATGAGAGCGAGCCTAGCCTCGTTAAACATGGGACTGGAGAATCTGGTTCGACTCAATACCTACTACGTATTTGATGGAGAGGATCAGGACGCCACCAGATTCTGGGAAGATATGACCAGGGTACGTCTGGAGTATTTCCCCGATCCGGGTCCAGCAGCCACGGCGGTCCGGGCAAAGGGTATGCCGTATGAAGGTCAGCTGATTCAGATAGAGGGAGTAGCGCTCAGAGGAGAGTCAACGGCAGGCCGTCAACGGATCATGCCCGAAGGTAGTTGGGACTGGAGTATTGCTGTACCACTCTCCCAGGGATGGAAAATCGGTAACCGCATCTTTGTTGGCGGACAGATTTCCGCGGACAAGGCCGGTAGCCCGGTCTATGTTGGCGATCTCGATGCTCAGACCCGGAATATTTATGACTACATCGGTCAGATATTGTCTGACGCCGGTGCGTCATTTGCGGATCTCCTGCGGATCAAGATTTGTTTTAAATACGACAGCAAGGATCCCGGTACTGGTCAGGCATTCGTCGATAGGATCATGGAGGTCGCACAAGAATACATAAAGGGGCCTGCACCAGTAATCACGGCGTTTGCTGTTGATCTTCTGTATCCGGGATTGGATCTCGAAATTGACGCGATGGCAATTGTCGATCCAAACACTCAGGTTCTGGCGCCTAGAGAACTCGGTGGCCGCTATCAGCCTTCTGTGTTCTCAGATGGCGTCATGGCTGATGGGGAGATTTATGTGGGTGGCCAGACTGCGCTGGGGTCTGATGGTTCGGTCCTGTTCCCAGATGACTTCTTGGAGCAGACCAAGGAAGTATTTCACAGAGTGGAAAAGGTATTGGTGGAAGCAGAAGCTTCCTTAGATGACGTAGTCAAATTGAACTTATTTATTGTCGCTGAGGATAGTGAAGTTGAGGACCGTTTCCATCAGGCCTGTCAGGCCTGGGCCCAGATCTGTCCAAATAGTCAGCCGGCAATTACTCCGGTGCGAGTCCATGAATTGCCAAAAACCGGACTGTTGTTTCAAGCTGATTGTGTTGCAATCAAATAATCCATTATTCACGATCGGAACGTGTTTTTAATTAAGAGGAGGAAAAATGATCAGTAACCCTGTCCCCTGGCCAGATGGCGCTAAGTGCGCTTGTGCCATAACTTTTGATATTGATACAGATAGCATTTTGCACCTTGAGCATCGAGAGAGGGCGCCTACGATGCTCTCAACAATGTCTTGGTTGAAGTATGACGAGATCGCTATACCCCGCATTCTTGAAGTGTATAAACGGGCCGAGATAAAGCAGACATTTTTCTATCCGGCCTGGTGCATGGAAAGATATCCGCATCTTGTCGATATGATTCTGGAAGGAGGTCACGAGATCGCAGCGCATGGTTACCTTCATGAGAATCCCAATAAACTCTCCCCGGAGGACGAGCTTTACTGGTTCGAGAGGCAGATTGCGGTCATCGAGAAGATGACTGGTCAAAGACCTCGAGGATGGAGGGCGCCCTTATACAACTACTCGAAGTATTCAATGGATTTCATGATTGAGCAGGGTTTTTCGTATGACGCAAGTTTGATGGGTGATGACGTGCCATATGTTCTGGAAACAGAAAAAGGTAGCGTGATCGAATTACCTAGCCACTGGGGAATGGATGATTGGCCGCATTACACCCATGCTCCAGATATGCACTATATGATGCCGATCAAGGCTCCAGACGAGGCCATGAACGTCTTTATGTCGGAGTTCAGGGCCATGCATAAATACGGTGGATTGTGGGTGACCGTGTGGCATCCTTTTGTTAGCGGTCGGCTGGCGAGGTGTGATCGTATGGCTCAGATGATTGAAGACATCCGATCTGAAGGAAATGTGTGGTTTGCCAAAATGGAAGAAATCACCGCACACATCCAAAAGTGCATCGACGACGGGAGCTGGACGCCCAGAGTAGATAAATTACCGTACTACGATGGACCTATCCCTGAGCTGAAAGACGCTGGGTTGGCCTAGCCAACAGGTTCACCATCGCAGGGTTTGCTGCGTTGAGATACCTGGCTTTGTAAAGAGGAAAGGTGTTCTCGGAGCTGAGCGACAATTCACGTGTTAGAAACTTAACGGTGATTGTCGTCCGGTTTCCGGGCTAATCGAAGCCGTACTGTCGGTTGGGCCGGCCCCGAATTCCTGCCTCGAATCGAAGAGGCAGGACTCGCTGTCAGAGACTCAACTATTTCCTTCGGACAGATTGGTCCACGGTCTCTCCTCGTTCTTTGCAGTTCGCAGCCATCAGTCTGAGTACGATGCAAGCGGCGAGTTTCGACGTGGTATCGCTGACGTCATAGACGGGGCTAAGTTCAGAGATCTCAATAATACTCGGCGCTCCTTTTTCGCCAAGCAGTGTTGCGAGTTGCATGACCTCCCTGGATTCCAAACCGCCCGGCTCGGGCGCAGTCACCCCCGGAGCGGCAGAGGCATCCATGACGTTCATGTTGATGCTGAGGTATTGCCCGGTTGTGTTGTTCCATAATCTTCCGGCAGCGTCTTCGACGACAGAAGCAATACCTCGATCCAGCACCTCCCGCATGGAGAAGTAACGAATTCCTCGGGATTCTGCCAATTCAACGTGATCTTTGGGGTTCATGGAATTCCGCGCGCCGACATGAGCGACATTGTCGGAATGAACATTCGGTAATTCAGTAATCCGTGCCATGCTGCAAGGACTGGTCATCTTCTCCCCTGCCCAGGAATCTGCCATATCTAAGTGGGCACCAAGGTGGAGATACCCCATTCGACCGTTTTCTCCGATATGATCCGAGAGTGCACGTGTTGCCGGAATCGAGATTGAATGATCCCCGCCGCAGATGATTGGGATCAGTCCAGAGCGAAGCACCTCGCGGACCGCTCGATAAATTCTCTCGTGCGCCAACTCTGGAGAAACTTTGGGGATCCTTACGTTGCCGCAGTCAATACAATGACCTTCAAGATCAACCTGGTATTCAAACCAGTAGGGAAAGTATTCATAACTCGCCATACGAAATGCCTGGGCGCCATCTTCTGAGCCCGGCTTTCCAACATTTCCTTCGTCATAGGGAATACCCATAAACGCGTACCGGGCGCCAGAGTTCTTTAAGGCCTCCGTCTCCATCGATATCTGCGGAGAACGAAGAAAAGTAATGACGCCAAGAGTCTTGAAATCTTCGGGATCACCCAGGGGAGAGAAGAGGTGATCGTAGGTTTTTGCTGGGTTCATGTGAATACCTTGAGTGACTAAGGTTAACTTAAAATCGGATCTGTTCTACGGCTGTTGACCATTTTTTCGGAGAGTTTCTGCTCGACTCCCCAAGTAGTGATAAATCATGCAACACACTAATTTCGTGCTCATGTCACTAACGTCATACTGGGGACACAATTCTGAGACTTCGAAAATGTCTGCCCCGTATGTGCCAGCAATCTGAGCGAGTTGCAGTGCTTCACGAGGCTTGATGCCAAACGTTTCGGGTGCCGTGGTGCCGGGCATACAACTGGCGTCTAGTGAATCGGTGTCCCAGGACCAATATATTCCGTTCGTATCGTTCCACGCGATATCAAAGATTTCCTTGGTACAGGCATCGATACCCCGATCGACCACCTCTTGCATAGGTACCATACGGACGTTGTTATCGATCCAGAAATCAACCCAATCTTTGGGATTCAGTCCGTTGCGTGAGCCCATATGCGCCATGTTGCTGCCATCACAGTTAGGAAGATCAAAAGCTCGTGCGGGTCCAGAGCAGTTGGTATTCGGGTTTCCGTCCCAGTCTGGCGCAGAATCAAGGTGGCAATCAACATGGAGGTATCCAATCTTTCCAGAGGCATGGTAGTCAGAAAGTGCTCGGGAGCCGGGTATCGGTACTGAATGATCGCCCCCACAAAGGATCACTTTAGCCCCGCCTTCCAGACACTCAGTAATGTACTGATAAATGTATTCATGACTTTTTTCGTTATTGCCAGGGATAATAGGAATGTCGCCACAATCGACCGGTCGGAAAAATTCCATTAGGTCAACGTCATACTCAAACATATACGGAAAATACTGAGTGCTTGCCTCTCGTAATCCCTGTGGCCCCTGTGAAGTCCCGGCCCGCACCATCTGCCCCTGATCCCATGGTACGCCGAGAAAACAGACATGGGCATCCATCGCGCGAATCGCTTCTCGCTCAGGAGGGCAATAGGGAGCACCCATAAAGGTAGTTAGCCCGGCTGATTTGAATGTACCGTTGTGTAATTTTGGCGACAAGATATGGTCGTCTTTGCCGCTTTGTTGGGCAGGACCCTTGTGTTGATGGGGTACGAACTCCCATAGCGATTGATTTGCCATTAGATTGCCCGTCTATTTTGAATTAGTGGATTTATCAAGAGGAAAAAACACTGCCTGCCCTCTGATCGGTTCCTTTTGTGATTCCCAACAAAGCGCTGTCCTTGAGCAGAGATGGTTTTGTTTCGAAATGGCCTTTACCGTTGATTCTTGCAGAAACTCTAGTTTTAATTTCGGAAAACTACAAGTGGTATGGTAAAGTGATGATGAAAACAGAGATTAAGTTTATAAAGAATACGAATTTCGTAGTGCGCATACGGAAAGCGCTGAAAAGGAAAAAGAGGACGGCAGGGTGAAAAGCACTAACGCCACGTTGTTTCGTGGAGAAAGAGTCCGATCTGGGAAGACCCTAAGACAGAAAGACCAAGCTGACGATTCGTCAGGGCATGACAGCCACGCCGATCCAGATTCCCCAATATTTGATGAATTAAATCGAAGGATTCTTGAATATCTTCAAGAAGATGGAAGAGTTCCGTTTTCAACAATAGCGAGACAGTTGAACATCTCTGAAGGG
>TARA_B100000686_G_scaffold20030_1_pt1 | contig 23656 bp, 21 predicted proteins | sample TARA_B100000686 | Tara Oceans TARA_B100000686 (sample SAMEA2622733) | marine metagenome | biome: marine biome (ENVO:00000447); feature: marine epipelagic mixed layer (ENVO:xxxxxxxxx); material: "saline water (ENVO:00002010), including plankton (ENVO:xxxxxxxx)" | depth 150 m | reverse complement strand
CTAAGCCCCCACCCATGGTTCCCCATGACGAAGGTGTTTCTTGGGGTACGACTCCTCGTAAATATTGTTCCCGGTTAACCCTGTTGAAGCTGTACTGGCCGTTCTGCTCAATAAGTCCAAGCGAGCCGCGATAATGCCTACGTGAAACCTCGACATATGGATTCGATCGATCGCACGTGATCAACTGCAGCAGTTGGCCGAGGTCATCAACGGACTGAGTGCTGTTTATCGGGCGCGCTTCTATATAGGTTCGCCCACTTGAGTCAGACTGTCCGGGGTGACCATCAAAGAGGGAATAGCCCGGGTCAGCGCAGCCACTGGATTGTCGAATATTGAAATTGGAGGGCCCATTCGCGGACAGTCTCGCTATTTGCCCTCCGTAGAACTGAATGCCCTGAACGGTAAACGGGTTAGCCGAAGTGACTAAGAGATCCATTTCGTTGTTGCGCGTTATGTGAACTTTGACCTCTCGGTCGGCGACATGGCCACTCGTCGTGTTTGAGTAGTAGTGCTGCAGAATCTGTTCATAGGACCAAAAATGGTCAATTGCGTATCCGAGAGCTCCCCATTGCTGGAGTCCGCGTCCGTGCCCCCAGCCTCGTCCTTGAACTGTGATGCTGTCGGGCGCAATAGCGTGTGCTGGGTATTGCAAAAAAAGTGACGACCCCATGAGACAGATAGCCAGCAAACCAATGAGGCGTCGTCTTAGTTTCACCACCGACTCACCCGACTCGTAGCATCAACGATCGACGACCCCATGTTCTCCGAAACAGCACTTCCGAGGAATGGTGAATTGAAGTTAAATACACCACCATCTTCAGCAACTAGGTCGTAGCCCGAACGCGTTTGGACGACTGAGGTAATCGGTTTATTCAACGTCATCGCACCCGTCGACCCATGGAATTGGGCATCACCGAACGAGAAAATCCCACCGTCAGACGCCACTAACCAATAACCATTACCAGATGGAGTAGTCGCCATATCAACAATCGGTTTATTCAACGTCATCGTTGACAGATCACCTAAATCCTGCGCCTCACCAAAGGCAGTAACGGCTCCGTTGGTTTGCCCCAGCCAGTAACCCAGGCCAGTTAAGTTTGCCGCTATCGCAGTTACGTTCCGAATGAGGGGTCTAGTCGTAAGATCACCGAAGTGTTCGGACTCTCCTAGGGCAATAACTTGTCCGGTCTCAGTCACTTGCCAGTGACTGCGATAGGGCTGCTTTAACGCTTGTTCGACATCCAAAATTCGATATTGCGAACTAGAGACTTGGCTAATGTGCGTTTTTGCTGTACGGACCAACTGATTCGAGATCTGAGTGGCATCAAAGTAGGGAAAACGCGCTTTAACAAGTGACGCGCCGGCGGCGACTACTGGAGCTGCAAAAGACGATCCCTGTCCGAGTCGTACACCATTACTTTGACCGGCCCCGAGAGATAAAAGGCCTTCGCCCGGGGCCATCAAGTCAATCCAGCTTCCCCGGGTACTAAAGGAAGCGATGTCCAGAGACTGAGCGACGGCCCCTACGCTTAAAACCCCTTCGGCCGCAGCTGGGAACCTCTGACGTTCGTAGCCATCATTACCGGCTGCCGCTATCACTAAGACACCTGCATCTTGGGCTTCAGATATCGCTTGTTGCAGGACAGGCGAAAGCTGAGATCCTTGCTGTACAAACGACAAAGTAATGATGTCCGCGCCGTGAACAGCAGCACATTTTATTCCCGCAGCGATGTCACTAGTCCTGCCGTTTGACCCATTCATAACTCTCACATCAAGAATTTGAGCATTCCAATCCAGACCCACTGTCGACAGGGAGTTATTGGCTGAGGCTCCTATTAGTCCAGCAATAAATGTGCCATGACTGGTGCTGTATTGGTTCGTCTGTCCTAAGCCACATCCAGGGATACGAGTTATTCTCCCAACTAGATCCGGATGCTGGTCGTCAATTCCGGTATCAACCACGGCGATTGTTACATCGCTCGAACCGTTCGTGATTTCCCAAGCTTCGGGTGCACCAATAGCTTCGAAATGCCACGGGACCCCATATGGAGCGCATCCGCCAAAGCAAGGGTCATTGGGATTTGATATTGCAGACAGCTCAGCCAAGTCTTGGGTATTTGTCTCCGCCGCCAAAAGGTGGCCCGGGGAGATACAGGTAAGCGTGATAACAACTAGTGATAAAGCTGCTTTGATTCGCACCTTGGGGCTTCCTGAAGGGGTTACTGAACGAGAGTACCCAGCGTTAGGGTCATATTGGGATCGCTACCTAGATCAAGAAAGTTTCTTTTTCTCTAACTCAAGATCATGCTCAACCATCATTGTCACAAGATCTTGGAAAGATACTTCTGGCTGCCATCCCAACTGGCTTCTCGCCTTTGAAGCATCTCCCACCAGCAGATCTACTTCAGCAGGCCGAAAGAACCGTTGGTCAATGCGCACATAAGCATCCCAGTCATCAATACCCACTGCTGCAAACGCCAAAGACACGAACTCACTAACCGCATGAGTTTCACCAGTTGCTACGACAAAATCGTCAGGTTCGTCTTGTTGCAGCATGAGGTGCATCGCTCTTACGTAATCACCGGCGAAGCCCCAGTCGCGTTTAGCATCCAGATTGCCGAGGGCGACATGGTCTTGAAGTCCAAGCTTGATTCGGGCCACGGCATTTGTCACCTTCCTGGTTACGAATTCGATTCCTCGCCTAGGCGACTCATGATTGAAGAGAATTCCGCTGCACGCGTACAGGCCATAGCTCTCGCGGTAGTTCACGGTCGTGTGATGTCCAAATACTTTGGCGGACCCATATGGGCTGCGAGGATGGAGCGGCGTCAGTTCCGTCTGTGGAGTCTCACGGACTTTGCCGAACATCTCGCTTGATGATGCCTGGTAGAAGCGGACTGGGTTATTTTCGCCTCCAACGAGCCGGATTGCTTCTAAGAGTCTCAGGACTCCCAGCCCTGTGATGTTGGCAGTTAGCTCAGCTTGTTTAAACGACAGCGCCACAAAAGAGATTGCGCCAAGGTTGTAGACCTCGTGGGGTTGGGTGTATTCCAGGGCCGCGATGAGTGATGAGAGGTCTTGTAAATCTCCCTCAACGAGTTCAACGAATGGAAACTCCGTAGTGATCATCTCGGCTTTTGGGTTTCGCTGGCCCTTGATGAGGCCATATACCTTGTACCCCTCTTCATGAAGTACTTCGGCTAAGTACTGGCCATCTTGACCGGTGATACCTGTAATCAAAGCGGTGCGCAATCGAAGCTCTTCTTTCTGGCGGGTCAACAACGGCAAGCCTAGGACGGGTAAGAGTCTGATTTGTGCACCCCACCGGACTATTGACCTGGTTCACGACTTATGTCAGGGATGCATACAGCGCGCTCATCTCTCGAGCAGTCGTCGCCCAAGTGAACTTTTGGGATCGTTCTAAACCAGAGGCGATTAGAGCACTTCGAGAATTCTCATTCTCGAGTAACTCCGAAAGTGCTCCCGCAAGTTGTTGCACATCGCCCGGTGTCACGGTCACTGCGGCCTGTCCCACGACTTCTGGTATCGCGCCTCCGGTTGTAGTGACAACAGGAACACCTGTAGCCATAGCTTCGACGATGGGGAGACCGAAGCCCTCATAGTGGCTTGGGTGGGCGAGAATCGTGGCGCCAGCAATTAGTTGATCTCTGACGGGTTGATCGACGAAGCCGACTCGATGCACGCGGTCTCGAATCTTGACAGGAAGTGCTTGGATGGATGTATGAATTTCCTGTTCGGAATCACCTGGCGGGCCAACGATCTGGAGTTCAACTTCTTGGTCGATGTGAGCGACAATCTCGAAGGCTTGAACTAGATCGCTAATGCCTTTTCGTTTCTGGGTCGCCCCAACCGCAACGATCGTTGGGGTAGTCGACGATGAAGGCGTTGGCCGTTGGGTAACTCCGGGGTAGACCACTCTCACATCCGACGCCGAGTATTTGTCTCGAATTTCTTCGGCAACGAAGTTGGAGATGGCGTGAATGGTGACACCGGACTGAACCGCATTTTTGACAGAACGATGAAGCCGACGTCCGAAACCAGTCTTCGCGAAACGATTGTCCAGAAACGACAAATCGTGAACGGTGACTAACCGCGGGACGTTCGAGGCAGGAACGACGTAGTTAGTTCCATGCACTAGATCGATTCCTCCCAGGAATCTTTCAATCTTCGGAGCGTTGAATAGCCTCCAGATAGCTGGCGCTTGCGCGGCGGGTAAAGGTACCCATGTGCCTCGAGCGCGGCCCCGTATTTGAGCCGATATAGACAGGGTGTATTCGGCTACTTCGACGTTATCTTCGTGTTCTCCTAAGTCCTTAAGAGAACCAAGTAAACCGTCCAAGAAAACACCGATGCCGGTACGAATACCAATCAGTGGCGTAGCGTCAATAGCAACCCGCATGTCACAGCTACGCTATCGACTCGTCACGCCGTCGGTGGGCCAGGCCTATGGAGGATCTGAATAATGAGTGATTCGCAGTCTGACGCCGACTACTTTCAAGAAGTAGTTGCGGAAATTGAACTTGAGGCACGGCGGCGAGCTGCCACAGGTGAATATCCCAGGGCTCTACTGCGAAGCCTCGACGAAGAGTTTCGCCGGTGGATTCCCGACGCAAGTCTCGAAAATGGCGTCGAAGACACCATCAGAAGTATCGAAGCCGCTTCCTACGTAGATGCCGCTGTACCTCTCAAGTCAAGGTCGCCCGTGGGTAGTTTCACCAAGTGGGTGGTTCGGCGGTTGACGTACTTCTATCACCGGCACATGGCGCAACAAATCACCGCGTTGGGCATACACATCACTCGCCCTCTCCGCTTAATCGATGCAAGTCTCAAGAACATCAACCGAAGGCTGTCCTTAGTCGAAGACCAGCTAGATGTTGGTGCCGCAGCGCGATCCGAATTAATCGCCAGCATCACTCAACTATCGGCCTCAGAGGGGATCAAAGAGGCCCTGTCAGAGCACTTCCGTGGGGCATCCGGCCGCGTTCTATTCGGAGATCTATTCGAGCCAGCTTTAATCCAATTCTTGCGAGATCAAGGAGTGGATAGCTACGGTGTCTCACCGACAGGGAGAGCCGTTGAGGCAATCGACATTCAACAATCCGAGTTGATTGAGCATCTAGATCACCTCGAAACCGACACCCTGGGCGGCTTCATCCTGTGCGGGATTACAGACAGAAGTTCTCTAAATGAACAACTCCGGGCTTTGAGGCTCCTTTTGCTGCGATCCGCTCCCGGCGCGCGCGTGGCGATAATCGTAGTGAAGCCTGAGATGTTGTCCCGTCGACTCGGTCCGGTAGCTGCTGATTTACTCCAAGGTCGCCCGTTACACAGCGAAACCTGGTGCTATTTGCTCTCTCGCGAAAACGCATCAGATATCAGCGTTGCCGAATCCTCTGATTCGGCTTTCTCTCTGATAACTGCGAAGCTTCCATGACCACAGTGCACCAGCTGGTTCCAACCATTTCACCTCGAGATGCCGTCGGGAATCACACCCTTGCCCTTCGGAAGATCCTCAGGGAACTGGGATTCGAGAGCGAAATATTCTCCATGTTTCGCCACACGGAGTTGATGGCTGACACGCATTACGTTGATGGGCTTCCGGGCAATACCGACGTCGTCATCTACCAGTTTTCAATCGGTAGTCCAGTGGCTGATCGGTGGGCACGGCATCCAGCACTCAAGGTCGCCAACTATCACAACATCACTCCCGTTTCGTTAGTGGGTAAATGGGATGGCCTCTTAGCTGCGGAAGTTCAACTCGGTAGAGACCAAATGGCTAGATACGCAAAGCTATGTGATCACGCCATTTGCGACTCAGATTTCAACAGGTCAGAACTTGACGCTCTCGGCTACGCATCCACAGAAACGATCCCGGTCCTTTTTGACCCCCTTGACGTTGGGCCAGATCAAAGCACTTTGACTAAATTGGAACGCGATCGACGAGGCACCCAGGTGCTGTTTGTCGGTCGGATTGCGCCCAACAAGGCTCACCACGATTTAGTCGCGGCGGTAAGGACGCTAAGGGAAGTCCACAACGACGACGCTCATCTCCACTTCGTGGGCACCGATGGTCCGCCGAGTTATAGAACGACTTTGAACGGCATTATTAATCATGCCGGAATGCGAGATCACGTTACGTTTCACGGCTCCGTGTCCCAGGAAGAACTCGTATCTCACTACATGGCAGCCGATGTGTTTTGCTGTCTTAGTGATCACGAAGGCTTTTGCGTACCGGTCATAGAAGCCATGAACCACGATTTACCTGTGATCGCCTTTAGCTGCACTGCTGTGGCCGAGACCGTGGGCAGTGGGGGCTTGTTGCTGGCCGAAAAGAGTCCAATGCTTATCGCATCAGCTATTCATCGAGTGAGCAACGATGGCGCATTGGCGCAACGTCTCCGGCGCGCTGGCCGTCAAAGGGCAAGGAATTTCGATAGCCAGACCACTCAAGAAAAATTTCGCCATCAAATTTCAAACTTGGTCCTGGAGTCGTTGTGAGGTGGAAATCCATTCACCAATTTGTCCCGATGCTCGCTGATGGAGACGCCATAGGCGATCACGTGTTGTGGATTAGAGATCATCTTCGCTCACGTGGCTGTGACTCAGAAATCTTCGTAAGCGAAGAAAATCCAGCCACGTCGAATGAGTCTCTTAACCTTGAGGAGGCCAATGGCCGCATCCACTCCGCTACCGACGACGCGTTATTGATCTACCACGTTGGACAGGCATCCACGTGCGCGGACTTTCTTACCAGTCGACCGGAACCGCTGGGACTAATCTTCCATAATTTCACTCCTCCTGAACTGCTAATTCGGTGGGATCCGGATGCGGCGTTCGAGATACTCAACGCGCATGATCAACTCGCCGAACTCGTGAGCAAGAGCCTTTTTGCTATATGTGATAGTCAATTCAATTCGCTGGTCCTAGATAACTTTGGAAAAGTAAAGAGTTTTGTAATTCCGCTCCCACTTCCTGAAATAAGTCAAGCTACGAACAGTCCGGAGGAACCACCGATCGTTCTCTTTGTCGGCCGGGTAGCTCCAAATAAAGGAATCCACGATCTAGTCGCTTGTATGGCAGTTCTTCGCAAAAATTTGCCGAATGTGAAGCTTCGTGTTGTGGGCACGTCAACTACCGACGCCTACGATGATGCTCTCGAAGGACTAACGACATCACTTGATCTAACGGATGTTGTGACACTAACGGGCTGGGTGGATAACGCTGAGTTAGAACGCGAATACCGGAGAGCTTCAATCTTTTGCACTTTGAGTGATCATGAGGGTTTTGGGGTACCAATATTGGAAGCGATGGCTCGCGGGCTCCCCGTTGTCGCCTATGAAAACACGGCCATAGGCGAAACTGTCGGCGACGCAGGCCTGTTGCTCAGTTCCAAAGAACCCGCTGTGGTGGCCTCCGCGATCGAGCGTGTGTTGTCAGACCAGTCGCTATCTGATCGACTTTCTAGAAGTGGGCGTGAACGTAGCAAATTGTTTTCCAGTGAACTTGTCGCCGATGCTTTAGATAGAGCGCTGTCCTGGGACTACTCATTATGAAAATCGACTTCGTTATTCCGCGCTATGGGCCAGTCGGAGGCGCTGAGAACGCAGTTGGAGCACTCGCAAGACGAGTCGCTCTGCAGCCTGGGTGGAGTGTGGGTCTCTACACAACTTGTGCTCAATCCTCCAACTCCTGGGAAAACGCGGAAATACCCGGCGAAATATTCGATGATTCCCTTCGTGTGAACCGCTATCTCGTTGATTCGGGTCGCGATGACAAGTGGTCACCGTTGGAACGTCGAATTCAGATGGGACCTTCCAGTATTGAAGCGACTAAACAGGATGAGTTCTTTTTTCATCAAGGCCCCGTGAGCGAGGGTCTTGCTAATGCGGTCCGAGAATCACAAGCAGATCTAGTCATGTTTGCACCATATTTGTTTTGGCCAACGATGGCACTAGCCCCTCAGGTGAAAAACCGAGCTGTAGTAATTCCAGCTGCCCATGATGAACCTTTTCTCCGACTGTCTCGGGTTGCAGAGATGCTCCAGAGCAGTCGGGGTCTTATCTACGGTTCTGCCGCCGAACAGCGGTTACTAAATAGGACTCACCCGGTAGCTCATCTGCCGAGCCTGGTCCTGGGCTGGGGAATTGAAGCGCCTATGAAAAGCGATCCTTCTATTGCTCAAAACCTCGGACTGATCGATCGACCTTACGCGATTTGTGTCGGGCGAATCGAGCATGCCAAAGGCACACTGGCGCTTATCGATTTTTGGCGCACTTACAAATCTCGTTCCCCTGGAGATCATCAGCTCGTTCTATTAGGTGAACCAAGTGTCAGCATAGAAAGCGACGAAGACGTCTTAATTGTCCGAGGTGCCGATGATGCAACCAAGTGGTCGTTGTTACGGGGTGCAGATTTTTTGATTAACTCCTCTGCACTTGAATCGTTCTCGCTTGTGTTGTTTGAGGCCTGGGCAGCTGGAATTCCGGTATTAGTGAACAGATATTGTGAAACCACTCGTGACCATGTTGCTTGCTCGAACGGTGGCCTCTGGTACGGAAATTATCCAGAGTTTGAAGTTGCAGTAAGTCGACTTGCCTCAGATAGTTCTCTTAGAACTCAACTAGCGGAGAACGGTAAATACTTTGGGGAACGCTTGTATTCGTGGGATGCCCTGATTCTAAGGTTCACGGATTTTTGTCGGTACTTAGGCTAATAGCGGAAACTTTCTCCGATCTGCCTGGTCGTGACATTAGGCTCCGACGTTGTGTCTGAAGATCGTCGAATTGCGGTCGTAGCTGGTGGAGTAGGAGCTGCAAAGTTTCTCCGCGGTCTGTTGCAGGTGCACTCAAATCATCTTGTAACTGCTTTAGTTAACGTCGCCGATGACTTTCGTCTGCATGGTCTGGCAATCAGCCCCGATTTAGACACTGTCACTTACACACTCGGCGGGCTAGTTAATCCTGAGACTGGATGGGGACGGGCCAAAGAAAGTTGGACGGTCAGAGATGAACTTGAGCGACTCGGTGGTGAGACCTGGTTCAACTTGGGTGATCTTGATCTAGCAGTTCACTTGTATAGGACCCAACGTCTCGGTGACGGCGCGACATTGACTGAAGTAACAAAAGAAATCTGCGACAAGCTAGGGATCGAAGCGCAACTACTCCCAGCAAGCAATCAGGAAATCCGGACTCAGTTAAAGCTAGAAGGCGGTGGTTGGGTCGATTTCCAAGATTATTTTGTAGCTCAACAGCACAGTGTGGCGGTCGAGAATTTGAGGTTTCAAGGGATAGAAGAAGCACTTCCAGGGCCGTCCGTTATTTCGTCTCTCGAAGAAGCTGACGCGATAGTCATAGCTCCGTCAAATCCGTTCGTCTCAGTAAATCCAGTGCTTGAAATTGCCGGTGTCGGCGATGTCATCAAGCGGCGGAGAGAGAACGTTGTGGCTATTTCTCCGATTGTTGGGGGCGCCGCCTTGAAAGGGCCAGCTTCACGGATGCTCGAAGAACTCGGTTTCGAACGTAGCGTCGTGGGGATCGCCTCCTTGTATGAGGAGTTCGCTAGCGCTCTAGTAATTGACCATGAGGATGTCGAATTAGCGGCAAAGGTAGAGGCTGCGGGCTTACGATCGGTGGTGACTGACACAATCATGAGCGATCAGGGTCGTGCAGCTGCTCTAGCAAAGGCAGTATTGGAAAACACTTAGCTACAAGAAAGAGACCACGTGAGCCTGACAATTCATCCAGTGGCCGGAATTCCGGAAATAGTGGAAGGCACCGATCTAGGAGTTCTTATCGGAGACATATGCGTCTCGAGTGATTCGGGGCTTGATAATCACGACGTCTTAGTCGTCACTCAGAAGATTGTTTCCAAAGCAGAAGGAGCAATGGTCGAGATCGATCAAACCGATCCCCTTTCTCATAAGCCAGTAGTTGAGCGCGAAGCGGTTCGGATATTGCGTCGACGTGGTGATCTGATTATCACGGAGACAAAACATGGGTTTGTGTGCGCTAACGCAGGTATCGATTTATCTAACGTCGCTCGTGGGCACGCTGCACTTCTTCCTGAGGATAGTGACCGGTCGGCTAGGCGGATTCGAGAACGGATTAAGCACAATCACGGAGTGTCAGTTGGAGTGATCATTTCCGATACCTTTGGTCGCCCCTGGCGGCGTGGGGTGACCGATGTGGCGATCGGGTGTGCTGGCATAGCAGCCGTAATAGATCTACGCGGGACCGAAGATGCTCTCGGCCGAGAACTGCAGGTGACCGAGGTCTGTATTGCCGACGAGCTCGCTGCCGCCGCCGATCTCGTTTGTGGGAAGGCTGAAGGTATCCCGGTCGCTTTAATCCGCGGGGTCGATGCCACCTGGTTGAGAGACGGGTCAGTCCGGGAAGAGGTAGTTCGAAGCCCGTCTGAGGATTTGTTTCGTTAGGTCGGATTTAGCTCTGGTCGAGTCTGGTTAATCAGTATTTCTCCGGGTTCAATATGTTGCCCTTGCCCAATGACGCATCCGTCCAGTCGCGCTCCTTGGCCGACACGAACATCTTCGGAAAGGATAGAACCTAGAACCTCGCTGTTAGCTCCGATCTGGCAGCGGTCAAGTACAACAGATTTGTCAATGATCGCACCCACTCCCACTTCGCTTCCGCTTCCGATCACCGATTGTGTAATTAGTGATGTCGGGTCGATTACCGCTTCAGGTAGGTGGGGCACTTGTTTTCGTTTGCCGTTCAACATGTCCAGATTGGCTTGAATGAACTGTTGAGGGGTGCCGGTATCGAGCCAATATGTGGCAGAGGGCAGCGCGTATAGGGTTCCACTTGCGGCTAACTCAGGAAACGTTTCCCTCTCTACTGACACGGGTCGACCCTGCGGGATTTGCTCGACTGCAGAAGGTTCCAACACGTAGGTTCCTGCGTTGATGTTGTGCGAGGGAACGGAGCCTTTTTCGGGTTTTTCGATGAATGCTTCAACCCGGCCACGAGTGTCGGTAGTAACAACTCCGAAACTCGACGGATCGTCAACGGGTTGCAAGGCAATCGTCACCTCGGCTTGAACCTCATGGTGAAACTCAACTAATGCCCGAACGTCGAGGTCAGTTAGGACGTCGCCATTCAGCACTAGAAATGTTTCTTTGGGCTGGAATTGTTCGACTGCGAAACGAATCGCGCCGGCTGTTCCGAGCGGCTCACTTTCCACTGCAACTTCGTAGGGGGTTTCAGCTATGTACCCGTTCGGGTATGCCTCGAGGAATGCATCGGGTCGATAGCCCATTGCCAATCCAACCTTTTCCACCCCATGGTCTGCCAGGTGACCTACGACCAATTCGATCATGGGTATTCCACAGATCGGCAACATCTGCTTAGGAACATGTTCGGTGAGTGGTCGGAGGCGAGTACCGAAACCACCGACGAGCACTATCGCGAACATGTTGAATCAGCCGTCGCTCGGCTCCTCCGACTCAGGTATTTCAGCCGCCGGCTCATCTGTTTCGAACGGCTCCATGGTCGCTGGCAAGAGTGGTCCCGTCTCTCCTGCGTCCCCTTCGCCGAGAGGTTGTTGTTCTTCTGACAGCCCCAAATACTGTCGGAGATACGCGTCATCCGGACGAGGGATATCGGAGTCGTTGTAGCTCTCGCCAACTATCGCAAACATGAATAGTTGACCATCTTCGTTAAGGCGCACATCCTTTAGATCTTCGGTAAACACGACCGGCTTTTCTGCCGTCAACTGATTCCACTTCAGTACTCGAAGCTCTGCAGGCTCACCATTACACGTGAAATCATCTTCTGAAATCACTGACCCGCCAGGCAGTTCAAAAGTATTGTCGTCAAACGCAGTCTCGTTTTCGTTGAAGAATGCGCCCAAGGTGGCATATTGACCCGTAACAGTACTGACGAATGGATGAATGTGGATCAGTCCGTCACCGTGGGTATGAATACCGGTTCGATCGTCCTCTGAGTCATTAGCAAAAGAGGCGGGGTCAATTTCATCACAGACGTAAATGTCATATGCGCTATGCCAGTGATCTTCCAGTCCAGGGTCTCCCACGGGAGCAAGATCAGCGCGTTGGTTTCGAGCTACCACCACGAGCGCGACTCCTAATAGAGCGACGAGGACCATTGCCGCCGGAAACAAGATTTTTCGTTCTGAACCGGCACCTTTACCGCCTGCTCCCGTGCTGGCGGCTTTGGCTACTTTTTTCGCTGCTGCTGATCTGGCCATACCGTCCGCCAAGTTACCGCCTATGCGGCTCGCTTACGCGCTCTACGGGCCCTTCCTTTGATCTCGAAGATAAAAAAATAGTTCGTTATATGTCTCTGCAACAGACCTAGATGACAGCCATTCTTCAGCGAAGCGGCGGGCATTCAGCCCCGAGGCGACTTGACCATTAGGGTCGTCGATCAGAGCCTCTAGTGCCGAAATAAATGCTTCCGTATCGCCTGCTGGAACGCTTCTGCCGGCACCAGATTGTGTGACAACCAAGTCAATTTCCGTTCCAGGGTCAACACTTGCTAGTACCGGTCGTCCAGCAGCGAGGATGGAGTAGAGCTTTGAAGGGACGCTGATTGAACCGAGACCGGGTTTGAGCGGGATGAGGTGGATGTCTCCAGCGGCGAGAACTTCGTTCAATCGCGAGTTTGGTTGGTAGTCCATGAACGTCACGTTTGGGATTTCTTCGGACGCAGCCTCAAAATGAAGTCTCCGCGAACCGTTTCCATTGATTACGAAGACGAGGTCATCGCGATGAGCAAAGTATTTAGCGGCTTCTAGCACTAGTTCTAATGGTTGCGAGAAACCTATGTTTCCTGCGTATAGGACGACCGTTTCATCCGTGACCCCGAGTTCTTGTCGGTAGGAGTTACTTCGTTCTGCGGGATAGATCCGTTCAGTGTCTACGAAATTGGGGATTACCAATAGTTTGCTTTCGTCGTCGACTCTGCTCAACAGCCTTCCCTTTAGGTCTTGAGACAACACTGTTACCGCGTCGGCTTTCTTGTAGCTGAAAGTTTCTAGGCGTTTGAGCAAACTGACAATCCGCTCATCGCTCAGCGTTCCTGTTTCCACGGCAGCGTCAGGGTGCACGTCTTGGATATTGAGCACTAATGGGGCCCTATGTCTTCTGGCTGCGATCCAGCCTGCTGGCGCGAGGGTTAGGGGGGGGCTCATCGTCAATATGAGTTCGGTGCGTCGGCTGATGCTTGCGGCCAACGCGGTTACGAGACTGAATAAGGCAAAGGCAATTGCGCGGGCGAGGAGGTTGGTTCGCTTGCTCGATATGAATGGGTGGATTCGTGTGATCCGTCCCCAATTGGTTTTTTCTGTCGCGAACAGCCGCCCTCGCCAGCCTGCTTCAACGGAGTGGTTGCGGTACCAGGGAAGAGAGGTAACTACATGAATATGGTGACCGAGATCTTTTAGCTCGCGGACTATCTCTGTGATGACTTCGCCCGTTGGGGCGGTGTCTGGGGCGAAGTGGGGGCAAATAACCGTTATACGCATCGCGTCACTGCTTCATCGGCGGAGGAGTTCGTTGTAGACGGCCAGTTGCGCTGTGGCAGCTCGATCACAAGAAAAGTCGGCCGCTCTTTCAAAGCCGTTCTCGACCCATTGTTCACGTTTATCTGGTTGACGCATGATGTTCACTGCGTCAATCCATAGGTCAAGTTCCGTCGGGATTGTTATGCCCCCTGTTCCAACGGTTTCGAGTAGCGCTCCTCCCTGACTTGCGATTACTGGACATCCTCGCGCCATCGCTTCGATAACGGGTTGGCCAAAGCCTTCGTATCTTGATGGGAATGCCGTGCACAGCGCATGTCGGTATAGACCATCAAGCTTTTCTTGGTCGACATTCCCGAGGTGCCTGATGCGATCTGAGGCTGGTGAACGCTGTATTGCCTTGAATACTTCGTTGTGGAGTGGACCGCTGCCTCCAACTAAGACGAGGTCAACGTCTTTGATGTGTTCAATGACTTTGATCAGAAATTTGTGTTCTTTGTGTGGCCAAGTGACTGCTGGGTAAAGGACGTAGTTTCCTATCTCGCGTTCGCGAGTTTCGAGGGTGACCGCTGCTTCTATGGCAGGCGGTACTAGCTGGCATCTCTCTTTCGGGTAGCCGAAGTGCTCTTCCAGGCAACGAGCAGTGAATTCGCTCATCACGCATACGGTGCATGTCTCGTTGAGGGCGCGGCCAATAGCGTTGTCTAGGTAGCGTCGCTTAATCCCAGAAAAGTTTTGTGGGTGGTCGCGATATTGGACGTCATAGATTGTGACCACTGCTTGGTCGCTTCGCTGGTGTCTCGGAATCGTGCCGCCTAGATGATGGACCGCCATGGCACTTTGGAGGTTGGCGAACAACCGGTTTTCTAGCCATATCCGACCTCCGCGACCAAATATTGGGTTGTGTTGGTTAATTGTGAAATGGGTTTCTAGGAATGGGTAGCGGTCGATGGTTGCTGCCGAGGCGAAGATTTCTATCGGTGGAACGTTTTGGTTGTGGCTGAGTGCCTTAAGTAGCCGAATGGCATATGTTTCCGAACCGCCGACTTGGCCTGGGCGCAGCCAAAGCAGGTTGATAGCGATGCGTGTCACGTCAGCTTCCTATAGACGTCGACGGTGGCGGCGGCCGTTGCGTCCCAACTAAACATTTTGCTTCGTTGATATCCGCGGTTCGCTAATTTTTGGGCGTCGGATTCACTCGTAAGAAGAAATTTTAATGCTTCACTGACTTCGTGGATCGAAGTGGGGTCAACCATGAGAGCTGCATCTCCGGCGACTTCTTCTGTGGCGGTTCCTTTAGATGTAACAACTGGGGTGCTGTATGACATGGCTTCTAACACCGGCAGGCCAAATCCTTCGAGCAGGCTCGGGTAACAGAACGCCGAGGCTTCCGTGTAGAGCGCTGCTAGTTGGGGTGTACTGACTTCTCCAATGATTCGGATTCTGTTTTTAACGGGTTCGTCCAGCGAGCTCAGCAGTTCTTCGGGTGTAATTCCCCATCCGATTGGGCCCGCGAGAACGAGTTCGACGTCGTGAGATGATGCGATTTTGTTGAATGCCTTGATGAGGGTTGGGATATTTTTTCGAGGTTCTAGCGTGCCTACGGCAAGTACGAATTTGCCTTGCACACCGATTTGCTCTCGTGTTTGTAGTGACGTTTCAGGACTTACAGTAAGAGGGTCATGTCCTAGAGGTACGAGGTGGAGACGGTCAGCGTCGAGCCCGGCGGCGAGGAGGTCAGCGGAGGTCGCAGCTGACGGGCATAGGACTGCGTCGGCTCTCTCCAATATGCGCTGCCAGGAGCGTTCAAAGAGTTTTCGAGATCGCTTGGGGAAACGTTCGGGGAATCGACGAAACGCCAGATCGTGGACGTTGACCACCATGGGAACGGCTCCTGGAGGTGGGGCAACAACGGTGGTTGAGTGAACTAGGTGATGCTCTTTAGTCTTGAGTCGCGGTCTGCGACTCCGAGTCCATGATTCATATAAGAGTGGTCTGGGCCAGAGGAGCCGTCGAACGTCAATAGATGGCCGGTAGTTCGATGAGGGCTGGTTGAAATGCCATGCTGATACACCTTCGATTTCAATGTCGTCGCGTCGCGAGAGAGCGTTGGCTAAATCGACGGCCACTCGCCCGGTGCCTCCTGGGACCCGATGCCAAGCCGCTTCCATCGTGATAAGGACGCGTAGTTCGTCTGTCATTCGAAGACTCTCGCGCTCTGATTCATCATGTAATAGGCGTCTTTATGTTCTACCGAGATCATCGTATTGGAACCCGAGATCCAGCATTGCATGTCGATCAAGTGCATTGCGGGCATCAAGCACTCGAGGGGCGTTCATAGAGTCGCGTAACGCTCCCCAATTAGCTCTAGCGAATTCTGGCCATTCAGTGAGAATGACTGCTATGTCGGAATCTGCGAGGGCCTGTTCCATGTTCTGAGCTAGTTCGATTCCTTCGGGCAACGCCGCTTCGCTATCGACCATTGGGTCATATGCGATAAGTCTGGCTCCTTTTGCGCTAAGGAGGTTAGCTACCTCGATAGCGGGCGAATTTCTGAGATCGTCGGTATGAGCTTTAAAGGTCAAGCCAAGCAACGTGATCGTTGCGCCGGCGAGTTTGTCATCGGTGAGTTGTTCGGCCTTGCTCACAATTCGTACAAATTGTTGTTCGTTTGCTTCTATAACGGCGCGCAAAAGATCGAATTGGTATCCGGCGTCATCGGCCATTCGTACCAGGGCTTGCATGTCTTTCGGGAAACAGGACCCTCCCCATCCGGGGCCGGGTTGTAAGAAACGTGATCCGATGCGTTGGTCCGAGCCGAGTCCCCGAGTGACCGATTCGATATCCGCGCCGACCGCTTCACACACGGCGGCTAAGGCGTTAACAAATGAGACCTTGGTCGCTAGAAAGGAATTGGTTGCGTATTTGATTGTTTCCGCGGAGGCGGGGTCAACAGTAATTATTGGTGCGTCGATTCCGTTATAGAGACTGGTTACCTTTTGCGCCGCTTCTGGGTCAGTTGCGCCAATCACGATTCTGTCTGGCTGCAGGAAGTCGGTGACCGCGACACCCTCGCGAAGAAATTCTGGGTTTGATACCACTGCAACATCGTCGCGTTGAATTAGCGACTGTATGGCTGCGTTAGTACCAACGGGCGTCGTGGACTTGTTGACGATGATGCTTCCTGCCGGGATGATTTCTCGGATTTCTTCGATGACTTGTGAGATGGCTGAGATGTCGGCTCGACCGTCGTCGCCTTGTGGTGTGGGGAGACAAAGAAACACGAATTCGCTGTTTGTAACCGCTTGGCGCGCTCCGACAACGAATTTGAGAGTTTGTTGGAACAGCCCGTCTTGTAGGAGTTCGGGTAGACGTGATTCGTGGATTGGTACTTGGCCGTTGTTCAGTTCATCGACTCTTGTTTCGTTGATGTCGGCGCAGGTTACAGTGTGGCCTAGGTGAGCGAGGCATGTTGCTGTGGTGAGGCCGACGTAACCTGCTCCGATGACTGCAACGGTGTTCATCGGGAAAGTCTTTCTTTGTCGGATTTGCGACGTATCAGTTTGGACACAAATGTGATGCTAACGAGATCGGAGCGGTTCAACGGCGCGGCTCTGGTTTCTATGTGTTCTTGTTGATCTGACTGAGAACTTATGGGGGCTTTCAGCCGCATATTCCTATGGTTCGGGGTGGAGGCGGGACAGTGTCGGTTATTGGCGTGGCTACTGCTTGGGGCGGCTCAATGGCTCTGTAGCCAACCATGACTGAGGGTGGTTCGGTTGTTATTTCGATCCGAATTTGGTTTCCAGAAAGTGACGGGTCTGGGAGCATTTCGATCTGTTCTTTGATTCTGGCCGCTAATAGGATTGCCGCCTTGTCGCCTCCGACTCCGTATCTGATGCGGTTAGCGGTACTCGGTAAATCTTCTTGGTGAGTTGCGTTGAAGCGGGCACCTCGGAGCCTGGCGGCCAGTGAAAGTGAGTTAGGGCCCTTTACCGTTACCTCGATTCGTTCTTCGATGACGTCGTTCCATCCGACCCCTTGGAAGATTTGTGTAACGCGTTGATTGTGCTCATTGTCGATTAGTTGCAGGCCTGCTTGCCCGTTGACGGTTACGTCTATTAGCTGAAGCGCATACCGTTCGAGATCGTCGTCTACGTCGAGTCCTTTAAATCGTCGTGCGAGCTTCAACCCGTCGTCAAAGACGCTCAGTGTGTTCGAGGTGCGAACATCGGTTGCGACGATACTGAGGAGGCGTTGGAGAGTTCGTGGGTTTCCTATAGCTCGGTCGAAGGTCTGGTCTAATGCCTGAAAAATGAACTGTTGCTGTCGACTGTTTCTCTCAAGGTCGTTCCAAACTCCGAGTCTGACCCATTCGCCGTCTTGTTGTTGGGTGAGTAAGCGGCGACTACGGACAAAGGCTAGGGCTCGGTCTCCGTCTAGGTGTGTCCATCCTTGACCTACCGAGAACCCAGTGCCTCCTTGGGTCGGGTCGCCGCTGTCTTGGACGGTTCGGTCGCGTGTGGGTCGATTGAAGCACATGGACACTCCGCCGATTGCGTCGACCAGTCTTCGAAAGCCGTCGAGGTCAACTTCCACGAAGTGTTGAAGTCCAATATTGAAATGAGCCTCAACTGTTTCGATGAGTCGCGCTGCTCTGGTTTGGGCAGATGAGTCCAAATTGTATGCGCTGTTGATTTTCGCTATGGAGTCAGTGCTGGCTATGGGGACGAGGAGATCGCGAGGTACTGAAACTACTGCGGCAGTTCCATCATTTCGCAGCCGAAGAATCATGATTGTGTCTGCGAGGTGGTTTCCGACCGCTTGGCTTCTACCGGTCATAATGACATCCGTGGCTGAGATACCTTCCACACTGTCTGAGCCCACAAGAAGGTAATTCTCAGCTTGCGCTACCGGGTCGCTGATTGCTGGGGGGAGAAGAATCTCTGTCGTTGTTTCACTCGAAGATTCATCGGCTTTTTGTGTTTTGGGGGCATTGAGTCGTAGGAGGTCCGAGGCTGTGACGGGTTTCATTGTTGGAGCTGTGAGGACGTCGTTTACTTCGAAGCGTTCGACCTGGTCTAGCTGCCATACCGCGTAGCCAACGACGAACGTTGCTATAAAGCCAACGGCAGTCGCCGCTCCAAGAGTTGTTAGGAGCAGCCGTTCGATTGGTCGGCGGTGCCGACGTGGGCGGTCGCGGCTCATGTTTAGGGAACGTATCGCAGGAATTGCTGCGTCATCGGTCGCGCTTTGGGACGCTGCGTTCGAGATTTGTTTTCCGGAGTGGGCCTAGGTCATGGAGGTTCAGGGTGCGATCTTCAAGTGTGATCGAGCCGTTGTCGTATTCTGCGCTTCGCCATAGGTGGGCGTGTCCGAGTCTTTTAGACCACCTTTTATGAGCTGGCAAGTTGCTGAATTGTTCGAGGGTGGGTGTTCCGGTTCGCGTGTTTAGGAGCAAGGCTCGAACTACTCGTTGCCAGTTCGCCGTGGTGACAGATTTACGGGCTTCGAACGCAAGGCGGGCTCGTTCGTTGTTGTCTGTCACCAACATTTCTACTGCCGCGCGAATGTCGGATGGTTTATTGAGGAGGTAACCGTTGGTGTCGTGAAGGATGGTGTCCTTCGCTGCCTCGTTGCTTTGCATTGCGATGACGACTTTTTCTTGACTCATAGCGTCTCTTAAGGGTTCAGCGAAACCATTCGAGCTGTATGGGTCAATGAGGATGCCGACGTTGGGGTCATCGATTGCGAGAACATGAATGGATGCATCTTCTAAGGCCGCTTCGAGCGCCTTATGATTTTGCCTGTCAAGGATTGCTACTCCGGGTTGAGGCGGTGTGGTCAACGGTGGAGTGCTGACGGGTAGGGGCGCCATGGTAGGCGTCGTAGTTCCTCTCGCTGCGGCACCTGGTAGGAGATGCCGGGCTGCTACCACGGTCCATGGGGTTGTTTGAACCAGGTGGTGGGTGATGTAGCGCCGGACAGGTGCTCTGGACGGTACGGGTTCGTCGTCGACTGCTATCACGAAAGTGAAGTGGGTGGAGTCGGTCTCATTGGAAAGGATGTCGGCTTCAACATTGGCGCGTTGGCTAAGCGCAGTATGGATTGCTGTTGCGAAACGGCCGGGAGCTACTCCTATCTTCATTACGGTTCGTTGGAGTTGAGTCGGGATCGGAGGAGGTCATGTTGTCTTTCCAGACGGACCAGTTCAATTTGCGCTGTCTCAATCGCAGCGCCGAGATCGTCGATTAGTTGCTCGTCTCCTGCGGTTATAAGTTCGAGGCGGTTGATGGCGTTCTCTAGTTGTTGTGTTCGTTCTCGCTCGGTTACGAGTGCGGAGTTGATGAGGTCGATAGCTGCGGATAGTTCATCGGTGACAGTTTCGATGGTGGTTAGAAGTCGGCGGGAGCTAAAGATTGCTGGCATTTTGCGCGCACGGAGGTTGTGTCCTAGCTGTCGGGCTGTTGCTAGGTGGGCGGAAGCTTGGGAGAGTGCGTCGTTGTCTGTCATTGGTTCACCATCTTCGTGATCGGGTGGCAGCTATTGAGGAGAATCGGGGTCGGGGTGGTGTCGTGTTCGGATGGATGCCGGCTCTTTGTAAGGCGTTTGGAAGGTCATCTGGTGTGGTGATTTCGGCGCGTGGGGCTAGTTGGCTGGCTTGCGAGTTGTCGCTTTGGACGACTATGACATCGTCGCGGTTCCCGCGATGCTGAAGTTGCTCCATATCTTTGATGATGACGACTGAGATGTTGTGTGTTTGTAGGTGCCTGATTATCTCTGGTTGGTGTCCGATGACGGCCACTCGGCCATGGGTGAAGCTAGTTTCTCCATCCCAAACCGCTCTGGAAGTGTCTTTGTAGAGCCATTGCCAGCGGAACGCACTGCGTGTGTGGTTGCGGTGGGACAGTCGGTTCGCGTCGGTGGGTTGAAAGGATCCTCCCGTCCGGTGGATAACTTCTGAATCGCCGACTACCACGACGTTGCATTTTTCTAACCGGTGGGTGTTGATGAGATCTAGGTCTTCGTAGTAGCCCAGTCCGTATGCTGGGTCGAAACCTCCGAACGACTCAAACGACTGTTTGTCGATTGCCCAGCAAGCCGCCGAGACGTGGTCCACAGGTTTAACCCCGTAAACAGGTTTCCGAGATGTGTGGACGTGTCCATCGGCGGTGATCGACGCTCCGCTTTCAATAACGTGACCTTGTTCGTCTGTGTAGATAGGAGCAGCGATTGTTGCCGAATTCGAGTTGATCGGGTCGGTGAGTGGCGTCAGCCAGTTAGGGGTGACCTGGAGATCTGAGTTCATTATCACGAGTGTTTCGGAGTTGGATTTTCGAACTCCTAGGTTGACTCCTCCGCCGTACCCCAAATTGGTGGGCGCCTGGATTAGGTGTGGATGAGATGGGTGATTTGCCACCCGTTGCGCTGAGTCGTCGGGAGAGTCGTTGTCAACGACGATGACTTCATGAGGTTCGGGTGTGTTTTGGGCTATGGAGTCGAGGAGGAGTTCTGTTAAGGCGGGTTGCCCGTAGGCGACGATGATGAGTGTGGTTGTGGGTGTTTGGTTCATGGCTCTAAGTCCATGATTTCGATGTCAGATTGGTAGCGGGATCTGAGTAGTTCATGGGTGTGGGTGAGTGCCTCAAGTTCAGTAGTGGCGCTCTGCAGCATGTTTGCTATTTGTCGGGGTTTTCGGGATGCAACAGTTTGGATCACCCGGTCTATTTGTTTGAGAGCCCAGTCCTGGGAGAGTTCGAGTAGTTCTATCGTCTGGGGGTCTTCGCGGTTTGAGACGTCAAGAAGTTTTTCGAGCGCTGCGCCTGTGCTTGTGGACGGCGTAAAGGTGCTCGCTGCGAGGAAGAGACCTGTTGCTGTCCACGGGTCAAGTTGTGTTGGGAGGTTCCAGTCGCCGTCGTTGTTCTCGGTTACGTGGATTTCTCTTTCTCCGCTTTGGGTTGCGCTGCGGGCCGCAACTTCGAGTCGTTCTTTTCTGTCGGCACTCAGTCGGAGAAGTCCACCAACGGCGTCCGGTGATGGTTCGCAGAGTGAGACTCCGTTGTGGCCAATTGTGACGTTGACGTATGGGGCAGCCCATTCAAGCGCTAGGAGTGCTCCTATTGCGAGCACTTGAGCGGTGGGGTGATCATCTGTTGGGGTTACCACTATGTCTAGTTGGTCAGTCACATAGCTCCTTCAAAAGGAGAGGGAGTGTGTCCCGAAAGTGAGGTGGCGGGGTGAGCCCCGCGGTGAGTAGTGCCTGGTTTTTTAGAACAGAGTTGGTTGGGCGAGTGGCGGGCCGTGGTGGGTCCAGTTGGTCTGTTGTTATGGGCGTTAGTTGATGAGTTGGGCGTCCCATCATCTCGAGGATCGAGTAGGCAAACTCGTACCAGCTCACAGGGCCTTGATTGGTTACATGGAAAGTTCCTTGAGCTTCGATTTCGACTAGTTGTTTTATGGTGACGGCAATGTCCTGCGTGAATGACGGGTGACCTGTTTGGTCGTTAACGAACCTCATCGGCTGATCGGTTTGGGCTAATGCGACGATCGTTTTTAGGATGTTTGAGCCATGTGAGCCACATAGCCAGGAGGTGCGGACGATGAGGTCACGGTCGCGCATTGCTTGTTCGCCTTGGAGCTTGGTTTGTCCGTAGATTGATTGCGGGTTCGTATCGTCTGATTCGATATAGGGTCGTTCGAGCGTCCCATCAAAGACATAGTCGGTGGAGATTTGTAGTACTCGGGCATCTATCTTGTTCGCTACTGCAACGAGGTTTTCGGGTCCTAGTGAGTTGACCAATCTTGCCTGAACTGGCTGATCTTCACATTTGTCCACGTCGGTGAACGCTGCTGCGTTAATCACCACATCTGGCTTGTAATGGCGCAGAGCAGCTTCAACGTCGGATCGTTGGGTGATGTCGAGTTGTTGGTGGCTGAGAGCGACTGTGTCACTGCTGTTGAAGACTTGAATTAGATCAGTTGCTAGTTGCCCTTGTCCTCCCGTGATGAGCACCTGCTGATGGCTGCTCACTCTGCTGCCTCCGAGAGGGCTTCGCTAAGAGTTGGGTAAACAAAGAGGCTTTCGTGGATGTCTTGGACTTTTAGGTTGGCGCTAACCGCTAATGCGACAACTGATATCAGTTCGGCTGCGTGTTGTCCGACGATTGAGCCGCCCAATACGTGTCCGGTATTGGGGTCTGAAACGATCTTCACGAAGCCGAGGGGGTCGTTGTTGATGAGTGCTTTGGCGTTGGACGAAAAGGGGACTTTTGTAACTCGGATTTTGCGTCCTGTGGCAAAAGCTTCAGCTTCAGCTAGCCCGACATCAGCGATTTCTGGTTCAGTGAAAATGGCGGAGGCTGCTTTGTCGTAGTCGAGGTGACGGTGTTCTCGTCCTTCGTGAAGGCCCATTATGTGTTCTGCTATTTTTCGCCCTTGCATCGCCGCTACCGAGGAGAGCGGGAGTTTGCCTGATAGGTCCCCTGCTGCATAAATGGTGGGTACTGATGATCTGAGGTTGTGGTCGACTTGGATGTAGCCGTCATCGTCTATTGCTATGTCGGTGTTTTCTAGGCCGAGGCCTTGGCTGTTTGGGTCGGAGCCGATGGCGAGGAGGGCGTGACTTCCTTGTGCGATTCGTCCGTCTGAGCAGTGGACAGTTACTGATTGTCCTTTTCGTAGAATTTCGGTTGCTCGTGCACCTTTGAGTAACTGGACTCCCCTATCAAGAAAGTTGTGTTCAAGTAGTGCTGCAGCTTCGGGGTCTTTTTGGGGAAGTACTTGTTGGCGACTAACGATGAGGGTGACTTCAGACCCGAGTGACGCGAACATGTGCACGAACTCAACGCCGGTAACACCTGAGCCTACGACGACGAGGTGTTCTGGTATCTGCTCGGGTGGGTACGCGTCGCGTGTGGTGAGGACACGTTCATGGTCGATTGGCGCCCATTCTGGGATACGCGGTCGGCTTCCGGTGGCGAGAACGATCGCGTCAGCTGTCAGCTCGACGACACCGTTGGGGGTGTCTACGCATACTTCATTTGGGCCTAAGAGTCTCCCAGTTCCGCGGTGAATCGTTACCCCTTGACTGGTCAATAGTTGTGTAACGGATTGCTCGAGGCGTTGTTCTATGCCT
>TARA_B100000686_G_scaffold355379_1_pt1 | contig 23663 bp, 21 predicted proteins | sample TARA_B100000686 | Tara Oceans TARA_B100000686 (sample SAMEA2622733) | marine metagenome | biome: marine biome (ENVO:00000447); feature: marine epipelagic mixed layer (ENVO:xxxxxxxxx); material: "saline water (ENVO:00002010), including plankton (ENVO:xxxxxxxx)" | depth 150 m | reverse complement strand
AAAAAAAAAATAAAATGTAGCGATAGTGACAAGTGCACTCCCAAAACGATGAATAAAATGAATCACTACCTGTTTCTTTGAGACCATATCCTGATCTATATCAAATAAAATTACATTGATATTATTTACCATAATATCTGAGAAATTTGGTAAAAAGAGTCCACCCATAGTAGGAAAATCTGGAATAGCTAATCCTGAAGAGGTATGGCGCATTATAGCGCCGAGAATCAGTTGAATATATACCATTCCAAAAATTATTAAGGCACCTCTATAGACAGGTGGGGTCGGGTTACTTTTTTCGGGCCATTTTTCCCTCTCATTTGATAAGCAGTAGGCAATAATAATTGTTAGAATGAAAAAGGTTTGTGCCATGATACCATGAATTATAGATACTACTGTAGGTAAGAAAAATAATACAGTAATTCCACCTAATATACCCTGTAGTATGACTGTTGCGAGGGCAGTGTATCCTAGTTTTTTTAACCAGACTTTTTCATCTGAAATCCCTAGCCATAGAGCCTGTACTAACATTAAAAACCCCACAATAGTGGCCATAAGTCTGTGCCCATGCTCGTAAAAAATACCTCCAACCATTTTAGATAGAGGAAAGCTAAACATTTGTTCCCCATAGGTTGTGGGCCAGTCTGGTACAGATAGACCCACTTCATGACTTTTAACTAAAGCCCCGACAAAAATAAGAAAAAGTGTTGCTAAAACAGTAATCTTTGAAAGATGTCTGAGCCTGGATTTTTGTCGGGATTTCATTTTTAAAATTTCAATGTAAAATAAGGTGGGTATTTTACTTTATTTCTTTCTTTTGGTTCTCTATTTTTATTTGGTTAACTAATTAAAGCAGTTGCATTTATATATTTATGGAAATATGATTTTCTCAAATCCAGTCGTAATGATAAATTCATAGCTTACTATATGAATTGGAGTAAAATGTATCACTATTCTAAATATTATTTAGCCACATTAATTGTGACTACTGTCATAATTGGTATTTTTCTAGGAGGACACTGGATGTGGCTCGGTTTTAGCGTTTTGTTTTTTATTGTAGTTGGTGGTGATTCAATTTTTGGTGAAGATCCAACCAGTCCCCAATATAGTTACCCTCGGCTACTGGAATTATCATTGCATATGGCATTACCAATGATTTTTATGCTACTATTAAGCTTAGCGTGGGTTTCTGGAAGTGGAACAAAAGATTTTTTGGGCATAGGGAGTTTACTATCAGGAATTTTTGAATATGATTTTATCCAGGCCAGAAATCATAACTCTCTAAACAACTATATTGGTGCTGTTATTAGTACAGGGTTTATGGTAGGTGGATTTGGAACGGTTGCTGCTCATGAACTTATACATAGGACGAAGAATCGCGGTGCTATGCTGGAAGGTCGATGGCTGCTATCTGCCAGCTGCAATGCAGATTTTTCAATAGAGCATGTCTACGGACATCATGTGAATGTGGGCACGGATGCTGATCCTGCTACTGCGAAAAAAGGAGAAAATGTTTATAAGTTTTTTATTAGATCTACTCTTGATGGTCATATCAGTGCTTGGAATATTGAGTTAACGCGCCTAAAGAAGAAAAGCTTAAAAATATTTTCTACCAAAAATAAGATTCTCACTGGATATTTCATGTCACTTGTATGGATTATGCTTTTTTATGTTGCTGGAGGTTCGTTTGGTATTTACCTATTTATCTTCCAGGCAATTTTAGCAAAATTTCTGTTAGAAATAGTAAACTACATGGAACACTATGGACTAAAACGAAATCCAAATTTACCAGTTAGACCAGAACATTCATGGAATACAAATAAACGAATGAGTAGTATAGTCCTATTTTCTTTGACACGCCATTCCGCGCATCATGAAAAACCCAGAACTAAATTTTGGGAGCTCGATCCTTACATTAATGCTCCTCAAATGCCTTATGGATACCTTACTACTTTATTGCTTTGTTTGTTCCCCCCTATCTGGTATCGGGTTGTCAACCCTGGATTGGATAAGTGGGAATCTCAATATGCTTCTCCTTAGCATGGATGATATTCCCCAAAAAAAGACTTCTGTACTCAAAAATAATTTCAGACTAAAAAATAATTGGAATTAATCTATGGTTTTTGCTCTTTCTGTTTCATTGTTTCTTGCAGTTTTTATGTGCATCCTTCTAGCTCTATCTATAAAAGAATCATTATTGGTTGCTTCATCTTATAAAAAAAAACCAATGATTAATATTAAAGATGAAGTTGCAGAATCAATGGCACAGAAAATAATTGCTGATGCGGAAATGCACCGCAAAAACAGATTCATGGAGGATGAATAAATTATTATTAAGTAATGAATTTTAATAATGCATTTATAATATTAGTCTTATTCGCTTATTGTTCAGTAAGTCATTTTATTTCATGTGATAGTTTAGAGATTTCGGAAGGAAAAAGAATTTCGATTGACACAGTTACGATTGATTCACTTATGATGGGCTATGACTTCAATGATAGCCCAGGTGCTTCTATCGTAATTATTGAAGGGGGACAGATTATTTTTTCAAAGGGTTATGGCTTGGCCAAGCTGGATAATGCGATACCTGTTTTCGAACTGACAAATTTTAGGTTAGCATCCATTTCCAAACAATTTACTGCTATGGCAATTATGATTCTCTATAGCAGAGATAAATTGGATTATGATCAAACATTAACAGATTTTTTCCCTGATTTTCCAAACTATGGAACATCAATTACGATAAGACATCTGCTACATCACACATCAGGTTTACGTGATTATTTTACTTTAATATCAGATACGGTGAAACGTCAATTGAAAGATGAGGATGTGCTTAAACTCATGATGGCTCAGAATTCTACCTATTTCCCCCCTGGAACTGAATATCGTTATAGTAATTCTGGTTATGCGTTACTTGCATTGGTAGTTGAACATCTCAGTAATCAGAGTTTTTCTGATTTTCTTTATGAGAATATTTTCTTGCAAATAGGGATGAATAATTCTTTAGCCTATGAGAAAAACATATCTATTATAGTTAACCGTGCGATGGGATATAAATTTTTGAATGGTGCGTTTGTATTGAATGACCAGAGCTTAACCAGTGCAGTGTTGGGTGATGGAGGTATATATTCATCTGTAAAGGACTTGGCTACCTGGGATAATTCCCTTTATAAATCTCAATTGGTGCCCTATGGTATATTAAATGAAGCTTTTATTTCTGGTACAATCAGCTCAGGATCTGAAACAGGATATGGTTTTGGTTGGGTAATAGATACCTATCTTTACCGGGAAAGAGTTTCACATACCGGAAGTACTGCTGGTTTTAAGAATGTCTATCATCGTTATCCGAATGAGAGGCTAAGCATCATTATACTCACAAATCGCAGCTCAGGAAGTCCTAAAGATATTGCGGAGTCAATTGCAGAATCTATTTTTTAGCATGTAATTTTTGTAATTATTGATATAAATAATATGATAATTAAGAATCGCCTAAAATTTTATCATACTATACAAATTATAAAATATAGCATTATTAATTTTTTATAGGAGAATCTAACTTATCTGAGTATTTAATACGAATTTTATGAAAATTACATTTATATTTTTTATTTCTATTTTAATTGCTGATGTTAATGCCCCCTACCAGCGTACCCGTGATCGTCAGATAGATGTACATCATTCAAAAATTGCAATTACAGTTAATCTTAAGTCAGAGAGTGTATCTGGATATGTGATCCATACCCTCAGTCCGCTTCACTCCAATCTTTCTACAATTGATCTTGATGCGGAAGATATGGTTATTAGCCGGGCTAGAGTTAATGGCAAAGATATTAAATTTGTACAGGATGATCAATTTATTCATCTGTCACTTGATAAATTTATTTCCTGGAAAGACACAGTAGACGTTTATCTAGATTATTCTGCCAAACCAAGGAAAGGACTTTATTTTGTTTCGCCAGATGAAACCTATCCAAAAAAACGCTGGCAGGCCTGGACACAGGGAGAAGAAATGGATAATCACCACTGGGTACCGATGTATGATTATCCCAATGACAGAGCCAGTTTTGAATGTATCCTAACAGTGGATAAAAAATTTACCGCACTTTCCAATGGTGAACTTGTTTCAAAAAATGATAATAAAGATGGAACTCATACCTGGCATTGGCGTGAAAATCATCCTATGGTTGGTTATCTAATTTCATTTGTAGTCGGGGAATATGTGCAGGTAGAAGATTCTTATGATGGGATACCTGTAAATTACTGGGTGTATCCCGAGAATGTGAATGAAGCTCTGCGATCATTTGGTAAAACTCCAGATATGATGAAATTTTTTAATGAAAAGACTGGTTTTAATTATCCATTTGAAAAATATGATCAAGTTATTATTGAAGATTTTATGTTTGGCGGTATGGAAAATATAACATTAACTCACAACACAGACCGAACTATGTATGATGAGTTTGCAGCTCCAGACCATAGCAGTGATGGATTGGTTGCACACGAGTTGGCACACCAGTGGTATGGTGATCTCATTACTACTCGTAATTGGGCAAACATTTGGCTTAATGAGGGTTTTGCAACCTTTTTTTCCAGAAAATATAGAGAGCATGACCTAGGCTATGATGAAGGTGAATATATTAGATTGGGAGAGATAAAAGGTTATTTAGCAGAAGATAAACGAAAAAGAAGACCAACGGTTTCCCACAATTTTCATTATCCTATGGAGCTTTTTAACAGCAATGTTTATGCTAAGGGTAGTCTAGTCCTAAATATGATTCAGGATCATCTTGGTGATGATGGTTTCTGGATTGCAATTCAGCGTTATACCAGAACTTATAAGTATGAAAATGTAGAGACAGCTGACCTAAAGCGTGTCATTGAAGAAACTACTGGCCAAAATATGGAATGGTTTTTTAAGCAATGGTTATATGAGCCAGGATACCCGGAGTATGAAGTATCTTGGTCCTATAATACAAGAAATAGTACAGTAAAATTAAATGTAAAACAGACCCAGAATTTGGAAAAGACAAATTTATTTAAGATGCCTGTAAGAATTCAGGTAGATGACCAAGTTCATTTGATTTGGATTGAAGAACAAGATACGTCCTATGAGTTACCAGTCAATAAAAGACCAAAGATGGTTGTATTTAATGCAGGGCATCGTATTCCATGTAAGGTCACTTTTAATAAAAGTATTACAGAGTGGATTTTACAATTGGGAGAAGGAAACCATATTTTAGACCGCATAGCTGCTGCTTATGAATTGGGAAAGAAAAAAGGTAGACGCAATGTGGAACTTGCACTTTTAAAGGCTATCAGTTCAGATCCTTTCTGGGGAGTTCGAAAGGAAGCTGCCACAGCTTTTGGAAAATTAAAAACAAAAAAATACTATAAAGAACTGATTCAGCTTACAGTTGGGCAGGATAATCGTGTAAAACGAGCCATTTATAATACTCTGAAGAATTATAAAGGCAATGAACAAGTAGCTGCATTTTTGACAGAAATTATAGATACTGATGATAAATATTATGGTATTGCTGATGCTTTTCGGGCTCTTGTTATTGTAGATACTGCTGCGGCTAGAATAAAAGTAAATACACTTCTTAATCGGGACTCCCATAACGATGTTTTAAGAATTGCGGCGATATCTTATTTTGGAAGTGTGAAAACTGAACAGAATTATACACGATTGAAACAAATTGCTACTTATGGTGGAACTACATGGCAAGCTAGACCGCAGGCAGTCAGTCAATTGGGGCAATATGTTACAAAAAAGCCAGAAACAGTAGATCTGTTTGTTGACTATTTAAGTGATCGTAACCGAAGTGTTAGACAAAGTGCAATCTGGGCGTTAAGTAGATATGGAAATAAGTCCCATTTTAGTTCTCTTGATGAACTTGCTGCATGGGACCCAATTGTATCAAGGTATGTAAGTGCTGCAAAAAAAAATATTCTTAAACCAAGAAAAACAATAAAATCTGAAGTAAATAAAGAGCTGGATGTGTTAAATCAGAAACTAAACGATATAAGGAAAATTTTAGAATAGTGGTTGAACACTATTCAATATGGTTAATTCCTGGAAAAAATGATCAAGTCTATTTACAAAAATTGATTAATCGGTTATCATATGAATATAACGCGCCTATATTCTTTCCCCATTGTACGTTGTATAGCACATCAATTTTATCAAAAACCAAGTTAGAAGGAATTATAAAAACTATCGCAATTGATACTCAGCCACTTTTTGTTGAATTAAAAAGATTAAATTTTACATCCGATATATGGAAGACTGTAATTATTGAATTGGAGAATTCAAAATCACTCACTCAGCTGCAAAAGAATCTTATGAAGAAGATTTATAGAAAGGTTGAATATAATTTTCAACCACATATAAGTCTTATGTACAAAAAATTATCTTTTGAGAAGAAAAAGAAGATCATAAAAAACCTAATTCTTAAAAACTTCTATAAAATGGAGCATATTTGTATTGTTAATACTGGCGATGATATAAAGAATTGGAATATTATTTCTAAAATAGAGTTGAATGCTTAATTCAAAGAATACTTCTCTGATTATTGTTGATGTTCAAGGTAACCTTGCTAGATCTATGCATAATGCAACAGAGTTACTAAATAATCTATCTATTCTTATAAGAGGTAGCCGTTTATTGGATGTGCCGATTATTTGGATGGAACAAATCCCGGAGAAATTAGGCAATACAGTAGAAGAGTTGACAATCCATTTAGATGGAATGATGCCAATAAAAAAAAATGTTTTTTCATGTGCAAAAAATGACAAATTTAATTCTAGGCTCAATGAAATTAATCCAGTTAATGTGGTCATCTGTGGGATAGAAACACATATATGTGTTTATCAGACTGCATTAGATCTCCTTGGGAAAAATTTTAATGTGGAAGTTGTAGCAGATGCGACAGCTGCACGTTTGAATTATAATAAAGAGATTGGGCTAAAAAAAATAACCCAGGCAGGTGGCGCAATCACTACAGTAGAAACTTTTTTATTTGAAGTACAAAGTATAGCTAAAGGGAAAAAGTTTCGTGATCTGATCAAATTGGTTAAGTGAATATAAATGGATATAAAATTAAAATAACAGATAATCTTAAATTATGAATAAAGGATAAATAAAATGAGACATAGCATAACAATTTTTGGGCTTATTGTACTGATTATTTTTATTGGATGTGGTAGTGATAATAAAACAATAACTGTTAATACACCTACCATTCAATGTGGTATGTGCCAAAAGACAATTGAGAATGGACTTAAAAAAGTCCCTGGTGTTATAGCTGCGGATGTTGATTTGAAAACCAAAAAAGCTACAGTGTCCTATGATATAGAAAAAATGGATATAGAAAAAATCGAAAAAGTGATTTCCAGCTTAGGTTATAAAGCAAATGAAACTTTAGCTGATCCTGATGTTTACAAAGAACTTCCTGGTTGTTGTAAAGTAGGCTGATATCAATTATTGGTTTTTTTAGCTTAATAGCCATTTTCGATTTTATTCTTTACAAATAGCACTGATTGCGTAAATTCCCCCCGTAATCCGACAAATTACTTCATGAAACTATTTACACGGCTACTTCTATGCTTAACTCTGGTTGGGATTGTCCAATTGCCAGAGACGGGATATCTGTATGCAAATTCAGCAGAGCAGTCTAAAAAGAAGAAGTCATCAAAGTCTAAAAAGAAGTCATCAAAAAAGAAATCATCCAAATCAAAAAAACTTTCGGCAAAACAAAAAAAACAAGCCAGCTCTTATTATAAAAGAGGTATGGCTAAAGCCAAAAAGAAAGATTATTCTGGCGCTTTAGAAGATCTGAAAAAATCTTATAAACTTTCTCCATCAAAAAAAACTAAATCTCAGATTGGGAAACTATCTTCCTTAGTTAAAAAACAAGGATCTGCTCCTAAAGGTGCCGAAGTAGAAGCTATAGAGAGCCTACCTTTAGTAAGAAAAGGTCCACGCGTTAATACCGCTGCATATGCAGATGAATTGTTTAATCTTACTGGGGAATTGAAATCATCTAATAGAGAACTTGCACGTGCGACTAGATACCTCTATGATGAAAAACCAAAACCACAGAATGTTAGTCTTCAGCCAAAACCATTTTATACAACCGCGGATTTTGAAAAAGAAGCTCGTTTAAACCCCGAAAATCTCTACTTACAGAGACAACTAGGATTGCATTATGAAGGGATTGGAGACTGGCCTGCAGCGAAAGACATATATCTTCGTGAGCTGGCAAAAAATTCACAGAATCCTGATGCTCATTTTTATTTAGGTTCTCTCTATGCAAATATGGGTGAATATTCTAATGCAAAGTATGCATTTGAAGAAGCGCTTGCCCTGGATCCGGACCACCGTGCTACAATCGAAGCAATGTCAATGTTTACTCAGACAGAAGCTCAGCGTGAATTAAGTAATGAAATACTTACAATTTCATCTCAGCGTGCTCCTGATGGCCCAGCTCAAAGAATTAACCTTATAAAAAAAGACCTTGCTTCTGGTGATCCAAAAAATGCTTTAAGAATGGCAGAAGAAGGAAGTATCAAATTTCCTGATCATGTAGGGTTTATACAATTGATTGGTGAAGCATTCCTGAAATTGGGTCAAGTTGAAGAATCCAAACAGGCATTTCAACGAGCTATAAAACTAAATCCAAAGGAAATACAACCTCATTTATCTCTCGCCAACGTTTATTTTGATCAAGGGAAATATGTATATGCAGCGCTTTCTTACAGTAATGCAGTATATCTAGACCCTGATAACTCTGATCACCGATATATGCAGGGTTTAAGTTATTTTAATGCGTCTGAATGGGGAAGGGCGGCCGCTGCATGGGAAGATTTACTTCATTATAATCCTGATAATGCACTTGTAAGAAATCTATTACCTCAAACCTATTATGTGATGGCTGTAGAATATAACCGAATAGGCAATCCAACTATGGGACGGCAATCTTTTAAAAATGCATTGTCTGTTAATAATAATTCTTCAGTATGGCTTCCTGGAGCGATGTCCACACTTGGCAAATTTTATCGCGAAAAAAATATGTTTAGAGAATCCCTTGTAGCATACCAAGAAGTATTGGAATTGAGTCCAAATGATGCAAGTGCATATATGGGTATCGGTATTACTTATTGGAAGATGGATGAGAAACAACTCGCCAGAGCCAGTTGGGAGCGTAGCTTGCAGATCAAGCCTGACAATAATGATTCCAAAGGATGGCTCATTCTTTCTTCTCAAGACTCTTGACTCACTTTTTCTCTTTTTTTATTTATACATGCAAGTCCTGCATATTTATCTTATTTCTGATTTTAAATATTGGTTTTTCTCAGATAGAAACACATAAGGGTGATAGAATTGTAAGAGATGGTGTAAATGCATTTTATAATTATGAGTATGATAGTTCTCTAAAATTATTGTCACATGCACGTCAGGAACATCCAGAACACCCAGGGGTACATTTTATCTGGGCAGCTGCTTCCTGGACTAAAAGTCTGGCTTTTGATCCTGTTGATACAACTCAAAAGGTTTTGGAGTCTGTATTAGATGAAATTATCCCAATCTACAATAGACTGGTAGAAAAATATCCACATGACCCCTATTACCAGCTTTACCAAGGATCTGCAATTGGGCTAACTGCCCGAGTTACACTGGCTCAAAAACGCTGGTTAGCTACCCTAGTTAGAGCTTACAGAGGATTTGTTATTATTTCTGATGTCACTAATCAAAATCCTGATTTACTAGATGGTCGTCTTCCCATGGGTATTGTACAATATTATAGTGGTATGAGCAATACAATACTACAATGGGCTGTAAAATTATATGGGTTCAATGCTTCAAAAGAAGCAGGATTAAATGAAATGATCCTGGCTGCAGAAAATAGTGACTGGGCTTGGGTCGAAGCGAGTGGAATACTAAGTTTTTTATATCTCTGGGTTGAAGATGACCCGATTTTGGCTGGGAAATATGCCAGAAAGGTAGTGGAAAAATATCCTAATAACTTTTATTATCATGTTATGTTGCTTGAAGCTACGATTAAGATTGGACAACTTGATTTAGCAGGGAAAATCATTGATAATTTGATTTTAAAAACTGAAAAACTCACTTATCGTCAGAAAGAATGGTACTTACCATATCTGGAATACGAAAAAGCATTATATAGTTTTCAAAAGCAAGAGTATAATGCAGCATTGAACTATGTTCAAAATTCGATCAATAATTACACTGGAGAATTGGATGTTATTCTAGGTTTTGCTTATCTATTAGAAGGGCAGATTAAAGATCTTACTGGAGACAGATCAGGTGCAAAAAAAAGTTATAAAGCATGTTTGCAATTGAATAATTTTTCATCAGCCATGGAAAGTGCCCAGCATTTCCTTAGTAAACCATTTTTTGTTCAGTAGAATGCAGAAATATTGTAATAGCCTTACTCAGTATAGTAGACTAAAGACGCGGGAGGTCCAAGTTGGTATTATTGGTGTCGGCGGTATTAATCCTATAAGAATCCAATCTATGACAACCGCGAACACTATGCACACTGATACTGTGTTGGCTCAAGCGAAGCGAATGATTGCTGCGGGATGTGAAATTGTACGCATAACTGTTCCCAGTGTAAAAGAAGCGGAAAATCTGCGAATTATTAAAGAAAAACTTAGAAGCCAAGGCATAAATACCCCGTTAGTAGCTGATATACATTTTACACCAAATGCGGCAATTTTAGCTGCTAGGATTGTAGAAAAAGTACGCATTAATCCAGGGAATTATGCAGATCGAAAAAAATTTGAAATTATAGAATATAACGATCAAACGTATCAGGATGAATTAGAACGTATTCGAGAACGTTTTCTCCCTTTAATAAAAGTTTGCAAAACAGAAGGAACTGCTATGCGTATAGGTACTAACCAAGGTTCTCTTTCAGATCGTATTGTGAGCCGTTATGGTGATACACCTCGGGGCATGGTAGAATCAGCAATGGAATTTTTGAGAATTGCAGAAGATGAAAATTATCATGATATAATTCTTTCCATGAAATCAAGTAATACTCAAATTATGATACAGGCTTACCGTAAATTGGTAGAGACGATGTTTGCTGAGGAAATGAGTTACCCTCTTCATCTTGGGGTTACAGAAGCAGGTGAAGGGGAAGATGGAAGAATAAAGTCAGCAGTTGGTATTGGTACATTGCTTGAAGATGGTATAGGAGATACAATTCGCGTAAGCTTAACAGAAGAACCGGAAGTAGAAATCCCTGTAGCTATAGCATTAGCAAAAAGATATGAACGTTACGGAAATAATGCATCAATTAAACCTATAAAAGAAATTCTCTACAATCCCTATTTCAGAGTTAGGAGAAAAACTCAAAAGATACTTAATCTTGGAGGTAATGAAGTTCCTAGGGTTTTAGGTGATCTTTCAAAGGTTGATATTATTCACTATTACCACCTTGAACCTCTAGGTTATGTCTACATTAAAGAGAAAGATAAATGGAATATATCAGAACAGGCTGTAGATATACTTTATATTGGATCTGGAACTATTAATTTTCCAATACCAGAAACAATTTCTATACTGCAAGACCCAGAAACATTTATGACCAAAGACAGGTATTATCCATGTATCCAAATTGAAAAGTATAATCCAAATGATTGGAGTGATGAGCAGATAGTTTTTTTATCTGTAAAGGCTAATGACTATGGAGAATTAACGAGAAAAAAAATAAAAAAGCGGTCCGCCAGCGTTTTGATTATAAATACAGATAATAAGTATGCTTATACAGAAATAAGACGTTGGTTTATTTATTGTTTAGAAAAAGATATAAAAAATCCAGTAATTGTTAAATTTGAATATCAGGATATTCTGTCTGATCAATTTTTATTATATAGTGCTATAGATGCAGGGGGCTTGCAAATTGATGGTTTTGGTGATGGTATCTGGTTGCATGGGAATCAGAAAATTGAATTAATTAATGAGACTTCTTTTAGTATTCTACAGGCTAGCCGCAGTCGAATCTCAAAGACAGACTATATTTCCTGTCCATCCTGCGGAAGGACCCTATTTGATCTTCAAGAAACTACTGGTAAAATCCGAGCGAGGACATCGCATTTAAAGGGAATTAAAATTGGAATTATGGGGTGTATAGTGAATGGACCTGGTGAAATGGCCGATGCAGATTATGGATATGTTGGTACTGGCCTTGGAAAAATATCGCTTTATAAAGGTCAGGATGTGGTTAAACGTAATATTCCTGAAGAATCTGCGGTAGATGCGTTAATTAGTTTAATCCAAAAGAATGGAGATTGGGTAAATCCAGTGGATGTTTAACATTGGTGATCCATTAAATAGAATCGTATAATTAGTACTGAAAAATTACCCAACTCGCCAGAAAAGAGGCAGTTATGAAGTTATGGCTATCAATTTTATTTTTAGTATCCCTTGCTGCGCAAAGCAGTGAAGGAGTATTCTCACCAGCAGTAGCCCATTGGAAAACTTTAACTCCCGAAGAAAAGGAAACTTTTATTTATTCTTATCTTGTACAGGTTTATGAAACCCATAAAGAATTAGAAGATTCACAGGGTTTTGGTGGTATTACCCAATGGTATTATGAAAATAGGGCAGAAACAGTATATGGTATTTTTGATCGCATGTATGATAATAAAATTGAATTAAATGAAATGGTGCAATGGGTCGATGAATATTACAGCCACGGCGAATATGCCAGCAGCCCTTTTTTTGATGCATTAGTATTTGCACTGCGTTTTAGCGAAGCTTCTGGGTCTACTATGTGGCAGAAATATGAAAATTTGAAATTTGATAAAATAAAACCAGGTAAGGGGTAATGTCTTTTAGGAGGCCTTACTTTATACAATCATGGCTTAAGTTGTATTATGAAGGAGGAGTAAAAAAATTACTTAAGGTAAAGGGTTGGAAGATTGTATTGGCCTTTTTCAGCTTTTATTTTATTCGTGACTCTATCTTATATATAATACTTCCCTACCTCGCATATAGCTCGTTCAGTAATTGGTTCTAGTATGTACTATGCATTCTTAAGTAGTAATATTTTAGATCTATTATTTGCGGTTTCAGTATTCCCAACTTTCCCATTAATCGTGGGCTATATCAATATATATATCACTCACTTTAAAAGTAGATTGTAAATTTTCATCAGATTATAGTGCGATTATAGTACCACAGTTTATGCTAAATAATAATTAGAACAGTAAAAAATAATGGATGAAGAATTTTCTTAAACTTTCTAATAATTTCTTTATCATTTTGTTCTGTTTTTCCAATGCTCAAGATAAAATGGATAAGGCCATATATCCCTGCGGTTATGGATTATCTGCAAATCGATGGTTAGGCACTGAATCTTCCCTAACTGAAAACCAGAGTAAGATTGATGTAACCTTTTATAGGATTAAACTAGAGATTGATATTGATGAAAAAGAAATTATTGGTTCAGTCCTTGTTAATGGATTAATTGGCATGGATCAGCCCGATTCGATAGAGTTTGATTTAGCACAAGGGATGACAGTTGACTCAGTCAAATTATATAATGAATTACATTTTTTTGTTCATACAGATAATTTGGTAAAAATTCCTAGGCCTGATGTCACAGTTCCTGAGGGTTATGAATTTAGTGTTGAAGTTTTTTACCATGGGAACCCCGAACCTACAGGTTTTGGCTCCTTTAATTTTGATACGTATTCAGGGATTGATCATATCTGGACACTATCAGAACCCTATGGAGCGCGTGACTGGTGGCCTTGCAAGGATGATCCGTCAGATAAGGCTGATTCAGCAGAAATAATTGTTATAGTTCCTGAAGAACAAGTTGTAGTATCCAATGGTTTATTGATAGATGAAATTGAATTGAATAATGGGGTGAAGCAATATCATTGGCAGGAGCGTTATCCTATATCAACCTACCTTGTTTCTATTACGTCTTATCCTTACATGATATGGCATGATCAATATATAGGTATTAATGGAGATACACTCCCGTTAGACTTTTATGTTTATCCTGACCACTATGATGATGTTTACAATAATTATTTATACACTAATGATATGATGGAAGTATTTGCTGATCTGTTTGGTGAATATCCGTTTATGGGAGAAAAATATGGTCATGTAGAATTTGGTCGGGGTGGAGGCATGGAACACCAGACTATCTCAAGTTTAGGAGGCTATTCAAAAGGCCTTATCGCTCATGAACTTGGCCACCAATGGTGGGGTAATCTTCTTACATGTGCCAGTTTTCACCATATTTGGTTAAATGAAGGATTTGCAAGATATTGTGAGTCAATTTGGAAAGAACATTATTATGGTAAAGAAGCGTATAATGAGTTTTGGGAAGATCATGCATATTATGGTCCTGGGACCATTTACGTTGAAAATCCCGTTTTTACAAACGATATTTTTAATGGTAATCTTTCCTATGATAAAGGAGGTTGGGTAGTCCACATGCTTCGTGGTGTATTAGGTGATAGCTTATTTTTCCACGCTCTTAAGTCTTATGCTTATAATGATTCTTTAAAATACGGGGCAGTGACTACGGAAGATTTTCAAACTGTATGTGAAGATATCTCAGGTTTGGATTTAGGTGATTTTTTTAACCAATGGATATATGGTGAGCGGTACCCTCAATACGCAATATCTTGGGAAAAACAAGTTACTGATGAATTAATTATTACAATTGACCAGACTCAGGATTGGCAATATTTTGCAATGCCAATTGATTTAAGGATTATTATACCAAATGATACTCTAGATTTTATTTTAGAAAATAGTGGTGGCTCACAGAGTTATAACCTTGGGGTTTTGAGTTCGTCTTCCTTTAATGTTATCCTAGATCCCGATGGTTGGATTCTGAAAGAAGTTGAATATCTAAATAATGGTTATGAAATACCTGGTCCTACAATAATTACCCTTAATCCCGCTTATCCAAATCCATTTAACAATGGTACTAATATATCCTTTTTTATACCTGAAACTGTTGGAGAATCAAATGCATCTGTACAGATTTATGATTTGCAGGGACGGTTGATTGAAACAATTTGGTCAGGAAAATCAATACCTGGTATTAATAACTATAGTTGGTTAGCCTATGGAAAAAGTAGTGGATTGTATTTTATTAGATTAGGTATTGAAGATAGGCAGTTCACACAAAAAGTACAGTATATTAAATAAATGGATAAAATTCGTATTTTAAATTTAAAGCTTATGGGAAGACATGGTGTTTATGGTTTTGAAAAGGAACATGTTAAACAATTTGAAGTTGATATAGAAATGTTCAAATATTTATCTGTTGCAGGTAAATCGGATAATCTTGAAGATACTGTTGATTATAATGATGTTGTAACATTGGTTGCTGATATTTTTTCCGCTAAGAATTATGATTTATTAGAAGCTGTCGGAGAGTCCATTTGTAATAACCTTTTAAGCACATATCCTATTGAGAAAGTTGTTGTAAGAGTGCGAAAACCACATGCACCTATTCAGGCTGAATTTGATACTGTGGAAGTTGAATTGGTAAGGACTTGTTAAAATGCTTAATAGGGTTTTTTTATCACTAGGATCTAATATTGGAGATCGAGAATCAAATCTTGCACAGGCCACATCAGCCCTTTCTGTTAATCTGGATATTGAAGATATTCAAAGTTCATCATATTATGAATCTGAACCTCTCTATAATTCTGATCAGCCTAGATTTTTAAATTCCGTAATTTCCTTTTATACCAATCTAAAACCTTTTGAATTACTAGATATCGTAAAACGGATTGAAACTATGTTAGGTCGCCCAGAGTTAAGAGAAAAAAATCAACCTAGAATAATTGATATTGATATATTATTGCATGGTGATTCCATATTGGAGACAGATGAATTAGTTATACCGCATCCAATGCTGGGTTTACGAAAATTTGTATTATTACCCTTTACAGAAATTGCTTCTGAGTTCGAAATTCCACACTTGAATATAAAAATAAAAGATTTATTATCTAACTGCCCTGATAAAACTACTGTTCTCAAACATCATATGAAAACTCAAGCATGAGAAATTTATATTATATTGCTATTGAAGGTGCTATAGGTGTTGGGAAGACTAGTTTAGCTAACCTTATTTCTAAAGAACTTGGAGCAAGGTTAATACTTGAAGAATTTGAAGAGAATCCATTCCTTCCAGACTTTTATAAAGATCCTGAAAGATATGCCTTCCAAACTCAGTTATTTTTTTTACTTCAGCGCTATCGTCAGCAGCAGGAACTGCGACAGGTTGATATGTTTCAAAATCTTCTTGTTACAGATTATATGTTTGTAAAGGATCGTTTATTTGCTTCATTAAATTTGAATGAAAAAGAAATGCATCTCTATGACACAGTTGCTCACCTACTTGAAAGGAATATAATTAAACCAGATATGGTAATATATCTTCAGGCTGATACAGAAACACTTATGAAAAATATTACATTCCGTGGGCGCGAAATAGAGCAGGATATTACTGAAAATTATATTGATGCTCTTAACCAAGTTTATACAGAGTATTTTTTCAGGTATCAAGAAACCCCTCTGGTAATCATAAACACTAGCAATATTGATTTTGTTCATAATGATAATGATCTGAAAGAAGTGATTAATTACATTCGTCAACCTATATCAGGAACAAAATTTTATAATCCGGTCCCAACGCTATAATTATGCAGTGGCTTCTTCTTGGATTCATTGGATATCTTTTATATCGTATGTGGAGACCGATTTATGCAATTTTTGATATAAAAAAAAGATATCAGACAAAATATAGAAAAAATACAGTACGTTCGAAGATCGAAAAAATGGATATTCTAGAAGCAGACTATGAGGATAAATAATGATGGGACCTCAAAAATGACCGTTTAATTATTATTAAAGAAAAATACATTACTGGTATAATGGTTAATTGATAGAATCCTTTATACACTATAATTTATCTATGGAATTACACATATTTTCCTATCTCATATGTATAGATTAAGATTTCTATAAAATGATGAAATATTTTTTATCTATTTTGTTTGCAATAATCTTTCCTGAATTACTTTCAGGACGATTTGATGATGTACATAATGGTTTTGGAATAGATATTGGTTCAAATGGTTCAGGTGTATTTATTTTGCGTCAATATACTCATAATTCTGAAATGTTTAGTTTATCAGGAGAGCTGAGATTTTATGATATTAAAGCAAGTAATGAAACTATTGTATATGATTGGTACTCGAATCAATACAAATCAATAAGTGGGGTAAGCTTAGTTCTAATACCCACATTTTTTGGTGCTAATTATTATCCTTTCGCTGGAAAAATTGCAAATAATTTTTCACCTTTTATAACATTTAAAAGTGGACCTTTGCTTACTGTAAACGGTTTGGAATCAGGAAAATTTATTCAGCGATGGAGCAATGCAGAAACACACTGGTCGCTAGGAGGGTTTTTTGGATTAGGTGCAGAACTTCGTTTAGTAAATATGACTTCGGTTATGTTTCATATTGGCTATGAATTCTTACCACTTTCAAAAGATGCTGATGGAAGAAAAGATTATTCTGGTTTATTGATACATATAGCATTTAATCGTTTAAAAAGATGAATGCCCGGCGATACACCTTTAAAGTATTGCCCACTGCTATCAAGGGTAATGAATTTTTTTTAAGTAAATCTGAGTCTGAACATTGTATTCAAGTGCTCCGATTGAAGAAAAATGATAATATATTTTTAATTGATGGAAAAGGAAATGGCTACAATGTTGCTATAGATAATCCAAATCCTATCTGTGTTTCTGGAAAAATATTAGAAGCGTACAAAAATTATGGCGAAAATTCATTCTGTATCCATTTGGGGATACCTGTTATAAAGCGTAATCGCTTTGAGTTTATATTAGAAAAAGCGACTGAAATGGGTACCCAAGAGATTACTCCTCTTAATTTTGACAGATGTAATAAAAAAGAAGTTAACTTGGAACGGTGTGAGAAAATTATCATTGCCGCTGCCAAGCAATGTTGTAGAAGTCAATTGCCCATTATCCATTCTCCAATAGACTTAAATCAATTTTTTGTTTCACCTAAGAAACAAGTTATTGCTGGCAAGATAAATGTTGAATCTACATTAACACTTCTCAAACTCAATCCAGACATCCCTATTAATGTGATTATAGGACCTGAAGGTGACTTTTCAGATCGGGAGATTGACACAATGGATAAAAATAAAGTACTATATTTTAATCTCGGTAATAGACGTCTGAGGTCTGAAACAGCAGCATTAAATTCGATAGCTATTTTGAATGAATTATATGGATAAAGTATGATGCACTGTCTTTTTTGTAAAATTTCTACAGGCGACACTCCAGCAGATGTTGTATTTGAAAATGATAGGGTTATTGCTTTTCGAGATATTAATCCTCAGGCTCCGATACATATATTAATTATACCAAAAACTCATATTCCTACTTTAAATGATCTTGAAGATCAGCATACAGAACTTGTAGGTGAATTGATACAGGTGGCAAAGGATATAGCAAAATCTCAGGGTGTTTCAGAAAATGGATATAGGATTGGGTTTAATTGTAATGATGATGGTGGCCAAACGGTATTTCATATACATCTGCATTTACTTGGTGGGAGATCTTTTTCGTGGCCGCCTGGATAAAATATTTAGAAAAAGATTATCAAAAAACATAATCCTTCAATGGGATTATCGACGGAATACATGTAAATTTCGAGTCCACAACCAGACCAGTAATTAGTGTATATATCCGAACTAAAACTTCACGGCTTTAAATCTTTTGCCAAAAAGGAAGTAATGAAGTTGGGCCAAGGTGTGACAACCGTGGTTGGCCCAAATGGTTGCGGTAAAACTAATATTGTAGATGCCATCCGCTGGGTCCTAGGTGAACAGAAATATAGTATTTTACGTAGCGGGAAAATGGAAGATGTGATTTTTAATGGGGCTGAAAATATTAAGCCACTAGGAGTTTGCGAGGTATCACTTACTGTGCATAATAATAGTGGTAAGTTACCAGTTGAATATAATGATATTGAAATAGCTCGCCGTGTTTACCGTAGTGGAGAATCAGAATATTTTTTAAATCGTACACCCTGTAGGTTAAAAGATATTAATGATTTATTTATAGATACAGGGATGGGAGCTGATGCATATTCTGTGATAGAATTGAAAATGATTGAGCAAATTCTTTCTGATACAGGGGATGACAGACGTAGAATGTTTGAAGAAGCAGCTGGGATAAACAAATACCGACATCAGCGTAAAAGAACCCTCAAAAGATTTGAAGCTACCAGGGTTGATTTGGAAAGAATCAATGATATCATTGCTGAAGTCGAACAAAAGGTTCGTACTTTAGAATTGCAGTTAAAAAGGTTTAAGAGACATGAAACCCTTTCCCAGAATTTAGAAGAAAATGATTTAAAATTAGCTTATCTGCAGGTTTTTCGATATAGGTCAATTATTACTCCGTTAAATAAAAAAATTAAAGAATTCAAGCATTTGCGTGAGTCGAGGAGCTCGAAATCTTCCACTTATGAAATGAAGCTAAATAAATTTCGTGATACATATCATCTTCAAGAAGCCGAATTACAAAAACTACAGATTGCCTTAAAAGAATTAAATGAAAATCGGGAGAAAATTAGAAACAATATTTTAGTTTGGAATGAAAAAGGTCGTGGTGCAATGCTGACTGTTGATCGTTTAAATCGTGAATCCCAGAATAATCATAAAAAAATAGCAAGTATCAGTCAGTTAAGTCTTGATTTTGATAAAGAAATTTCTGAAATAGAACCAAGTATAAACACACTGCTTGAACAGTATAAAAAAGAGAAAAATATTTTAAAAAAACTAGATTATGATTATCGCCAAGCTGTGGAAAACTTAGAAAAAGGACAAGACAGTCGTTGGGAGTTGCAGCGAAAGCAGAATGAAGACAGGACCTTATTTGAACGAACCAAAGCACTTGTTAATGAAAAATCAATTCATCTATTAGAATTTGAAAATATCTTGAATGTAAATCATAAGAATAAGCTTTTACATAAGAAAGAAATACAAAGTCTCGATAAAGAGTCTAAAAAGATCAAAAGAAAACTAACTACTGTTAATGATTTATTAGGGAATTATGAAAAAGAATTGAAATTATTGCGTAATCAAGAAATTGAATTATTAGAAGAGCTGCGTTTGGTTAAAGGGAAGTTGCAGATTTTGGATGGAGAATTATCTTTTTATAAGGATCTTGTTGAGACCAGGGAAGGATTTCCAGAAGGAACTCGTTATATATTAGAGAATCCAAAAGAATTTTCTGGAGTCCTAGGCACAATAGCTGATATGTTTCAAATCAAACCTGATTTTCGCGATGCTTTGGAGACAGGTCTAGGTGACCTTTCCCATTGTTTAATTGCGAAGGATAGAAATTCAGCTATGTCAATTATTGATAAAGCGAGAGAGATGAAGATAGGGAGTTTGACAATTATTCCATTGAAGGAAGCAGCTAATTTAAAAATAAAGTTAAAAGCTATTCCGCGTATTGAAAATATTATTGGACGGGCATCAGATATGGTAAATACCAGTATTGAATTAAAACCTCTGGCAGAATACTTATTGGGTAATTTACTGGTTGTGAAGAGTCTTAAGGAAGCATCATCTGATTCAATGACCAATTGGGGTGTGGTGGATTTAACTGGATCATATTCTGGAAATAATTTGGTGTTAAAAAACCGTCAAGTATCCGTTCACGGTAATGTAATGGGGCGCCAGAAAAAATTGGATTCTATTGAAGCTGAAATAAAAATTTATCTTAAAAATGAAAATAAATTATCTTCAAATCTAGTACGGTCTACTAAAGCAGTATCTAGGAAGAAAAAATTAGTCGAGGTGACTCTCCGGAATATAGAAGAATTAAAAGATAGGCTGAATATCCTTGATTCAGAATCTTATCGTATTCGCATTAATAATGAACAATTATTGAAAAATGAAGCCAATACAAAATCAGAAATAAAAGTTGTAAAGGAAGTGCTTAAAGAATCAAAGGATGCTTTGCATTCTTTAGGACCAAAAATTGATAAAGCTGAAAAAGTATATCAAGAAGCTGAAAAAGATGTGGAGTTAGCTAACCAAATTATGGTTAGGGCTCGTGAAAATCGGGATAATTATCAGCAAAAGCTTCAGGATTCCCGAATAAAATTAGTAGAACTAGAATCTCGAAGAGATCAGGTGAAGTTTAAAAAGTCTTCTGGGAGTGAATCCGAAAAAGAATTGCGTTCTCGCCAAATTATAATTTCCAAGGAAATAGATGAACTAAAGCAAAAACATTCTGATCTTCAAACTCAAATTCAGACTGGTGAAAAAGATTTAAATTCTTTTAATGCTGAAATACAAAAGCAGAGATCAATATTAGATCTTAAGCAGCTAGCTTATCGGGATACATATCAATCTATAGAGGAAATTCAGGTAAAAATAGCAGCAGAGCAACGGGACCGTGAACAAATTTTACTGGACCTCAAAAATGTTGAATTGGAGGTTGCAGAATCAGTCCAGAAAATTAGATTGGTGGAAGAACGTATTGATAATAGGTATGGAAAAACTATTTCTGAAAATCTCATTGTTGATTCAACAGAGGAAGAGTTAGATTTGCAAATAGAGAAAATCCAACGTAGTCTGGATAATATTGGGCCAATTAATATGGCTGTTAAAGATGAATTTGAAGAAGAAAATGAGCGTCTTTCCACTTTGAATACCCAGCGGAATGACCTGACTTCTTCGGAAGAAAATCTTAGAGAGACTATTCGTAAAATCGATCGAGTGGCCCGAAAACGATTCCAAGAAACTTTTGATTTAATAAAATCAAATTTTGAGGAATTATTCCATCTATTTTTTGAAGGAGGGGAAGCAACACTAACTTTTATTGGAGACTTGGATCCTTTGGAAGCAGATATAAGTATTATGGCTCAACCTCCAGGAAAGAGGAATACGTCATTGCGCCTACTCTCTTCAGGAGAAAAAGCCTTAACGGCAATTTCTTTGTTATTTGCTATTTACCAGGTAAAGCCAAGCCCATATTGTATATTGGATGAAGTGGATGCTCCCCTTGATGATGTAAATATCAGAAAGTTCACTAGAGTACTTTCAAAATTTTCTGACGAAACTCAATTCATAATTGTGACTCATAACAAACTAACAATGGAAATTGCTGATTATATGTATGGTGTTACTCAGCAAAAGAAGGGACTTTCCCAGCTTGTATCGGTAAAATTTGACTGATGATTGACTGGTTTCAGGTAAATATAACAAAATGGTTACTTCCTATAAGTATCGTTATGGTAGGTATCATACTTGGCTGGTTTTTTAAAAGGTTTATTCATTCAAGGCTTATCCGAGCCGCAGAAAAATCCAAATGGGAAGGTGATGATATTCTTTTGCAAGCTCTTGAACCTCAGATTATACTCTGGTTCTTTCTTGTATCTCTTTCTATCTCTATAGGAGATCTTAAACTTCCTGATCCAATAAGTTTATATTTATCTAGATTAATTATAGTCTTGCTGATCGCATCAATCACGCACGCTACATCTAAGCTGATCGTAGGGTTATTTAATTTATGGTCACGTTCACAAGATAAAGGATTCCCTTCTACTGTTATGTTTACTAATATCGTAAGAATAACAACATATATTATTGGATTTCTTATTATTTTGGATATAGTAGAAGTTTCAATTGCGCCGATGTTAACTGCTCTTGGAGTAGGTGGACTTGCAGTTTCACTGGCGTTAAAGGATACTTTATCAGATGTTTTTGCTGGTTTGCATATATTGTTGAGTAAGAAAGTTCAGCAAGGTGATTTTATACACATAGATTCTGGGGAAATGGGGTATGTAACGAGTATATCCTGGCGCAACACGACCCTGTTAGAAAGAACTAATAATATTATTCATATTCCAAATACAAAACTATCTTCTGCAATTATCAAAAATTATGACAGCAATGATCCAAGCTTTTCAGTTAAAATACCTTTCGGTGTGGCCTATGGAACAGACCTTGACTTAGCTGAAAAAGTAGCTATGGAAGCAGCATCCTATATCCAAAATAGTCTTGAAGAAACAAATAAAAATTACACTCCCTCAATTAGAATCCAATTTCTTGGTGAATCAAGTATTAATATGATGGCATATTTTCGTTGTAATAAATATGGTGACCAACATACTATTATTCATCAATTTATCAAAAAACTTCATCAAAGATTTGATGAAGAAAGTATTGAAATACCATTTCCAATGAGAACAGTAATTCAGCGCAACGAAAATCTTTAATGAGAATATGGATTATTGTAGGAGTTATTTCTTTTGCTCTTGCAATTGTGTTAGGTGCCTTTAGTGCTCATCTAGTTAAACCAAAGTTATCACCTGCAGATTTTACAATATTTGAAACTGGGGTTCGTTATCATATTTATAATTCCCTTGGGTTAATTTTAATTGGTCTAATTGGTTTTCATGTCAAAGAAAATATTGTCATCATTTCAGCTCTTATGATAATAACTGGGATAATTTTATTCTCTGGAAGCTTATATATACTTGTTTTTTCTGATTTACGCTGGCTGGGAGCAATTACCCCA
>TARA_B100000686_G_C16806464_1_pt1 | contig 23749 bp, 20 predicted proteins | sample TARA_B100000686 | Tara Oceans TARA_B100000686 (sample SAMEA2622733) | marine metagenome | biome: marine biome (ENVO:00000447); feature: marine epipelagic mixed layer (ENVO:xxxxxxxxx); material: "saline water (ENVO:00002010), including plankton (ENVO:xxxxxxxx)" | depth 150 m | reverse complement strand
TACTCCTGAAAAAGAATCTGGAAATAAAAAACCTACTCCTGAAAAAGAAAGTTAAGTATTATCAAGGTATCTAAATGAAAGTATCAGCATCAACTATAAAACAATTAAGAGACAAGACTAGCGCTGGAATCATAGATTGCAAGGAAGCATTAGAAAAAAGTAATGGAGATTTAACAAAAGCTGAAGAATTTCTTAAAAGTAAAGGCATAGCTACTGCAGCAAAAAAAGCCTCCCGTGAAACAAATGAAGGTTTAATTGAATCCTATATTCACAACGGCGGTAAAGTTGGATCTATTGTTGAAATTAGTTGCGAAACAGATTTTGTTGCAAGGACTGAAGATTTCAAATTACTTGCCCACGATTTAGCCATGCAAGTCGCAGCAATGAATCCAAAAATTATCGAAATATCTGATTCTAATAAGGAAGATGATATAAACGAAGATGAAGATGTTCTACTAAAACAAACATTTATCAAAGATCCAGAAATATCAATTAATGATTTAGTTCAACAAACTATAGTAAAAGTCGGAGAAAATATTAAAGTTCGTAGATTCACACGATTCTCTCTAGGAGACTGAAAATATTGAAACCTTCAGCAAAATATTCAAGAATCCTTCTAAAACTTAGCGGAGAGTCCTTTAAAAGCATCCATGATGGATACACAATCGATCGAGATTCTCTAGACTATATGGCTTCAGAAATCAAAACAGTTTACAAACTTGGAGTAGAAATTGGGATAGTGGTTGGTGGTGGAAATATTTGGAGAGGCGCACAGGCACAAAAAGAAGGCATGGATAGAGCACAAGCAGATTACGCTGGAATGTTAGCAACAATAATTAATGCTCTTGCATTGCAAGACGCTCTTGAAAGAAAAAATAATGTGAAAACCAGAACACAAACTGCTATAAATGTAGCGCAAGTTGCCGAACCTTACATCCGAAGAAGAGCAATAAGACACCTTGAAAAATCTAGAGTTGTAATTTTTGCTTCTGGAACTGGAAATCCATTTATGACCACTGACACTGCTGCTGCTTTAAGGGCTACCGAAATAGATGCAAAAATTTTATTAATGGCTAAACACAAAGCAGATGGTATCTATGAACAGGATCCTAACGTAATAAAAAATGCAAAAAAATATGACTCTATTACTCATAGAGAAGTCTTAGAAAAACGTCTTGACGTAATGGATACTACAGCTCTTTCTCTTTGTATGGACAATAAAATACCTATCATAGTATTCGATATATTTAAAAAAAATAGTTTATTAGAAGCAATATCTGGAATGAAAATTGGATCAATAGTTAAAAATGAATGATTTCATCACTTGAATTGAATTCACTTTGTTATTACAAAATAAATATGGGGAGTACAAAATGTCAATAGAAACAGAAACTCTCAATCAGACAAAAAATGAAATGGAAAAAGCTATAGCTTTTTATGAAACTGAACTATCTTCAATAAGAACAGGCAGAGCAGATCCCAAATTATTGCAAAATATTAAAGTTGATTATTATGGAACACTAACACCTCTTACGCAATTATGTACAATATCTACACCTGAACCAATGTCATTGTTTATACAACCATGGGATAAACAATCCATTAAAGAAATTGAACGTGCTATACAAATCTCGGACCTAGGTCTCTCTCCTAATAATGATGGATCTATGATTCGAATCAATATACCTCCCTTATCTACAGAGCGAAGACAAACTTTGGTAAAAATGGTTAACAAAAAATCCGAAGACACAAACGTAACTATTAGAAATATTCGAAAAAATTACTTGAATAAATTTAGAGATATGGAAAAAAACAAATCATTATCTCAAGATGAAAGTAAAACTGTACAATCTGATCTTCAATCAATCACTAGTACATTCACTGATAAAGTAGAAAATATAACCAAAACAAAAATTAATGAAATCATGGAAATCGATAAATAATTCCACCTATGACACCATTAAAAGATAAACCTAATCATATAGCAATTATCATGGATGGAAACGGAAGATGGGCAATTGAAAAAGGTTTGTCCCGAAAAGAAGGGCATTATGCAGGCCTGAAAAACATTTATTCTGTTGTAAATCATGCATTGACCTTCGGAATTAAAAATTTATCCTTATTTGCTTTTTCAAACGAAAATTGGCAAAGAAATAATTCAGAAATTAAATACCTGTTAAGTCTCATGGACCAAGCATTAGACGAAGATATTCAACGGTTTAAAAATCAAAACATTAGAGTTAGACACATCGGAAGACCAGATAGATTATCAAAAAACATTCAAGAAAAAATACAAAAAGCTGAAAATTTTACTAAAGATAATACTAAGATGAACCTAAATATTGTTTTCGATTTTGGAGGAAGGGAAGAAATACTGGATGCAGTAAAAAAAATCATAAAAGAGAAACCTGATATTGATGAAATTAATCAAGAATTTTTTGAAGAATACTTATACTCGGGTCAATTACCTAACGTAGATCTAATAATAAGAACATCTGGAGAAATGCGTTTAAGTAATTTTTTCCTATGGAAATCTCATTACGCTGAATTTTATTGTACTGAAGTAAAATGGCCTGATTTTAATGAGACAGAAATGAAAAAAGCATTATTAGATTACAATGAAAGACATAGGCGTTATGGCAAAACAACACATTAACCTACCAAAAGATTCTGATCATGAATGAAAAATTTATACAAAGAAGTCTTACAACTCTCGTTGGCCTGCCAATAGTGATCCTAATTATTTGGATAAATTCTTATAAAAACATACCAATACTTGTAATATTTACATCTATAATAGCCTTTTTCGCGATCTATGAAATTTGCAAAATGGCAAAAAAAGAAAACATACATATAAATCCTATTATCACTAGTTCCTGGGGAGCAATATTGATCTTCTCAGCAACTGGAATTCATTCCAACATTAATTTAAACATTGTATATCTGTGGTTATTAGCAAAAACTTCTTTGCTATTACTTTTATTGGGCATCAGTAAATTAGACAAAAAAAGTAGAACTTTATTTTGGATTATTTCAATATGTGGGCCATTTTATGTAAGTGGATTATTAGCTTTTGCACCTATAATCAGAAATTTAGAACAAAATGGTTTCGAATGGCTTCTTCTAATATTTTTATCTACATCTATAGGAGACACCTTTGCGTTAATTTTTGGAAAGTTTTTAGGAAAAAAAATGTTGGCACCTTCTTTCAGCCCCACAAAAACTTGGGAAGGATCAATTGCGAATCTTATAGGTTCAATTTTAACTACTACAATAGTCTATGAATTAACACTTTCAAGCACCTCAGATTCAATACCTATAATTAAAATCCTTCTTTTAGGTGTAGGCATCAGTATTTTTGGGCAAATTGGAGATCTAATGGAATCAAAAATCAAAAGGCTATTAAATACAAAAAATTCGAGTGATTTAATTCCAGGTCACGGTGGAGTATTAGATAGAATTGATTCAATTGTTTTTAACCTACCTTTAGTGTATTATTTTCTTAAATGGTAATCAAAAAAAAAGGTTTAGCTATTCTTGGGTCAACCGGTTCTATTGGTACACAAACCCTTGATATAGTTAGATCATTCCCAAATAATTTCAAAGTTATAGGACTAGCTGCAAATAATAATATTGCTTGTCTCAAAAATCAAATTGAAGAATTTTCTCCGAAATCAATTTCATTCAACCCTAGTTCACCAAACAAGCATTTTTTGAAGCATTTTTCATACTCGAATATATTAATGGAAGATATGGTTAAAGACCCAGATGTAGACATTGTGATCGCTGCTACTAATGGTTGTTCTAGCTTAAAACCAATTATTGAAGCTATCAATTCAAAAAAAAATATTGGTCTTGCAAATAAAGAATCAATTGTCATTGCAGGAAAATTGATTTCTCAATTAGCTAAAAAAAATGATGTCAATATTTACCCTCTTGATAGTGAACCAAATGCAATTTGGCAATGTATAAAAGGTGAAGATTCCGGAGTGAATAAATTGATTTTAACAGCATCAGGTGGTGCAGTAAGAAACGAAAAAACTAATAATTATTCTAACTTAACTCCTGAACAAGTTTTAAATCATCCAAATTGGAAAATGGGAGGCAAGATAACTATTGATTCCTCTACAATGATTAACAAAGCTCTTGAGGTAGCAGAGTCTCATTGGCTTTTCAACATTGGATGGGAACAAATCGATGTTGTGATGCACCCTGAAAGCATTATCCATTCTATGGTTGAATTTGACGATGGATCAATAAAAGCTCAGCTTAGTCACCCAGATATGAGATTGCCAATTCAATATGCATTGTTTGAACAAAAAAGACAGATCAATCCAAAATTAACAAGGCTAGACCTTACAAAAATTAACCAATTAAACTTTATAAAAATTGAACAACAAAAATATCCTTGTTTTGACCTCGCTTTAGAATTTCTCAAATTAAATGAAACTTGGCCTGCAGCATTATGTGGAATTGATGAAACAGCTGTAGAATTATTTCTTAAAAACAAAATAAAATTCAATCAAATATACACCTTAATTGAAAAAACTCTTTCTACCCATAAACCAAAAGATAATCCAAATATTCACCAAATAATAGACTCTTATAATTGGGCAAAAGAAGAGGGATATCAATTGGCAAAGGAACTTTAAAATGCTTCTCCTACCCAATTGGATATTAATAATACCAATTCTAACTTTCTTGATAGTAATTCATGAATTAGGTCATTTTTTAACTGCAAAATATTTCGGAGTAAAAGTAGATGAATTTGGGATTGGATATCCTCCCAAAATAATAGGATTTAAATATAGAGGAACATTGTATTCAATTAATGCAATTCCTATAGGAGGGTTTGTAAAATTATCAGACGACCCAAATGAAAAAAAACCCAACGATTTCTCCCAACAAAAAATTTACAAAAGAATCATAATTTTATCTTCAGGCGCAATAATCAATTTACTTTTCCCAATAATACTTTTTTCAACAATGTTTTTATTTCCTCACAATCAAATCTATGGTGCGGTAACAATCGTAGAGGTCTCTCCTAATTCTCCAGCCGATTCTTCAGGCTTAAAAACTGGAGATATAATTGTTTCAGTAAATCAAAAAAAATTGCTTAATCATACTCATCTTGTCCAATCTACCAATAATAATTTAGGCAAAACTATAACATTAAATGTCAGAAAATCATCTAATTTATCTGGAATTAAATCTTCTCCAGAAACTTCAACAATTGAACAAATAAAATTAATTCCTAGAGAAAATCCTCCAAAGCGCATTGTAGTTCAAGATGTAGTAGATCCATTAAAAGAAATTTCATTAATTAAAGCACAAAAAATTAATGCAAACATCAACTTAGGAGACCGCATACAAGAAGGGCCAATTGGAATTACTATAGGATTATCAAATCCAAAACAAATAAAAACAAACGACCCTCCACAAAAAGCATTTTCCAAAGGATTCCAACAATTTAAAAATATTTTTTCAATGTCTATTTTAGGATGGAAAAATAGTACTTCAGAAGCAAATTTCACTGGCCCAATTGGTATAGCCCAAGCAACTGGTCAAATAGCCTCTTTTGGTATAACACCTCTACTCAACTTTGTAGGCTTTTTAAGCATTAGCCTTGGAATCTTAAATTTACTTCCCATTCCCTCATTAGATGGAGGTAGACTTCTTTTTGTTATAATAGAATTACTGAGAAAAGGTAAAAAATTATCTTCCCAAAAAGAAAACCTGATTCATATTCTAGGATTTCTTGGATTAATTAGTTTAATATTAGTATTGAGTTACTTAGATATAGCAAGAATTATAAGTGGTGAAAAAATTTTCTGATTGAAATATAAATGAGATAATTGCTTAATTGATGCTGGATCTATAATTTTTTTGAAGAGAGAAAAATTGAAACCAAGACGAATCACAAAACCTGTTTTTGTCGGAGATGTCAAAATTGGAGGGGATGCTCCTATTTCTGTTCAATCTATGACAAAAACTGACACAAAAAACATTACAGCAACTGTAAATCAAATTAAAGACTTACAAAAATCAGGTTGCGAAATTGTAAGATGTGCGATTCCAGATATTGAATCTGCAGAAGCCATCTCAGAAATCAAAAAACAAATCAATATTCCTTTAGTAGCTGACATCCATTTCCATCATGAATTAGCCCTTAAATCAATTGAAAATGGTATTGATTGTTTAAGATTAAATCCTGGAAATATACGAGACTCTAGTAAAGTTAAATTAATTGTTAAAGAAGCAAAAGCTAGACAAATTCCAATTAGAATAGGAGTGAATTTTGGAAGTTTACCTCCTGTGGGTTCCATAGGCTTAAGTAGAGGTACTTCTAGACATAAAGACGGCGTGAACAAATTGCCAAAATCTTCTTCTGAAGCTAAAGGTGAATATTCAGCTGTAGATCATATGATTAATACAGCTTTATGGGAAATAGAAATATTAGAGAACTTAGGTTTTGATTCAATCAAAATCTCTCTAAAATCATTTGATATTTCTACAACTGTTGAAGCTTACAAAAGAATGTCACGACTTGTGCCTTATCCTTTTCATTTAGGAATCACTGAATCTGGAACATTAAAATCAGGATCAATTAGAAGTTCTATCGGATTAGGTATTCTATTATATGAAGGAATAGGAGATACTATTCGTGTCTCCTTAAGCGATGATCCTACAGAAGAGATTTCTACAGGATTCGAAATATTAAAATCACTTGAATTAAGAAAAAATTCTCCCGTACTAGTAGCTTGCCCTAGCTGTGGCAGGGCTGATGTAGACGTTGTCTCGCTTGCAAAATCAGTCGAAAATATGCTAAAAGAAATTAAAACTCCTGTTAAGGTCGCTGTGATGGGATGTGAAGTTAACGGCCCAGGCGAAGCTAAAGATGCTGATGTAGGAATTGCCGCAGGCGCAGGAAAAGCAATTATATTTAGAAAAGGTAAAAAATCAAAAATCGTTAACGAAGATGAAATGCTTACATCATTAATACAAGAAATCAAATCTGTTGAAAAAGAAATGCAAAAAATTTCTTAAATCCCAAAACACAAAATGAAACTTAGTAAAAATTTCGGAAAAACTCAAAAAGAAACATCCGGTGACGCAGAATTAATTAGTCATCAATTATTAATTAAATCAGGCCTGATTCACCAAGTTGCTTCAGGAATATATAGTTATATGCCTATTGCTTGGAGATCACTAAAAAAAATTGAAAATATAGTTCGTAATGAAATTGACAAAGCTGGTGGACAAGAGATTAGAATGCCAGTCCTGCAACCTCAAGAAATCTGGGATCTTAGTGGTAGAACAGAAATATTTGGATCAGACTTATTTAAACTTTCAGATCGAAGAAAAAGAAAATTAGTTATGGCCCCCACTCATGAAGAAGTATTAACTCTTATGGTAAAAACCCATGTTAATACATATAAAGATCTACCTCTTTTAATATACCAGATACAAACAAAATTCCGAGATGAAACACGACCTAGAGGAGGACTAATTAGAGTACGAGAATTTGACATGAAAGATGCTTATTCTTTTGATATTTCTAATGAAGGTCTAGATCAAAACTACAATGCAATGATTGCTGCATATGAAAATATCTACAATAGAATAGGACTTGAAACCATCAAAGTAGAAGCCGACAGTGGTGCCATAGGTGGGCAAGCATCTCATGAATTTATGGCTGTTTCTAGTATAGGCGAAGATACGATATTGAAATGTTCAAAATGTGATTATGCTGCCAACTCTGAAAAAGCAGAATTCGTTCGAATAAAACAAAAAACAATATCAGAAAAAATTCTGCCGTTAGAAGAAATTCATACTCCAGAAATTAAAACAATTGAATCATTGACAAAAAATTTATCTTTAGATCCCGACAAAATGATCAAAACATTAATATATTTAGATTCTAACAACCAGCCCCTAGCTGCAATTATTCGTGGTGATTTAGATGTCAACGAAACAAAATTAAGTAATCTAAATGATGGCAAAGATTTAAGATTAGCTACATCCGAAGAACTATCTAATCTAAATATCCCATACGGATTTGCTTCTCCAATTCAGCTGAAAAATATAAAAATTATTGTAGATACTTCACTAAATTTTGGAAACAACTATATAATAGGTTCCAATAAAGAAAACTTCCATTATAAAAATTCCAATTATCCAAGAGATTTTTCTTCAGATATTGTTAGTGACATAGCTCTAGCTAAACCTCAAGATTTATGTGTAAAATGCAATAATAAACTTGACCTAAAAAAAGGCATCGAGGTTGGGCATGTATTTAAATTAGGAACAAAATATTCCGAAAAATTAGGGGCAATGTATATTAATTCTGAAAACAAACAAATTCCCATAATTATGGGATGCTATGGAATTGGTATAGGAAGATTGCTCTCGGCTGTAATAGAACAAAATAATGATCAAAAAGGAATAATTTTTCCTAAATCTATAGCTCCTTTTGATGCAATGCTTTCTGTGATAAATACCAAGCAAGAAAATATCCGAAAAATTGGAGAGGAATTTTACTCAAATCTAATGGATTGTGGTTTAGATATTTTATACGATGACAGAGATGAATCACCTGGTGTTAAATTCAAAGATTCAGATCTTCTAGGATTACCATTTAGAATTGTCTTAAGTGAAAGAAATTTAAAAAATCAACAAGTTGAAATTCAAGAAAGAAAATCAGGGAAACAAGAATTAGTCTCTTTTGAAACTGCTATTGAAAAAATCAAAATGAAAATCCAACTATGAAGAATCCAAGTTTTTTAAAGAATTCCAAGTTAAAATTTGTCGAATCAAAAAATTTATTCCAATCCTCAGATTTTGAAAGCCCAAAATCTCCAAGTATTATAAAACTTGATAGCGGAAAATTAATTTTACTTTTCAGCTGTAAATTTCTACCAATAGATTCTGAAAATAGTACTGTAGTGATTTCTGAATCTGAAAATTTTGGAAAATCCTGGTCAACTCCAAAGCCTGTAATGAATTTTGTTGGATGGGATTGTATTTCTATGGGTGGCCTAGCACATATATCTGATGATCATTTAGTAATGATTATTGGACGAATAAAAATTGACCATTCTTTAGGAGGTGATGAGCCTTTCAGTGGCTTTTATACTACTTCAAAGCATTCTTTCGACCAGGGAAAAACATGGTCTGAAGAAACAAGTGAAATTAAAATTTTTCCATTCTGGACTGAATTATATGGAACTAGTAATCCCCATTTAACTTCCACAAACAAATTGATGTGGGCATGTATGGGGACTAAAGGTAGAGATGAAGGTTGGCATGCTGGAATCACATTTAGTTCATATCCTCATAAGTCTTTTGAAACTCCAATAATTATTGCTGAAGAAGAAAATAGAAATTTCAGTGATATTGATATTCTACAATTATCAAAATCACATTATTTATCTGTAATACGAGAACATATTACAAAAAACTCAGTTTCTTCATATTCAATTGATGGAGGAAAAACTTGGTCCAAAACTAAAAAAACTGGATTTCAAGGAGCTAATATAAAACTTCTTCAACTTTCTTCTGGTGCAATTATATGTACATATAGAAATGAAAATCTTAACCCTAAGGGAATTTCGATAAGCCAATCCAAAAACAACGGAAAATCATGGGACAAAATAGGACAACTATATGAGCCAGATGATGACAATGTTGCACACGAACCAGGATCATTGTGCGGGTATCCAGATATGATAAAAATTAATAAAAATGAGATATTATGTTTTTTCCACACATACCCTGACAAATTTGGAAAAGTTTCGCTCCAGCAAACAAAACTTTTAGACTTAAGTAGCAGTTAATCAATTAACAAAGAAGCAAAAAGATCCATAGCGTGCAATGATTTGATTCCAAGTGTATGATCGATTTGTTGTCTACAAGATATTCCGTCACTAACTAGTAAAAAATCTCCCGATTGACTCTTAATCTTATCTACCAAATTTTTCTTAGCCATTTTTATGGAAATTTCATAATGCTCGGATTCAAACCCAAATGTCCCAGCCATTCCACAACAACCTGATTGAATCTCTTCAACAACGATAGAAGGTAATAAATTTAACAATTGATTAATTTTACTAGTACCAAACAATGATTTTTGATGACAATGACCATGAAATAAAACTTTACTGTCCACAGCTTTAAACAATTTATCTGGCAATCCTTTAGAAAAATCTCTGACTATCAAATCTCCTACCAACATCACTTTATTTATAATATTTTTGATTTCTAAATCTTGATTTAACAAATCTGGATAATCATCAAAAATTGTCAACAAACAACTAGGCTCGATCCCAACAATCACTGAATCATCATCGATTATTTGAGATAAAATCTTTATATTTTCACTTGCTAAAGATTTTGCTTTTGGCAACATTCCTTTAGATAATAATGGCTTGCCGCAACACTTTAATTCAGGGACTACTACTTCATATCCTAAAGAAACCAAAACTTTATATGTATTTATACCAATCTCTGGGTGATTATAATTAGTAAAAGTGTCTGGAAAAAGAATTACCTTTGTTGAATTTTTCTTATGAGGCCCAAAAATATTCCTATTATTTTGATACCAATTAGTGAATGAATGTTGAGCAAATGCAGGAATCTTTCTCCTATGGTCAATACCTATAAAACTAAATAAAATTTTTCTGAATATATCATTACGCATAACCCAATTAGAAATTGGCGCCATAACGGAACCATATTGCGCAAATTTTCGAAAATTTCCAAAAATAAAATCTCGTAATGAATATCTCTTATTTTGATGATATTGATGTAAAAATTCATATTTCAATTTAGTCATATCAACATTTGATGGACATTCAGATTTACAAGCTTTACACTCTAAACATAAATCCAAAACTTCTCGAATTCTATCCATAGAATTTTCTGCAGTCAATTCCCCTGATATATAACCTCTTAATGCATTTGCTCTACCTCTTGTAGAATGTTCTTCATCTCTCGTAACCATATATGACGGACACATTGTACCGCCAGTAATTTTTTTGCAAGCACCTTGGCCATTACACATCTCAATCGCAGAATTAAAACCATTTTCTTTATGAAAATTGAAATTCGTTTTGATATGTTCAGGCTTATAATTTGGTCCTATCTTCAAATTTTCTTGGATAGATTGAGAATCCACAATTTTTCCAGGATTCATGATATTATTCGGGTCAAATGCCAATTTTACATCATTAAAAGCGTTGTAAATTTTTGAACCAAACATCTTCTTATTAAAAGAGCTTCTAACTAATCCATCGCCATGTTCTCCACTCAATGACCCACCAAATTCTAGTACAAGATCACTAACAGAATCTGCAATAGAAGTCATTTGATCTACACCAACTTGATTTTTCAAATTTATTACCGGTCTAATATGTAAACAACCTACACTAGCATGTCCATAATATCCTGCTGTAGTACCATTTTCTTTAACAATTAAATCAAATTTTCTAACAAATTCGGGTAATAATTGAGGATCTACAGCTGTATCTTCTACAAAAGGTATCGGTTTAGCATCGCCAGGAGAATTCATCATTAAACCCAACCCAGCTTTACGAACATTCCAGACTTTATTTTGGTCAGAATTTGACAATAATCTTACTACAGAATAACCTAATCTCTTGGACTTGATTAAATTCTCCAAAGAATTTAGTTTAGAGTCAATTTCTGAGAATGAATCTCCTGTGTATTCAACTACTAACAAAGACTGTGGCTCTCCATCAATAAAGTCCATCATCTTAGAATACACAATATTAGATTTTGCCTGTTTAAGAATCATTTCTCCAATCATTTCAACTGCAGAAGGCTTTGACTCTAAAACCAAAGGAGTAGCTTCCATTGATTTGAACATATCATCAAAATGTATAACCCCTAATGCTTTAATTTTTGGAATTTCAACTAAATTTACTTTTGCGTCAGTAATTGTAAGTAATGTCCCCTCAGAACCAGTCACAAATCTTGCCATATTAAGATTTCCAGGAGAAATCAATTCATCCAAATTATATCCAGACACTCTTCTTTGAATTTTAGGGAACCTATTAGTTATTTCTTCTTTATTGCTAGCGATAACAGAAGATAATTTCCTGTAAATCTCTGATTCAAAAGATTTTCCATCCATTTTTAAGTCGAAATCTGAACCAGATAATTCTGTGAATTTTACTTGGTCTCCATTTGACAAAACTCCATTAAGTTCAATAACATTATCTACCGTTTTACCCCATACAATAGAATGAGCCCCACATGAATTATTTCCTATAGCTCCACCCACATTCCCCCTACTACTTGTACTAGGATCTGGAGAAAATAACAGGTTTAAATCTCTAATTTGATGATTTAATTCATCTAAAATAATTCCTGGCTGAACTCTAGCCCATTTTTCTTCTTGATTGATTTCAATTACATTATTCAAATATTTAGAAAAATCAATTACAATAGATCTACCAATTGTCTGACCAGCAAGACTTGTTCCTCCACCTCTAGGTAAAACAGGAACATTAAAATTAATTGCAGTCTCAATGGTTGCAATTACATCTTCAACAGAACGCGGTATTACTACTCCTAATGGTTCAATCTGATAAATACTTGCATCAGTTGAATATATCATCCGAGTCACTTGATCAAATTTCACTTCGCCATCAATTAATCGACCCAAATGCTGAGATAATTCTGTGATTTCTTCAAGATTGTGTTCTGTAGCCATCAAAAACACCGAACCAAGCAAAATAAATTACGTATTACATTCACAAAGAATGAAACAGGACATTAAGAAACTTTTATAATTTCGTACTTAATCAAACCTCTAGGAGTTTTAACATCAACAACTTCTCCTACCGATTTTTTGTAAACAGCTTTTCCTATGGGGGATAAATTTGAAATCCTTCCATCAAAAGGCCTCGCTTCAGGAGCTGCAACTACCATGTATTTCACTTTTTTCTTTGATTTAACATCCAGTAAAACAACTTTAGAACCAAGATTTATAAAATCGGAATCTTCATTGGCTTCAATTACACCATAATTTGCTAGCATATTTTCGATTTCATCAATCCGTGCAACTAACTTACCCATTTCCTGTCTTGCAAATTCTAAAGGAGCATTCTCTTTGACATCTCCATCGGCAGCAGCTCTCTTAATTTCATCTGCAATTGGCTGTCTCCCTTTTTTTAAAGATTCTAATTCACGATTCAATTCGGCAATACCTTGCTTAGTCAAAGACTCTTTGTTAGATGAATTAGATTTACCGTTTGTGAAATTTTTTGAAGATACATTTTTTCTAGGCCTTCTAAGCCTAACGTGCTGAGAAAGGTTTTGAGTGATAAATCCTTCTTTATAAGCATAAACCAATAGTTTTTTAACTTCTGTTAATCGATTTGCAGAATTTTCAATTCCTAATCTAATAATAGTGCTTTCATTATAGTCGCCTATTTCAGGAGCAGAAACCTTATCTATTTGTTTATCAGGCCCACACCACTGTGAAAACCTGTAGAGTTCCTGTAAATAATCAGAATTTCTACTTTTTTTACTTAGAGAACCTATATACAACATAATAACTTCTTGCACAGAAGCCAATTCATTTACAACCAAAGGAAAATCTCCTTGTTAAATAACGAGAGAAAATTTAAAAACAACCCGATAAACACGTTTACTATAATATGTTATTAAAATAGGAATAAAAGTGCAATTAAAAATCAATCTAAACTAAATAAGATTAAAAAATTATTGAAATTAAATATTTTTACTTTTACAGAAATTATATATAAATAAATTGAAATCTATATAAAAATTTCAAGAATTTTAGATTCTTTATCAATATTAATTTATTCTAATCTTTCCACTTAAGAAAAGCTCTGATATACTCCCCAACAGGTCTTGTTTTAAAACATACTTAATACTACACACTAAGGAGTTGAAGTGACAGTTTGTGCCGTTTTGGGTGGTCAATGGGGAGATGAAGCGAAAGGTAAAATAGTTGATTATCTATCTGAAAAAACTGATATTGTTGCAAGGTTTTCAGGTGGAAATAATGCTGGCCATACAGTAATTAACGATGATGGGAAATTTGTTTTCCACTTAATCCCCGTAGGTGTCTTATGGCCTAAAGTTCAAGGTGTAATAGGAAATGGTGTAGTCGTTAATCCAGATGTATTTTTATCAGAAATTAGTGAGCTCGAACAAAAAAAACAAAATGTATCTGATAGAGTAAAAATTAGTGAACGAGCTCATATAGTAATGCCTTATCATGTCATTTTAGATAATCTGAACGAAATTGCTAAAGGTAACGAAGCTATTGGAACGACAGGCAGAGGTATCGGGCCAGCTTATACAGATAAAGCTGCAAGAATTGGAATAAGAGCTGCAGATTTCAAAGATGTTGACACTCTATTTTCAAGACTAGAATCAGTTCTAACTCATCATAATGCAATCATACAAAATGTACACAAAAAAGAACCTGTTTCTATTGATGAAATTCATCAAAAGTGTTTGTCTTGGTCAAAAACCCTTACTCCATTTATTGATTCTGTAGAACATATTGTTTATGATTCCATTGAATCTAATAAAAATTTAATTGTTGAAGGTGCACAAGGTGCCCTTTTAGACTTAGATCATGGAACTTATCCTTTTGTAACTTCGTCACACCCAACTATTGGAGGCGCATGTACTGGCTTAGGACTATTATCCTCTCAAATAGATATCGTACTTGGAGTTTTCAAAGCTTATAGTACACGAGTTGGAGGAGGTCCATTTGTTACTGAATTATTAAACGAACAAGGAGAACTCATTAGAGAACTCGCTCAAGAATTTGGAGCTACAACTGGAAGAGCCAGACGAGTTGGATGGTTTGATTCAGTTGCTGCTAGATATAGTGCTAGAATCAACGGCTATACCTCTCTTGTGCTGACCAGGTTAGATGTTCTTGACAATTTTGATTCAATCAAAATATGTACTCATTATGAATTAGAAGGAGAAAAAGTTACTGACTTTCCAGGAAATATTTCAATCCTTGAAAAATGCACTCCAGTCTACGAAGAAATTCCAGGTTGGTCTACTAAAACTGCTGGACTAACTGATATATCTAAACTCCCTTTGGGTGCTAGAAAATATGTAGATCGTGTTGAAGAATTGATTGGTATTCCAATTAACATAATCTCTACTGGTCCACATCGAAAAGAAACCATCCTTGTAAACCCAATATTTTGAATTAATTATCTTCATCGGGTTTTGAAGAAGTATTCTTCAAAATTTCATTCCAAGTTGCATTTCCTGAAATTTCTTTGTTAGAAGATAAAAGTCTTATTAAGGCTTTCCTATACATGACAATTAATATAAATACCATTAATGCCAAGATTCCAAACACGTAACCAAGTGTATTCCAAGATTCTTCACTAAAATATAAAGTTTGAGGTACTGGAATAGGAGTAGGTTCAGGTGCTGCCTTAAACTCACTACTTCGAAATACACCGCTACCTAGAGTACCTGCATATATAATTTGATCATTCGCAAAATTTGGAGAAACATCTATAACAGATACATAGTCATTAAACAATCCAAAATTTATTTGACCCCACGATTTTCCAGAATCATCACTTTTAAAAATACCTTCATTAGGTAATCCAACAAACATTGTCCCGTCAGACGCAATTTTTACAGAAGAGATCATTTTATGTGAAACTGGCAATCCTTCATACATATTGATCCAATTTTCACCACCATCAACTGATTTAAATGCTCCCAAGTTAGTACCAATTATCAGTGTTTGATCTTCAGAAAAATTTAAAGACATATCAATTGAATGCACTGAAAGATCAGAATGAGTTTCATGATAAATTTTTACCCAAGAATCACCCGCATCAACAGATTTATATACAAAATCTCCTAGAGTTCCTATATACATTGTTTTATCGTTAGCAAAATTTGGTGAAGAAGTTATTTCCAATATCCTACTTTGAAAATAATTTTCACTAATATTTTCCCAAGTTTCACCAGCATTAATTGATTTAAATGCTCCATCTGTTGTAGCTATAAACAAAGTTGTATCTTCTTTGAAATTCTCTGAAATATCTACCGCTTGAATAACACCTTTAAAAGAATCTCTGGACAAAGGTACCCAAGAATCACCCGCATCAACAGATTTATATAATCCAGTTTTTCCAGTAGCAAAAATCGTTTGATCGTTAACAAAATCTGGTGAAATATCAATCATCCAAATTTTCAAATTGTCTAGACCAAAATTAGCCTGCATCCAAGTTTCACCAGCATTCACTGACTTAAAAATGCCTGTGTTATTGGTGCCAGCAAACACAATGCCATCATTCACAAAATTTGGAGAAATAGATAAAGTTCTAATTGTTGAAATTGTTAGACCTTCAGTAACTTTTACCCACTTAACACCTGAATCATCTGAATAAAAAAGTCCAGCAGATGTTCCAGAAAAAATTATCCCATCATTAGTAAAATTTGGTGATAAAGCAAGAGACCTAATTTGCTTATCTTGTATATTCCTTCCATATATAGCTTCCCTTTTCGCTTCGTTAACCCTTGTCCAAGTTTCACCAGCATTCACTGACTTAAAAATCATTCCGAATGAAGCTCCAACATAAAGTGTTTGATCATTTGAATAATTATTAGACAAATCTATAGTTCTTACATAGTTGTTATCTAAACCATCTCCAGTTCTTACCCATGATTTACCCTGGTTTCTAGATATAAACAATCCTTCACCAGGCATTGCCAAAAAAACTGTTTGATCATTTGAATAATTAGAAGAAACAACAATTCTTTGAATAAATTTATCAGGTAATCCTTCGCCTGTGAATTTCCATGTTTCACCTCTATCATATGAAACAAATATACCTTTATCGATTGTGCCAGCAAAAAGAGTTCCGTCACTAGAAAAATTTGGAGAAATACCTAAGGCAAGAGTGTACTTACTATCTAATCCTTTCTTAAACTGTTCCCATGAAAGTCCTCTATCCGTTGAACGATAAACATACCCGCCAAATACTCCTACAAAAACGGTACTATCATTCGCAAAATTTGGAGAAATAGAAATTGCTTCCAAGCTAGAAGAAGTCATAGAACTATTCGATCGGAGTTCTGGGCCTTTGAAAACCATCTTCCAGTTTTCTCCTGCATCCTGTGTAACAAATAATTCCCCTCTAGCAGTCCCTACAAATAGAGTTTGATCGTCTTGAAAATTAGGAGAAATTTCAATAGTTGGGACTAGCTTTCTACCAATTCCCTTTGTAGATTGACGCCAAGATCTTCCTTTATCAATAGATTTATAAATCCCCTTGTTAGTTCCGATAAAAATATTTCCATCCTGTTCGAATGAAGGAGAAAAAGCTATAGACCAAGGTGTCCCTCCTAAAGGTCCTAAAGATTTCCATCCAGCAGCACCCAAATCTGCAAAACTAAAAAACATTAACCCAAAAGAGAATATTACAAATAAAGAAATTTTGGATTTTTTAATAGATCGTAAGGAAACAAACATAAAACAATTACACATTAGTTACATCAATTTCATAATTTGAAATCAATGAGTCAAAGTTTTTTGAAAAATCAATATCTGGTTCATACAAAGGTAATCTTGTAGATCCAACATGAAACCCAGATTTATTTAAAGCATATTTAATAGGTATAGGATTAGTCACCCAAAATAACCCTTTAAAAATGGGCAACAGTTTCCTGTGTAAGATAGCAGCATCTGAAAATTGACCACTTAAAAGCAAAGTGATCATATTTTTTATTTGCAAGCCAATTATATTTGAAGCAACACTAACAATTCCATAACCTCCAACCGACATGATTTGAAAAGTTTCGTCATCATTACCGCTCCAAACTAAAAAACCATCAGGTGCTTGGTCAATAATTTGAGTAATCTGAAATTGATCACTAGATGCTTCTTTAATACCAATAATGTTCTCGATTTCTGATAATCTCAAAGTGGTACTAACATCCATATTTAAAGAAGTTCTAGAAGGAACATTATAAAGAATACCAGGCAAATCTGTTGCTTCTGATATTTTTTTAAAATGCCTGAACAAACCCTCTTGAGTAGGTTTATTATATGCCGGGACAGTCAACAATAAAGCATCAACTCCTACTTTCTCTGCTTCAATAGATAATTCAAGAGATTTTTGATGATTATTATCAGTAGTCCCTGCTATAACAGATGCCCTCTCAGCTACCTCGGATTTGACTTCAGCAAATAATCTGATTTTCTCCTCATCCGTCATAGATGGAGATTCTCCGGTAGTACCTCCTATTACAAGACCATCACTCCCAGAGCGTACCAAAGCTGAAGCTAATTTTCGAGCTTGAGGATAATCAATGTTACCTGAAGGATCAAAAGGAGTAACCATTGCAGTAAGTAGTCTACCTATTTTCAATGTAAAAATCCTTTTCAAATGAAATAATGTTACTCTTTAAATTATACAACCAATTTCATTTCAATCATAGAATCTGATATCTGTAATGCATTCAAAGCAGCACCTTTTCTTAAATTATCGGTTACAACCCATAAGACTAATATATTAGACCTATAGCTATCTGCCCTAACACGGCCAACAAATACATCATCCTTTCCTGCGGCATCAAGTGGAGTAGGATAAATATTATTATTTAAGTCATCTAAAATCTTAATCCCAGGAAAATTATCAAGTTTCTCTATTGCATCATCAACTTTGACTTCATTTTCAAATTCTATGTGAACCGATTGGCTATGACTTACAATTACGGGAACACGAACACAAGTTGCAGAAATTTCAAGATCGGGTCTATGTAAAATTTTTTTTGTTTCTAAAACCATTTTCATTTCTTCTTTGGTGTATCCATTTGATTGTAAATCATCAATGTGAGGGAAAAGATTAAAAGCAATTTGATGAGGATAAACGTCTTTCAATACTTCTTTTCCTACAGCAACAGATTTTGATTGATTTAACAACTCAGAAACAGCTGCAGAACCAGTCCCAGAAACAGATTGATATGTATCTGTGATCACTCTTAATGGACGACTTAACTGGGTCAAACATGCTAACACCATAGCTAAAGGTGTAGTCGAACAATTAGGTATTGAAACAATACCTTTATGAGCAGTCAAATCTTTCGAATTAATTTCTGGGATTACAAGAGGTACTTCTTCAGACAATCTAAATGCAGAACTATCATCAATCACAATAGCCCCGCTTTTAACCGCCAATTCTGCAATCGATTCACTAATACTAGTAGTTGCTGAAATAAAAACAAAATCTGAATCAAAAAATGAATCCTCTTGTATTTCCTCAACAAATAAATGATCATCCAAATAATCAATTTTTTTACCCAAAGATCTTTTAGATGCAAATATTCTTAATAACTCAGAAGGATATTTCCTATCCTCCAGCATTTTCAAAAAAACAGTTCCTACTGCTCCTGTCGCCCCTACTATCGCTATTTTATGTTTATACATATCAAATCCCAAACAAAATAACTAAATTCTTACTTAATTATATGATACAAATGACAAAATCACTTAATGATTAATTTGAAATTCAAACAAAATTTCAATAAAAAATTAAGAATTACTCTGAACAAATTCATTAATTTTATCCAATGCCTTCTCAATATTTTCAACAGAATTTGCAAAAGAAAATCTAAGATGTCCTTTTCCAAACTCACCAAAAGATTCACCTGCTAAAGATGCTACGCCAAAATCTTGTAATAATTTGTCAGCAAAAAATCTACTCTCCATACCTGTATCTTTTATACTAGGAAACACATAAAATGCTCCCTCAGGCATTGGACAGTTAATTCCTTTAATAGAATTCAAACCATTCACAATGATATGTCTTCGCCTATTGAATTCTTCAACAATTTCCAAAGCTCTTTCTTGAGGACCAGTAATTGCTTCAGATGCAGCTATTTGAGTAAATGAAGCAGTACAAGAAACAGAATTTGTAGATAATTTAGAAATAGAATCAACAAGATCTATGGGCATGACTCCATATCCAATTCTCCAACCAGTCATTGCATAAGTTTTTGACAGACCATCTAAAATAATCGTCCGGTCAATCATCCCATTAAAACTGGAAATACTTTGAAAGTCTCCGCCATATAAAAAACGACGATAAATTTCATCTGACAAAACAATAATATCATTTTGGCAGGCTAAATCAGCTAACTTGGTTAAAGAAGATTTACTGACAATACTTCCACAAGGATTATTGGGAGAATTAACTATGATCATTTTAGTTTTAGGAGTGATGCTTTCAATTACTTTATCTAAGTCAATATCAAAATTTAAATCCATAGACAATTCCATAGGTACAGGGACACCACCAACAAAATTTATCATTGATTCATAAATTGGAAATCCTGGATTAGGATATAGAACTTCATCTCCTTCATCAATTAAAGCCATAATCACAAAAAACATAATTGGTTTCGCTCCGGGAGTTATGACAACATTCTCTGCAGTAACATCTATCCCCCGAGTCTCTCTAACCTCTTGAGCTATTGTATCTCTAACTTCCATTAAACCAGGAGAAGGCCCATAATGGGTAAATCCATTTGACAAAGCAACTCGACCAGCTTCTACAATATTATTTGGAGTATCAAAATCTGGTTCACCTATTTCTAAATGAATTATTTCTTTTCCCTCCGCTTCAAGTTTCTTAGCCTTAGCTAAAACCTCAAAAGCTGTCTCTGTTCCTAGTCTATCCATCCTCGAAGCCAACTTCATTTTCACACACTCCTTAATAGTTATTTAAATATATGCAACAATCAAAGAAGAAAAATTTGTTGCAAGTACATAACAAAACTAGACTAGCATATCAAAAAACAAAAATATACACCATGAGGCTGATTAAAAAGCTAGTAAAATATACCCATTTTTTTCTTATATACCTTATAATTTAAAGGAAGTTAAATAGTTTTTGTATTGTTTAATACATAAGATTATATGAGGAGAAAAAATTACAATGATAGTATTCCTTGGATCTCCTAGAGGATTTTGCGCAGGAGTTGTAAGAGCAATAGACAGCGTAGAAATTGCTATTGAAAAATATGGACCTCCCATTTACGTTAAACATCAAATTGTTCACAACTCATACGTTGTCAATCAACTTGAACAAAAAGGCGCAATTACTGTAGAAAAAGTTTCCGAAATTCCTGAAGGAGAAAAAGTTGTTTTCTCAGCTCATGGTTCTGCTCCATCAGATTTTGAGGAAGCAAAATCTAGAAATTTACAAGTTCTAGATGCAACTTGTCCACTAGTAACCAAAGTGCATAATGAGGCAAAAAAATACTCAAAGGATGGCCGGAAACTTATTTTAGTTGGCCATGAAGGACACCAAGAAGTTAAAGGAACTATGGGACAAGAGCAAATGCATTTAATAGATGACCGAGAAAAAACAAACCCCAATCTCCCTAAATGGGAAAAAAATACACCCCTCACAATTTTAACTCAAACTACACTATCTGAAGATGATACTGAAAGGTCAATTTCCACAATTCAAAACAATTTCAATAACGTAGTTGTTAGAAACGATATTTGCTATGCGACAACAAACAGACAACACGTTGTAAAAAAATTATGCAAAATGGTCGAAATAATATTGGTCATTGGATCAGAAAATAGCTCTAACTGTAATCGTTTAAGGGAAGTTGCTGAATCATATGGTGTTCAAGCGAAACTGATCAACTCTCCAAAACAAATCCAAAAAGAATGGCTAAAAAATATCAAAAAAGTAGGTATTACTTCTGGAGCTTCTACTCCTGAAGAACAAGTTAATGTTGTAATAGATTTCTTGAAACCAGAAAAAGTAATACCTGTCGTAGGAGCTAATGAAGACATTTCATTTAAAATGCCTGAAATTTAATCTTTACTGGTGAGTTAATTAAGATAGAATGCAAATTACTTTAGACAGCTTAAAACATGGAGCTAAAAAGGCTACGGGGACTGTCATTATCATCGATGTTTTTCGTGCATTCACAACAGCTGCTGTAGCATTTTCCAAAGGTGCAAATTCGATATTTCTAACTGAAACAATTGAAGAAGCTATTGAACTTAAAAAAAACCAGATAGCTAACATTACTATGGGAGAAGTGAATGGAATCAAACCTTTGAACTTTGATCACGGAAATTCTCCATACGAAATCTCAATTGCCAACAAAATTTCAGGATTAAAAATTGCCCAATCAACTAGGTCCGGTACTTTAGGTGTGTCTTTAGCTGCTAAAACAAATAATAGTACACATATTTTTGCAACTGGCTTAATGACTGCTAAAAGTACTACCGACATCATCAAAAGTCGTAATCTAGATAATATATATATTGTAGCTATGGGATATCAGGGAATTGAAAAAACTGAGGAAGATGAAATTTGTGCTTTATATTTAAAAAGTTTACTAGAAAACAAACCCATGGATAAAAAACATGTTATCGATTTAATTATGAAATCTGAAAGTGCAAAACAATTTAATGATATTACACAGCCACAATTTCATCCGAAAGATTTAGAGCACGCTTTAAAAATTGATAGCGAAAATTTTGCTATGGAAATCACATCAAAAAACAAATTACTTATCCTCAAAAAAATATATAATTGATTGAAATAAAATGATTTTCAGGAAAATTGAATGAAAAAGCAAGATGATTTGTCTATAGTAATCCCAGGAGATTATCCTTTACAAATTAAAGGATCTACTCACTTAGAAACATTAAAAAAACATGGACAAATCACTCTATTCGACTCTTTACCAAAAAACATTGAAGACCAAATCCAACGAGTTAAAAATGCTGATATCATATTAAATACTAGAGCCTCTATTAAATGGGATTCTCATTCAATCAAAAAATTACCAAAATTAAAAATGATTGCTACTTGTGGGGTAGGTTTAGACAATATAGACTTAGTAGCCGCAAAAAAATCTAACATTTTAGTTAGTAATCTTCCAGGTGTAAATTCAAAATATGTCGCCGAACACGTAATAGGGTTAATGTTTTCTTTAGCTAAAAGAACTGCTTATCAAACAACACAAATCAAATCTGGCAACTGGAATACAAAACCTAATTACTTCATAAGTGGAAAAACTATAGGATTAATTGGAACTGGAAATATTGGATCTAAAATAGCTAACTTAGCTAATAACCTAGGATTAAATGTTATAGCATGGACATTCAATCCTTCAGTAGAAAAAGCACAATCACTCAATCTTAAATATGTCTCATTACAACATCTAATTCAAAAATCAGATATCATTTCAATTCAAGTTAAATTAACTCAAGATTCTGAAAAAATGTTAGGTGAAAAAGAATTCAAAATGATGAAAAAAAATACACTTTTTATCAATGCAGCTAGAGGTGGACTGATAGATAATAATGCCCTAGTAAAATATCTTCAAAATGGACATATTGGAGGTGCAGCTTTAGATGTATTCGAAATCGAACCTATTCCAAAATCACATCCAATACTCAAATGTGAACAAGTAATTCTTACTCCCCATAACGCTGACCTAATTCCAGAATGTATGGATGCCTTGAATGAAGGCGCTGTGCACAGTATAATTTCATTTATACAAGGTAATCCTGTAAACATAGCAAACCTTTAAAAACACCAATTTTATTCGATGAAAAACAAAAGAATTAATTTCGAAAATATTTATCCTGCAGGTAAAATATATACTCGAGGTGTAAGATCAGGAAACATTTTATTTATATCTGGGACAACTGCAAAAA
>TARA_B100000686_G_scaffold355310_1_pt1 | contig 23782 bp, 14 predicted proteins | sample TARA_B100000686 | Tara Oceans TARA_B100000686 (sample SAMEA2622733) | marine metagenome | biome: marine biome (ENVO:00000447); feature: marine epipelagic mixed layer (ENVO:xxxxxxxxx); material: "saline water (ENVO:00002010), including plankton (ENVO:xxxxxxxx)" | depth 150 m | reverse complement strand
ATTATTCCAGATAAAAAGGAACTTATGTTCAATATCGTATGCACCTTCAAATCCTGGAAAAAAATGAAAATCAATATCCGAATGTATTCCAATTTTATTTGTAAACTGTTTGTAAATATCTAAGCCCATGTCTATCCCCCATGTGTTATAGTAGACAGCCATACGGTGGTAAATCAATGGAAGATCAATAGAAGAACGTGAATCTAGCTCTCCAACAACAATCCCCAAATCTACTCCGCCATGTAAGGTTATATCTGCAATTGTTGAAGATTTAGACATTAACCATTCATTAGAAAATCCTATCATCGGCGGCACATGAAGGTTTGGTGGAATTAGTGATGCAATATTACCCCCTATATTTATACCTCTGGAAAGAAGATTCAACAAGCTGGTAGGATAAACAAAGCTGTGTTTTGATGCTGTAGTCCAACCCCCAATATCTTTATGGGGAATCTTAAAGGACGCATTAGGCATAATAAAAAACAATATTGGGTGGCAAGAAATTTCCATCGTTTCACTATACCCATAACGCAATGGCTGGAAAATACCCACCTCCCATTTATTAACAGGAAGAAGATGTGCGGAATGAGACCACCAATTTTTAGCGCCATAAAGCTGACACATTAGAAAAAAAAGGTATATAGTTATTTTAGTCATTTTAGATTAATTACCAGAAAGGTTTAGAATCCCTGAGATGGGCATATGGTCACTAAGATTCCATAATTTCTGATGCGTAACTGTAGAATCCGAAACCCAGCCTTCATTAGCATTTGTAAACAAATAATCGAGTTTTCGATCATACTTAATGTTTCGCAGATCATTACTGGTGCTGGGCGCATGAGTCAAATGCTCTCGATCATTCATTGCAAAAAAAGGAACTGCCGAAAAGTAAGAAGAATACAAAGGCTGCAAAATATCAGGTTCGCCATTAAAGTTATTGAAATAACTCCCTTCCTTGTGAAAAGGATCTGATCCTTCAAAATGAAAATTATCCCCAGGACACATATCAGACTCACAAAAATCAATTACGGTAGCGCTTGGCGGCAAAGAGTTTAAATCTCCACCCGCAACAAATAAACTTCCATCAATATCAATATCGGCTAATACCTCTATCAATTTATCTATGTGTTTTTGTTTTGTATCATCAGTAGCAAATGCAGTTGCATGAATATTAATTGCATAGAGATTCAAATCAGGTATTTTGACTTTTAATATATTCCTTCTTAAATAAAAATATTGTACTAGTTTACTCTGGTCTGTTCGGAGCTGTAGCGAAATACGCTCTGCATCAAAAATCTTGTACTTAGATAGAATTGCATTCCCCATATTTATCCGCCCTAGACCATAATTTGGAATAAAATCTGCCTGCCAGATAGAACCAAAACATCCATAATTCATGCTGGTATTATCTAACAAATATTGAATCTGATTGGTATAGCCAGATCTCTTGGAAAAAATATCTACCTCCTGAAGAAGGATTATGTCTGGATCTATAGAATTTATCTCTTTAGCAATATTTTCAAGATTATTTTTAATATCATCTTTTTTTGCAATAACCTTATCGCCGCAAGAATCTCCATAAAAAGGAAATCTCGCAGAGCCAAAACGAATATTCCAAGTTACAATTTTTGGTTTTGTTTTTACTTCAAAAGAGTTTTTTACCAATGCCTCGTATATTTCTGCATCTGAAACATCATCAATAAATTCATTCACAAACGGACTACAGCTACAAATGAAAAATAATCCGAAAAGTAAAACCCTGCTATGCAAATCTCATCCTAGTTTATGTTATTAAATCCATAATATTATCAATAGGGCGGCCTATTACAGCTCGTTCCCCTGCAACAAATATTGGGCGTTCCATGATTTTAGGAAATTTCTCAATCGCCTCTGCCATTGCTTCAGAGTTATGTACTAAGCTTGAAAGATTATTGTTTTTATAATCAGGCTCATTTTTGCGCACAAATTCACCTGGGTGTTTTCCAAGTTTTATTGATAGATTTAATATTTGCTCCTTGTTAAGCGGGGTTTTTAAGTACTCTATCAAATCATATTCAATATTATTTTCATTTAGGAGCAACACGGCTCCTCGACTCTTACTTCATCTGGGGTTATGATATAGAATGAATTCTTCCATATTTACTCCTTATATATATAGCCATTAGCTGCACACTTCTTCAAAAATGCCTGTGGCTCGATTTTTTCTAACTTTATTCCACTGAAAAATTCGCCCATTCATAACAACATAAACACCGTTGGAAAGCACTTGGACTGCCGCCAAAGAAGCTCCAAAATTAAATAACCCATCACTGCTTCCAAATGCATAAGGAATCATGGCCCCAGTCAAAACTATTGTTTTTTTCAGTTTTTCTTTGGCTATAACTCCTGCAGTTTTTGTCATAGTGTCTGTGCCGTGTGTAATTACGATTTGATTTTCTGGAACTTTTATGCAATTATTTAGAATGAGTTCACGATCTTCATTTGTCATTTCTAGACTATCTATAAGCATTAAAGTGCGAATCTTCACATCTAGCTTGGATCGCCCCAGTTCTAATATTTCTGTCATATGAGTATTTTGAAAATATAGTTTTCCGTTGATCTCATCATATTCTTTATCAAAAGTTCCACCGGTAATTAAAATTCGTACTGCCATATTTCTGGCTACTTATTAATCTTTATGCAAATCATAAAAACATTAGATATATTAATTAACAACGAACAAATCAATTTTTTCGAGTATTTTATCGCTGCGATAAGTTAGCCATAATAATAAAAACCGATTTATACTTAAACTATTTTTATTATTTGACTTTGAAAAACACTAAAGTAAAATCTGCTATAAATTGAATATAAAATGATTCAGAATTGTAGAAACTTTATTTTATTATTAATCTGTTTTTTATTTATATCAAATTTTATTTCTGCAAGTACTAATGGAAACATATACGGGAGAGTATTTAATTCCCTAAACAGTACACCGCTAGAAGCGGCCAATGTAATTTTGAAAAATGAGAATATAGGAACCGCTACCGATAATAAAGGATTATTTAATATTATTAATATTCCACCGGGTTCCTATACATTAAAAGTGTCCATGATAGGCTTTGCAGATTATGAGATTACAGAACTCACCGTATCAATCGACCGGACAACATATTTAGAAATTGGATTAAATCCAGACACAATAAAATTTGAATCAATTGTCATTCAAGCCGAAAAGCCTCTAATTAAAAAAGATGTATCAGGAAGCGTATTGAATATAGAAAATGAAATGATTCAGCATCTTCCTGCGACTAATTTAGAAAATATAATATCATTGCAAGCAGGAGTAAGTGGCATGTCCATTAGAGGGGGAGCTTCTTCACAAACTGCACTATTTGTAGATGGATTTCGATTTAATGATGAAAGATCCAACCACCCCTTTACAACTATAAATATTAATTCAATCAAAGAAATACTTTTGCAGACAGGAGGATTCAATGCTGAATACGGGAACATAAGATCGGGAATAATCAATATTATTACAATTGATGGATCTGAAAAAGACTACAGAGCATCATTTTCTTTTTGGCAAAGTGATAAAGCGCCAAAACATTTCGGAAAATCTTTATATGATGAAACATCATACTTTTTACGTCCTTATTTAGATAATGATGTTTGCTGGACAGGAACAAACAATGGAACCTGGGATAACTATACTGAGCGACAATACCCATCATTTGTAGGCTGGAATTCAATTTCATTTTCGACTATGAATGACTCAGATCCATCTAATGACCTTACTCCTTCTGCGGCGCAAAAAATATTTAAATGGCAACATCGAAGAAATGGGAGCAACAAGTTACCAGACTATTCAAGAGACCTTATAATCAGCGGTCCTCTGCCAATAGGCTTAAAACACTTTGTGTTTTCATTAAGCCATACAGAGAACCAAGATGCTTTTATAATACCATTATCAAAGGACAGTTATAATTCATCTTCAACAGTTTTAAAATTAACTGGTAAAATAAAAGAAAATATTAGATTATCAATTTCTAGCCTTTATGGAGTAGTGAGTTCTGTCTCTCCTTACGATTGGAAAGTTACGCCAACTGGTTTATTACTTAATGGCTCAAACGATGTAGCTGAATTAATCAATGGGAGCACAGGAAACAGTATTTTATTTATGCCTGGATATTATAGCCCAACAGAAATTTATAGACATGCTTTAGGTTTAAAAATTAATCATATTTTATCAGACAAAATGTTTTATGAAATCATATTCCAACGGATGGGAAACCAATACAACACCTATCAATTATCTGAAAGAGATACGATCAAAAATAACATGGTTGTCGATGGGGTTTTTCTTGATGAAGCGCCATTTGGTTACTGGGGATATTCAGAAACAAGTATCGACGGAATGAATATAGGCGGATGGATGAATCTTGGAAGAGATAAAAGCTCTAACATAACATCATTTATTAAACTGGATTTGACCAGAGTATTAAATAAGAACCATCAAATAAAAACAGGTTTTGAATATGTTATCAATAATTATAATATAAAATCTTCTACAGTGAACCCAAGTATGGAAACATGGAATAGAGAAATGACGTATTATGTTTCTCCAAGGAGAAACGCTTTTTATATACAAGATAAAATTGACTACAATGGAGTTATTGCGAATATTGGAATTAGGATGGAAAGTACTGCGCCTAATACAAATTGGTATAATCTTGAACCATACGATAAAAATCTAAGCCAGGGACAAGGGTCTGATATTGAAACAAAAGCACCTATATATGCAGTAAATAATAAATACTATGTAAGCCCACGGTTAGGCATATCGCATCCAATAACTGAGAATTCAAAACTATATTTTAATTATGGTCATTTTTATTCAGAGCCAGAATCATCATTTAGATTTCGTATTCAAAGAGAATACAATGGGATGGTTACACATATAGGGAACCCAGAACTTTCAAATGAACGAACAATAGCATACGAAATTGGTTATACACAATCATGGAATGATTTTCTGTTAAATACATCAGCATATTATAAAGATGTTACCGATCAGTTGGGATGGGTATACTTTGAAGATGTTAGAGGTTCTGTTTCTTATAGGGTGGCCGGGAATAATAATTATGCGGATATACGTGGAATTGAATTAACAATCAGCAAACGAAACAAAAAATGGTTATCAGGTTTTATAAACTATACTTATATGGTGCACTCAACGGGTTATTTTGGGTTTACACATAACTATCAAGACCCAAACAAAATGCGTCAATATTTACAATTAAATCCATACTTAGAGAAACCAAGACCACAGCCATTTGCAAGACTAAACTTAGATTTTAACCTACCTAATAATTTTGGCCCTGGACTCTATGGAATATATCCATTTGGTTCCATTACTCTAAATTTTCTCTGCACATACAAGGCCGGTGCTTTTGACACATACAATCCGAACAATATTCCTGGTGTCCAAAATAATATCCAATGGAAAGACAATTACAATGTTGATCTTAGGTTTATGAAAAAACTATCTATTGGAAAAAATAAAATTGAACTATTTATTGATATAACTAATGCCTTAAATACAAAAAACCTGTCTAGTTCCGGGTTCTCTGATTATTTTGATTATTTAGATTATTTAGAATCTTTAAAATTTAAATGGGAAGAAGGATCTGAAAATGGGAATGATAGAGTTGGAGAATTTCGCAGTTGGGACACCCCATATGATCCACTAGAAAGCAACCCAGATAATGATCCGCTTATAAAGGAAAGAAATGATTTAAGAAGAGAAAATAAATCATATATCGATATGCCGAACCTTAGGGGATTAACATTCCTAGACCCCCGGAAAATATCAGCGGGCATACGTTATAATTTTTGAATATTTATTCAGGCATTGCTATAGATAATTATTTGTGAAAAAATTAATAATCTTATTAACCTCATTTTTTTCTTTTATTAATTACTTATTTCCCGATGAAGCTACAATTAAGATATCTCCCGATAGCCTGGTATGCGGCAGCTATCAAACAATAGAAATAAAATTTTTCACAAATAATCTGAATATAGATTCTGGTGGAGGATTTAGATTTGAACTTCCTATCGGTTATCTTGAAACTAAACCATATTACTGGGACAAACCACAGACAGATTTAATTGATGGAAGAGGATTTGTATCAACAGATGAAAAAAACAAAAATAATGTTAAGATTGGTTTGTATGGTGCCCGTGGTGGGATTATAAACTGTGAATTCCTAAATAATATTAACTCAAATGATACTATTAGAATATTTTACTCAGGAACAGTTCAATCGTTAGCCTGGGATTTAAGAATTAACGCTCAATGGAGACAAAACAAATATAGTGAATGGAAAAAATTCAAAACGCTTCCAAAAATTAAATTTTCAAGCCAGAATATGAAAAACATGCTAGTAAACATACCTAGTGACTGTGAAAAAAATAAGCCAATTAATATTAAAGTAGCAGCTATAGATAAATACGGGAATAGGGTCAAAAATTTTGACAAAACAATAATATTAAAATCTCAAAACGAAATAAATAACAAAACAATTAAATATAATTTCACCAGGGAAGATTCAGGCTTTCATCAATTTAAAAATTATAGTTTTCTGGAAACTGGTTTCCAAAAAATCATATTGATTATTGATAATGACCATTTTACCAGCAATTATATATTTGTGCATAATAGTGTGAATACAAAAAATAAATATTTTGGGGATCTTCATTTTCATACTGGTACTGGAGAAGGAAATAAAATGTTCTCATCAACTTTTATGGGTGGAGACCATAGAGGAAATTTTAGCATAGCACAATCAGCATATAAGTATGCAAAGAAAACTATGCTTCTTGACTTTGCATCATCAACAGAGCATGACACAAAATATTTTACTGAGAATGGATGGGAAATAAGCAAATCCGTTTCTGAATCAAATTACTCTCCAAACGAGTTCACAACATTTTTTGGATATGAATGGACAGCCGCTTCAGATATAGGACACCACATAATATTATTCAAGGATATAAACAATATTGTTTATAATCACTTCGATTATAGTACAAAAGAGTCCCTTTGGAAAATTTTCGATAAAAATCAAACTGAAGTATTAATGATTCCTCATGTTACCTGGACACAAGAATCTCACGGCATATGGACTATATCCAATAATCGCTACAGACGAGTTGGCGAAATTTATTCTCTTTGGAATAATAGATATTTAATTCAGCCCGGAGATGAACCAGATCGTTTTGAATTAGGGGTAAATAGCCCCTGGTCATATCAGTTTGCGTGGGCAAAGGGTAATAAAATAGGTTTAATAGGATGTTCAGATAACCACACAGGTCACCCAGGGCTTAATAATTACTCTCCCGATTGTGTTCATTCTGGCGGTTTAACAGCTATTTTATCATCAAAAAACAATAGAAATCATCTGTGGGATGGATTATACAACCGCAATACCTATGCAACAACCGGCACCAGAATATATTTAGATTTCCAGTCTGATGGAAATCTTATGGGAACTGAATATATATGTTCTTCACTTCCAAATATTTTTGTTCGAGCAGGAGGAACAAATATTATTGACAAGATAGATATAATAAAATTTGATTATCAAGACTTTAAAATTATTTATAGCAATACACCAGAATCCGATACCATAACATTTAATTTTGTTGATTCATCTTATCAAGACAGTGCCATGTATTATATAAAAATTAAACAAATCGATGAATCATGGAAAGGACCATGGTCGCACAATAAAGCAGAAATGGCCTGGTCAAGTCCCATTTGGATTAAATCAAAATAGTTTTGGATATTTCTTTTAAAAACCACATAAAAACGATTAAAAAATTATTTATAGCAACCGGGCTAATTATTTTCAATAGCATATCTGGTAAGATTACTGATCTTGAGATATCAAAAATTGATTCAATTATTTATAAGGCAATTGAAGATTCTGTTTTCCCAGGAGCTGTTTTATGTTTTGGCAGTTCAAAAAATACTTCATTTATTAATGCTTATGGTAGATACGATTATTCACATAACAGTAAACCAGTCAAGGATGATTGTATTTATGATCTTGCATCATTAACAAAAGTTATTGCCACAACCACCAGTATCATGAGATTAATTGAAACGGGATTATTAGATTTAAATGATAGAGTGTCCGATTATATTCCAGCATTTGGGGGAAAAATTAAAAAAACAATAACAATAAAAAATTTGCTTCTCCATAATAGCGGGCTTGCTCCTGGAAGGCCACTTTATTCATGTTGCGATACTAAAGAAGTTGCGATTGACAGCTTATTTAATTCAAAACTTAAATATAAAACTGGAGAGAAAACAGTCTACAGCGATTTGGGTTTTATTATGCTTGGTTTAGTTGTTGAAAAAATTACTAATCAATCATTGCAGAAATTCATTGATCAAATATTAAATGAAGAAATGCAAATGAGAGAAACAATTTTTAACCCTGAAGATTTAATCTGGAAACGAATTATACCTACAGATCCTGATATAAATATGCGCCTTATAAAAAAACCTGGAAAGGTGCGAAATAAAATAACGAGAAGTTTTAATGGAGTTGCTGGACACGCAGGACTTTTTTCAAGCGCAAATGATTTATCAATTTTTGCAAAAATGTATCTTAATAAAGGTGCTATCGATAATAAAAACATATTTTCTAAATCAACAGTCTCTAATTTTACAAAAAAGCAGTCAGAAAACAGTACTCGAGCGTTAGGCTGGGATACTGGAAACGGAAACCAAAAAAATAAAATAGCAACTTTATTTTCTGAAAATGCATTTGGGCATACAGGCTTTACAGGAACATCAATATGGATTGACCCCGTGATTGATCTGTATATAATACTCCTAACAAATAGAACCTATGAAATGACTGATAGATATCTTATTAAAAAGTTCAGACCCCAAATTCACGACTACATTATAAAATCTGTAATTAATTAATGTTTAATTCTCGTCTCCTTCTTCCCTTCTTTCTATTAATTCAATCAATTGAAGGAAAAGTAAAAGTAGGCATAGATGTTTTATCAGAAAATAATTTTTCTATAATAAAAAATAAAAAAGTTGGTTTAATTATCAATCACACAAGCATAAATAATAATTGGGAATCAACCATTAAAATTATAAAAGAATCAAACGTTTGCGAATTAGTAGGAATATTTACTCCAGAACATGGTTTTGATGGCACATTAGATAAATACATCAACTATAAAGATAGCCTTATTTATAACACTCCGGTTTATAGTCTCTATGGAAAGAATTTAAGGCCAGAAAAAAAGGCAATTAAAAACATTGATTATTTAATGTTTGATATCCTTGATATCGGAGTACGTTTTTATACTTACATAGGTACTATGAAATATTGTATGGAGGTCGCTGATGAAAATAACATTGGTTTTATTGTGCTTGACAGGCCCAATCCAATAAATGGCGTGGACATATCTGGTCCGGTGCTGGACAAAGAAAATATATTTGGTTTGGCAGGATCGCACAATCTTCCAATTAGACATGGCATGACCCCTGGTGAGCTCGCCCTTCTGTTTAAAGCTGATGGTAAAATGAATTTAGATCTTCAGATAGTAAAAATGGAAGGCTGGGAAAGAAAAATGTGGTTTGATGAAACCGGGGTCCCTTGGGTGAATCCATCACCAAATATCAGGAATATAAATCAAGCTATTTTGTACCCCGGGTTAGGATTATTTGAAAGATTAAACATAGCAAATAAAAGAGGCCTGCCATCACCTTTTGAAATGATTGGTGCCCCCTGGATAAACCCGGGTGAATTTGTAGAAAACTTAAACAAATACAACATCCCGGGTGTCAACTTTACTCCAATAAAATTTTATCCTGAAAACCATAAATACAAGGGTCAGCTTTGTGGTGGTATATATATTACAATAACAGATCGTAAAAAAATTCGACCTGTCAATCTTGGATTCATTATTATATTAAGTCTTTATAATCTATATCCAGAAGAATTTGATATAGATAAACTGTGGCATATTACACGATCAAAAAAAATAATTAGTCTGATAAAAAACAATTCAAACATTGATATTCTAAATAATTCTTGGAAAGAAAGTCTGGCAGTTTTTCAGGAAAAAAGATTAAAATATCTTTTATATATAGAATAAAATAACTTTGAGAAATTTTACACAGTTTTTACCATTTTTTTTTATATCTACAGTATTTGCAGGTTATAATAACCAGGGGGAGGAAAAATCTGTCAATACCCAGGATTTTACTGTTCAAGTAAAGTGGGGATTAAAATCAAAAACAAAACAAAAATGGGATGGAAGTGTCAATGCTATAAACGGTACAATATTAAAAGTTACACCTTTTATAAGACACAGCATGATTGACGAAGAAAAGCTGATTTCTAAAAATTCCTGGATTTCTACGACCTACACAAGCACAGAAGGTGTTTTTATACATCTAATTGGATATTCAGCAACAATCTTATCATTTTCAACATTAAGTGGTGATTTTCATTTCAAAATAGATACTTTGCATAGAGAAAGAGAATTAGAACTATTAAGTGGACATGTCCAAATTTCAGATATTTCTGATAAATATAATTTCAAAATAGAAGGTCTGGAACACGATATATATGGAGAAGGAAAAGCTATTATAAAACCAAAAACTGCGGATGTTGACTCCTACGGAACTTGGGAAATACAATATACTTGCGGCAATAATGGAATAAAGGAAAATGGCGGAATAAGAATTTCCTGGCACTTTACCAAAGACTGGGGAACTCCTCAGTTCAATAAACCAGAATCACCAAATTTTGTATCCTATAGTCACTCTAATAACTCAAAATTATTATTAGGAAGTGATCATCAGGGGTTTTTTGAATACCCATTTACCAATGGCAGAATTTTGATTTTAGCTGGTGAAGATTTAGAAGCTGGGTCAAAAATAAAAATAGTATTGGGTGACACCAAATATGGATCACCAGGATACCAATCTGCAACAATCGCAGATTCATCATTTGTATTCCGGGTTGAATCCTGTAGTGAATATAAAAAAAATGAAGGATTCCCTATTTACCGTCGTCTAAAAAACAATCCGACTTTAAATATTACATCAAAAAAAATTATGGAAAATATATTTATTGTTGTTCCTACTATATCAAAAATAAACCAATATTTTTCAGCAAAATTTAGAATTGAAGACAAATTTAGAAATAAGGTGGAAAACGATTTTGATTATATTGAAATATATTGTTCAAAAAATAATCAAAAACGGCTAATTAAAGAGTATTACTTACCTAAAAACAAAAACCATGGTTTTAGAATTGATAGTTTGAAATTAACTGAAACTGGGATATGGCATATCGAAATAAACAAAGATAAGTCACTGTTAGGTCGTAGTAATCCTATTTACATAACAAGCGGGAATAATAATAAAAAAATATATTGGGGAGAATTACATGGGCATACAAAATTTTCAGATGGTTATGGCAGTGCAATAAAATATCTTCAACATGCAAAAAACAATGCCTTTCTTGATTTTGCTTTTATAACCGATCACGATGTTGAACTTGATGCACCAGATTTCACAGTAAAGCAGATGTACGAGAATAATAAGAAAGCAGTAAAAAGAATATCTGATAATAGATTTATATCTGGCTGGTCCTGGGAATGGTCTCCTAACCGGACAACCACTACATCTAAATACCCCTATGGTGACCACAATGTATATTTCTTATGCGATAAAACAAATATTTTTCCATCTGGAGAATTAAAGTCTCAGACCTTACCCCAGCTTTACGATCAATTAAAAAATCACAAACAAAAAGAAAAAATCCATATCATTCCTCATGTAGGAGGCGCCATAACTAATTGGGAGTATCATAGTCCTTATTTTGAAAAATTAGCAGAGATTTACTCTGTTCATGGTTCATTTGAAAATTTTGGACAAATCGCTTTGGACAAAGGATATCATGTAGGTTTTGTTGCGGCAAGCGATTCCCACTCAGGACAAATAGGAGGGTTTAGTCCAGGTGTTTCTGCAAATCATTTTGTGAATGGTGGTTTAACCGCTATTATAACAAATAATTTATCAGATGGATCTTTATCAAGTGCTATGAAAAAAAGAATGGTTTATGCAACTACCGGAAAAAGGATTTTTGTTGATTTCAAAATTAATAATGAATGGATGGGGTCAATTATTAAATCATCTACCGCTCCAACCATCCATGCGCTTGTTTCAGGAGAAAAACAAATAAGAATACTCGACATACTAAAAAATGGACGAGTAATTCATACAAAGCATAATAAAATAATAAATGATGGGACATTACATATTCTATGGAAAAATGATATTGATAAAAATGATCTTACAAATTTTAATGAAGGTTTTTGGAGCAGAAGATTACGTTCAGTCAATTGGACAGGATTGTTGGAATCAGATTTTATTGAACTAATTGATGTGTACTCATTTGAAACAAATAAAGATATAATAACAAAAAATAATAGTAATATTAAATGGAATTCGGATACAAGAGGCGATTACGATGGAATAGCAATTAAAGTAAATAATCAATATAAAGATATCACATTAAGCATAAGCACAAATGATTTCAAATCAATTGCTGGTCCGAGTGGAATAAAAAGAAAACAAACATCTAAAAATATTTGGGAGAACTTCAAGTTCTCTTATAACAGTATCCCTGATAATGGATTAGAACTAAGCATTAATAGTAGAGATAAAATATTTATCTATAAGGGAACGCCAGAGTTTTATGAATTAAGTTTGAACTATACTGATAATAGTTTATTGCATAAAAAGAATTATTATTATTTGAGAGCTACACAAATAGATGGTAATATGGCATGGTCAAGTCCAATATGGGTAGAATATGATTACTAATATTATCATCAACATAATATTAACTCTCATTTTATTATTCCCAGATTTACTTTATTGTAATTTGTCTGGTTCTGAATCTAGGTACGTGCGAATTGGTTCGCTACAAAGCCACTTTACTGCATACGGATCTGAAAGAGCATGGAACAATAGCTATTATGAAGGTATGATATGGCCTGCAGATTATGACTACCAAGATAATGCTGTTATTAAGCGGGCATGGATTTCATCAAAAAATTATACAGATCCTTCATCTTATAATTGGGATACATATAGTATTTATTTGACTTTAGATTATGTTGAAACATCTGTTTTCCCTATAGAGTTTAAACAGGTTGCGAGATTTGAACCTCCAATTGTTTATGTAGATGGCATTGATATTTATTCTGTGTACGGATCTGATATTGATCAAATTAATCCGAATATTAAAGCAGACAGATTAATAATTAACACTGTAAATACTTCAATGGGATTAACATTAAAAAGAAAAATCCATGTATTTAGTCAACAGTACCATGATAATTATTTTATTAAAGAATTTATATTTATAAATACTGGGAATACAGATTATGATGATGAAGTAGAGCTTAATACGCCATTAAATGATCTAAGAATTGGATGGGGTTATCGATACAGCGGTAGCCGTGAAGGGGCAACTAAAATTGGGCATGCGCAAAACTGGGGCAGGCACAATTGGTTTACAAAGAGAGGAGAAAATTATAGTGAGCGTATGAATGAAAACATTGATGAGAATAATCCAATTGTGGATTGGCTTAGGTGCGGGTTCCAATGGACAGGTCAATCATCCCTTAACTCATTCAACAACGTTGGTGCTCCTGATAAAAATGGGAATGGACGTTTAACTTCGCCACAACATGCAGGAATATGTATCCTGCATGTTGATAAAAACCCTAATGATAATGCTGATGATCCAAATCAACCAAATTATTTAGGGTGGCATGGTGGTGGAACATTCCCAAGCATTGGGAATCTCAGGCCTTCAGATTTATTAGGTATGCAACAAGTATATGATATGATAAGCGGTAACCCGCATTTAGATATTGGGTCACCAGAAAGGGTGGACGAAATAACATTTGGGGACTTGGAGTCTGAATCATATTTATTGCATGCAATAGACCCTTACTCTATTCATAATGACGGCGGCGGAATGAATATAATGATTTGCTATGGCCCTTTTAATCTTAATCATGGAGATAGTATACGAATTGTAGAGGTTGAAGGCATCAATGGAATTAATAGACAACTATGTGAAATAGTAGGGAAAAAATGGCAAGAAAACACTTCGCCATTTTTATTGCCTAATGGAGATGAAACAAATAATAGAGATATATATAAAAATTCTTGGATCTTTACAGGTAAAGATTCAATTATGAAAACATTTGGACGTGCAAAAAGAAATTTTGATAATGAATTTAATATACCTCTTCCTCCGCTACCACCTTCTCTTTTTAATGTCAGGTCTGGAGGAGATAGAATTTATCTAACATGGGCACCTAGCCCATCAGAGATAGATTCAGATTTTGCTGGATATAAAATATTCAGATCTGTGGGGAAACCAGATACTACATATGAGGAGATTTATAGTGGGCCAGCTGGGGAATATTCATATGAAGACTTAACTGCTACTAGAGGATTTTCATATTACTACTATATTTCTTCATTTAACGATGGCTCAAATAACATAGACGGGACTACCAACCCCAAAGGACAATTATCAAGTAATAGATTTTACACAAAAACTACAATTCCTGCTTTTTTAAGAAGGGAGGCTGGAAAAAATCTAAATAATATCAGAGTTGTACCAAACCCGTTCCACATATCTGCTAAAGATTTACAATACACTAATGAAAATAACAAAATAATGTTTTTAAATATTCCTCCGTATTGTGAAATAAAAATTTTTACAGAGAGAGGAGATCTAATAAATACTATAAAACATAGTGATGGAAGTGGAGATGAATCATGGGATTCATTAAGCGAAACTCGACAATTAGTTTCTAGCGGTATTTATATTGCACACTTTAAAGTAACAAAAAACTATATTCATCCTAGCACAAATGATTTGATTTTTAAAAAAGGAGATCAGACATTAAAAAAATTTATGATAATTAGATAAACTTTACTGTTCCTGGATTCTAATATATTTTTTTTTATTGTTAATATTTATTGTTAATATCCGCAAAGAAAATTGATTTTTCACTTTGGAATCTTCGTATCTGCTTAAAATTAACTTCAATGTATTTAAATCTTTCTTTAATAAATATTTAATATATTTATTCTACTTTTTTATTCCAGATATTTCTAGCGCAGGAATAACTGGGAAAATTTCTGGCCGGGTAATTGATGCAAAAACCAAAACGCCTCTTTTTTCATCTAATATTATTGTTCAGGAAACAACCATCGGTTCTTTCACGGATGATGATGGTTATTTTGCAATAATTAATATTCCCCCTGGTAGGTATAATGTAAAATGTTCTATGATCGGATATAAAGACTACATTATTCAAGATGTCAGAGTAGAAATTGACCAAACAACGGATCTTCTTTTTTTAATGAATATTGAAATTATTTTTGGCGAACAGATTACTGTTGAAGCTAAAAAAAAGATAATAAAGAAAGATATCGCAGCAACACATGTAAGTATTACATCAAAAACTATAGAACAACTTCCTTTAGGAAGCATTGATGATGTTTTAGGGCTATATACAGGAATAACAAATAGTTTGGGTATACGTGGTGGAGACCCTAGCCAAACATTATTTATGGTGGATGGGGTTTCATTAAAAGAAGAAAGAAACAATTTGCCTATAACTGCACTTCCATTAAGTGCTGTAAAACAAATTTCGGCACAGACTGGAGGCTTTAACGCAGAATATAATAATGTTCGCTCTGGTTTGATAAATGTAGTAACAAAAGAAGGTAATATAAGGAAATATAGTGGATCTATATCAATAAAACAGAGTCAACCATCCCCCAAACATTTTGGCATTTCACCATATAATAAAAACTCATTTTGGCTCCGTCCTTATCTAGATCCAGATGTTTGCTGGACAGGAACAGATAATGGGAATTGGGATGAATATACTCAAAGGCAATTCCCTCGATTTGATGGATGGAATTCTGTGTCAAATGATTTTGTGGTTGATAACAATCTTGATAATGATATTACGCCATCAGCAGCACAAAAAGTATATTTATGGGAGCACAGAAAAAAAGGTTTTATCCAAAAGCCTGATCAAAACCTTGATTTAGGGTTCGGGGGACCGGTCCCGTTAATAAGTCAATATTTTGGCAATCTTCGATTTTTTTTGTCATATAGATATGTTCAAAATATGTATTTAATGCAACTCTCCAGAGATGGTATATATAATAAAAGTTTTTTGATTAAAACAACTTCTGATATTTCAAAAACAACCAAAGTTTCTGTTTTATTATTAAATAATATATTAGAAGCCACAACATCATCCCGTACTGGAGAAACCACATTTATGAAGAATGTTTATGATGTTGCCAGCGAAATAGACAGAAAAGGCTTTACAATACCTTGGAGAATATTTACAAATACATATTGGAGCCAAACAGATAGAAACTACAGCATGATATCTGCAAAAATTTCTAGACTTGTTAACCCTCAAACATTTTATGAAATCCAATTACAAAATTTTAAAATAAAATACAATACAGGCCCAATGAGGGATAGGGATAATAATTTAAAATATGAAATATTTCCTGGATATATTGTTGATGAAGCACCTTTTGGTTTTGAGGAAGATCCTATTTTTGGCATTGATGGTCTTGGAATGGGTGGCTCTGTAAGCACTTCTAGAGATTCAAGTATATTTAATACCTTTTCATTAAAATTTAATCTAAACAGTCAAATAAATAGAAGAAACAATATTAAATCTGGAATAAAACTTGTTTATGATAATTTCAATTTAAAATACGGCATGGTTAATAAAGCGCTACCTGAGGGAAATTTCTTTAATATATCCACTGGTCATCCATATAGAATCAATTATTATATTCAAGATAAAATAGAATATGATGGATTTATACCTATATTAGGTCTAGTCCTCGATTACATTAACCCCAACGGTAAATGGTATAATATCGATAATTTCTCAAGAGATTTTTTTTCTTCGAATTATAGTAATGAAAATGAAAATTCATTTAAAAATAAAAAATCGAAATACCATCTATATATAAGTCCTCGTTTAAGCATTTCTCATCCAATCACAACAGATTCAAAGTTCTATTTCAATTATGGTCATTATAGACAAATACCTTCCAATGAAAATTTGTTTAGAATTCAAAGATCCTCAATTAACCAACTCGATTATCTCGGAAACCCAAATCTCCCTCTTTCAAGAACTGTATCGTATGAGCTTGGATATGACCATTCCATTAAAGATATTTATTTATTTCACCTTTCAGCATATTATAAAAACATTGATGACCAAGAAGATTGGACACAATACATAAGCAATGATGGAAAAATTAACTACCAAAAATTAACTGCTGACAGCTATGAAGACATCCGAGGATTTGAAATTTACACATCAAAGTTATATGGGAAATGGGTTACAGGGCAAATTAACTATGAGTATCGAGTAGAGACCAAAGGATATTTTGGGATAAAAAAGATTTTTGAAAACCCATCAGATCAAAGAGAGTATTTAAGGTTAAACCTTTATCAAGAAAAACCGAGACCTAGACCAAGATTTAAATCAATTATTAATTTGCAAACCCCAAATAATTTTGGGCCCAAACTAGTTAATTCTAGGCCATTTAGTGATTGGTTGTTTAACATTGTGGCAGAATGGACTGCAGGATACTGGTTTACCTGGAACCCAAATAACATACCAGGGGTAACGTATAATGTAAAATGGGATGATTTTAGTGATATAAAATTAAAAATATCTAAAACAATCAATTATGGAGATATCAATATAAAATTTTATTTAGATTGCAATAATCTATTCAATTTTAAGTATTTATCTGGAGAAAGTTTTTCTGATATGGATGATTATAATTATTATTTTTATTCTTTACACCTTCCAGAAAATATTTCATCCAAATTAGCAAAAGATGGGTCACCCTATCCTAATATACCAGGCAAAGACAGACCTGGCGATTTTAGAAAACACGGAGTTGAATTTGTCCCAATGGAATGGGTTGCAGATATCGCAAATGTGACAAACCCTAATGAAAGACCAATTTATTATAGCTCTAAAAATAATACATATTACCAATGGTCATTAGAGGATGGTTGGTTTTTGGTAAATAATCAATATTTAGATTACGTACTTAATAACAAAGCATATATTGATATGCCAAACCAAACATTCTTTTCCTTTTTAAATCCACGTGATATTTTTTTAGGATTTACTATTTATTATAATTTTGAATAAAAACAAATACCGTCATGTTTTCAAATGTTAAATCAACTTATAACAATTTTCTTTTGGCTTTGGCTTTATTCCCAATTTTATCTACAAATATTATCTTTTGTGATAATACTAAATGGTTGGCTATTGGTTCATTGCATAGTTGGTATTCCAGTGCGGGGTCTGAAATAGAAATTGGGCGCACCCATCAAATAGCAGAACAACAAGACGGCCTAAGGTGGCCTGCTTTATACAGATGGCAAGATTGTCAAGTCGCAAAAGCCCTGTGGATAGGGACAACGAATTTTAATGATCTTATTGTAAACAAAACTTTCGATTACAAGACTGTTCATGTTGGGCCAAGAGGCCCCATTGATGAGAATAATGAGTTTATGCCTTCTGATTTTATATTGGTTGGGAAATTCAATCACCCCACTGTAATTGTTGATGGTGTAGAAGCATCACATACCACATCTATGGATAAGGTAGACATTATAGATGAAAATTTAATTACCGATAGAATGCTTTATAATGTTATTAACACATCTATTGGAGTAACAATAAAAAGAAAAATTTATGCATCCAGTAATCAATACCATGATAATTATTTTATCCATGAGTATATATTTAAAAATACGGGCATCTATAATAAAAAAAACGATAAGCATAATCAAACACTGGAAGGTCTAATATTTTTTTTTCAATTTCGTTTTGCACCATCAAGAGAAATTGGATTGGGCGGATTACAATCATTGCCGCAATCAGCCTCTTGGGGACATAATACAATGAATCATGTCTACCATCCAAATTATGGAGATACAATTCGCGGTTTTTACTCATACCATGGTCTACATTCAGGCGCTACTTTTAATAATATTGGAGGACCAAATATAAGTGGTGACGGTCAACTAGGGGCAGCTCAATTCCCAGGTGTAATTGTTTTGCATGCAGATGTATCTGCTGAAAATAAAAATGATGATTACAATCAACCTCTATCTACCCCATTCTTAGACTCAGGAGATCCTCTAACCAGATCAAATAACCAGTTTGATCCAAATTCTATGTTAAGGAAATATGAGTTAATGAATTCTGGTCATCCTGCTTTGCCTCATGATGAAGCTGTTGGAGATGAGTATCCTGATAAATGGCAACCAGTTTCCCAATCAGGTAAAAGTCAGTGTTTGGGGTTTGGACCTTACAATTTAACCCCCAATGATAGTATCAGAATAGTTTTCGCCGAAGGTGTAAGTGGGATTAATAGGCGTTTATGTCATAAAATAGGATCAGAATGGCTCCAGGGATTTTCAACTTATGATTTGCCAAATGGCGAAACAACAAATGATAAAAATGAATTTAAAAATTCTTGGGTGTTTACAGGAATAGATTCTATTCTTAAAACGTTTAATCTTGCCAGAACTAATTGGAAACTTGGTTTTAATATACCTAACGCCCCTCCCCCTCCTGATATATTTGAAGTAAAATCTGGTGGAAATGGAATTGCTTTAAACTGGTCAAATAATGCTGAATCCTGGCCAAGTTTTGCGGGTTATAAAATTTATAGATCAATTCATAAACCTGATACCACATTTGATTTAATTTTCGAATGTGGGATGGGGACAGAAAACCAATTGGTAAATAATTATTTTGATAGTAAAGCAATACGAGGTTTCCAATACTTTTATTATATTTCATCTTTTGATAATGGAAGCACCAATATTTTTGAAGAAGGCGTACCATTAAAAAGCAATCTATTTTGGACTAGAACAAACGAACCAGCATATTTATTACGTCCGCCTGGAAATAATTTATCAGAAATTCGAATTGTTCCGAACCCATACAATCGAAAATCTGTAGATCTTCAATTTGGAGAAAGCGGGTCTGATAAAATAATGTTTTATAACCTGCCGCCATTTTGCACTATAAAAATTTTTACAGAGAGAGGAGATCTTATAAATACTATTGAACATAATGATGGAAGCGGAGACGAAGCTTGGGATTCATTAACAAAAACAAGACAAGTAATATCAAGTGGTCTGTATATTGCACATTTTGAAGTAAGCAAAGATTATTTTAATTCTAACAACCATAATCCTATATTTAAAAAAGGAGACCAAGTAATTAAAAAGTTTGTTGTTATTAGATAAATATACTTGTAATAATTAATTAATTGGAACTTGATATTTTTTTCTTAAATAGCTTAATTCCTTCTCCAGTTTTTCTTTAGTTTGGGTATAGTATTTATTTTTATACAAATTATTTAATTCGTTTGGATCTTTTTCGATATTATAAAGTTCTTTTTCACCCATCTGATAAAAATTTATTAGCTTGTAGTCTTTCGTTCGTATCCCTTCATGTCTATTTACATTATGCCAACCATGAGGATATTCATAATAATGATAATAAATGCTTTTTCTCCAAGATTGATTTTTTTTACCATTTAGTAATGGGCGGAGTGACTCACCTTGTATTTCCTCTGGAATGTTAACATCAGCAAAATCAAGTATTGTAGAACAAATATCCAGGTTTAAAACCATTGGTTCTAATACTATACCAGGCTTGATTTCTTTCGGATATCTAATTATCATAGGAATCCCCAACGATTCTTCATACATAAATCTTTTATCATACCACCCATGCTCCCCCAAATAGAATCCTTGGTCTGATGTATAAATAACAATTGTGTTGTTCACTAAATTATTTTTATCTAAATAACCTAGTAGTCTGCCTATATTTTCATCTATTGATGTAACACAACGCAAATAATCTTTTATATATCTTTGAAATTTCCATTTGGCGAGCTCCATACCAGATAAATCAGCATTTATAAAAGCATTATTTTTGGGTTCATAGGCAGAATCCCAAGCAGTTTTTTGTTCATCAGTCATATCATTATATATTTCTGTCCAATATTGCTTGGCTTTGAATCTGAATTCTTTATTCCCTCCTGAATATTTCTCAATAAAATCATTTGAGTTGATTTTCATATCTAACGAATTATATAAATCAACTATTTTCATATCCTGTTGTTTAACAGCATTGGATCGAGTTTTATAATCATCAAAAAACGTATTTGGCAGCGGGACATCTATGCTATCGTACATATTTAAATGTTTTATATCAGGCATCCAATTTCTATGTGGAGCACTATGAAAATACAAAAGACAAAATGGTCTATTTTTATCAAACTTATCGATAGTTTCTATAGCAAAATCAGTAATTAGTGTAGTAACATATCCTTGATGTCTTATTGTATCTTCCCCAGTTATAAACAAAGGGTTATAGTAGCGCCCTTGGCCAGAAAGGATTTTCCATGTATCAAATCCTTGTGGTTTGGTTTTTAAATGCCACTTTCCGATTAAAGCCGTTTGATACCCTGCATTTTGCAACATTTTTGGGAATGTCAATTGACCACTATCAAACATATCAAGATTATCTTTCAACCCATTAATATGGCTGTATTTCCCTGTTAAAAAAACTGCGCGACTTGGAGCACAAATCGAATTCGTAACAAAACTGTTTTGAAACCTGGCCCCTTCATTTGCCAATCGATCAATGTTTATTGTTTCATTAATATTGCCCCCGTAACAACTTATTGCTTTTTTTGCATGGTCATCAGACATAATAAAAATAATGTTTGGTGGTTTTTCTGATGAATATTTAAAGCTTTCTAGTATAACAAAAATTGAAACAACAAATAATATACATAAGCTTAATAGACCAAATTTTATTCTGTTGAAAGTGTTTATCATTTAATAATTATTAATTATGTTATTTGATGGATACTAATTAGATGATGTTGCAAATATCTTTGAATAACTTCTTTTTCAAACTTGGGATTTTAGCATCATTATCTGGAAAGCCAACTGGAATTAATAGCACTGCCTTTTCATTATCTGGCCTTTTCAAAATATTTTGAAGAAAACCCATAGGATGGGGGGTGTGCACCAAAGCAACAAGTCCAGAATGCTGAAGAGCTGCAAGCAAAAACCCCGAAGCAATACCTACAGATTCATTAACATAATAATTTTTTTTCTTATTTTTACCCGACACATCATAATTTTTTTTAAAAACTATTATAAGATAAGGAGCTTTTTCTAAAAAAGGCTTATTCCAATCTGTCCCAAATTGATTAAGATCTTTAAGCCATTCATCTGGAGCTCGTTTGGCATAAAACTCTTTTTCTTCTTTTTCTGCAGCAAAACGAATTTTCTTTTTAACATCTGGATCTTGAACAATTACAAAATGCCAAGGCTGTTTATTTGCACCTGAGGGTGCAGATGATGCCGTCTTAATTGCATTTTCTATAATTTCAAATGGCACAGGCTTATCAGAAAAATCTCGAACAGTGCGTCTTTTTTCCATTTTTTTTAGAAATAATCTGGAGCGATATATCATATCATCATCCAAATATTTTTTAAAATGAAACTTTTCAAATTTCATTGTTTAAATCCTCACTATATTTTTTATATCAGTATACTGATGATAAGGACTTTGTGATTTATCTAATTTTTTATATAAAATCATTAAAAAATCTGGTTCTTTATCAAACTGATTATCTAATTTACTTCATTGATTAATAAATAATCTATTTATCGCCCAGATGCATTATAAAAAATAAACAATGCGGAGTATTTTTGGTTCAACATACTTTTAGAATAATATTAGGAATTATATTGCTAATCATAGGCTTGATTGGTGGACTTATTCCTATATTTCAAGGATGGGTTTTTGGCATCCCAGGGCTTATTATCTTAGCTGATTATTTCCCGCCTATTAAAAGGATCCTAGATTGGGCAAAAAAAAAAGCAAGAATAAATAGAGGCCCTACCGATTAGGAGTTTTATTCATAGGGAATCTATCGTAATCTCACCTTCCTATTTTCTTTTATTTGTGAAAGCTAACAACCTTCTTCAAGTCTTGCCCTGGATATTTCATGTCAGCCAAAAGCTCTAAAATTACAGTAGTAGTTGGTGCCCAATGGGGAGATGAAGGCAAAGGGAAAATAACAGATTTTTTTGCTAAAGATTCAGATTATGTTGTCCGTTTTCATGGAGGAAATAATGCAGGTCACACTATTATTGTCAATGGTAATACTTTCAAGCTACATCTTATACCTTCAGGAATCGTTTATGGGAAACCAACAAATATTATTGGCAATGGGGTAGTTGTAGACCCAAAAGCTCTTTTAGACGAAATTGATTATATTTCAAACAAGGGGCTTAAAGCCAAACTAAAAGTTAGTGACCGAGCCCATGTTATTATGCCTTACCACATAGCTCTGGATGAAGCGCTTTCCAACCATCAAGGGAATTTGGCTGCAGGCAGTACTAATAGGGGTATCGCTCCTGTATATGCAGATAAAATGTTCCGAAACGGTATCCGGATGATTGATCTTTTAGAACCAGAAATATTTAAAGAAAAACTGGAAAAGGGATACTCTTTTATGAAAGGG
>TARA_B100000686_G_scaffold10725_1_pt1 | contig 23808 bp, 21 predicted proteins | sample TARA_B100000686 | Tara Oceans TARA_B100000686 (sample SAMEA2622733) | marine metagenome | biome: marine biome (ENVO:00000447); feature: marine epipelagic mixed layer (ENVO:xxxxxxxxx); material: "saline water (ENVO:00002010), including plankton (ENVO:xxxxxxxx)" | depth 150 m | reverse complement strand
TTCGGAGAACCCGACCTGGACTCAGTTCAACACTTCAGTCAACAAATTCTGCCCACCCTCGACCCGGCGACTGAACCGCCGCTCCTAGTAACAGAACGTGGCTTCGGACTATGGCGTCGTGAGCTCGGCAACCTCGAACACGTTGAAAGAAATGGCCCCCTTAGCGACCAAATCAAAAACGCGTCAATGATCGTGTCAACACGCCAAAACGGAGGAACGGCATGGGCTCACTTGCTCGCCGCGCGAGCCTTTGGACTTCCAATCGTTGCGACACCGCAGGCTGCTGCCCACGTCGACGACCCCCGCGAATGGGATCTAGAAATAGTCGAACGAGCGGAGATCGGGTCAGCCATATCGAGAGCAGCTGGTCGACGACGCCCCCCTGAACGACCGGAGCCACGAGAAACAGGCCTCGCAGAGGCACTCGAAACACTCATGATTAGGGCAGCAACGCCCGAAGCGCCGATTACCGATTGGCTGTTATCGGACAACACAGGCAAACGCCACCGAATGGATCTCAAACAATACCGCCGCACGCAACACGAAGCGGCAACTGACCCCGACACAGAACCCGGCACAAATCTCCAAACTCGACCCCTGATCTCGGTCATCACCCCCGTGTACAACACCCCGCTTGACGTTCTGGAAGCCGCCATCAACTCAGTCCGAACCCAAACATATGAAAACTGGCAACTATGTCTCGTAGATGACTACTCCGAAACCGACGGACCCCGAACTCTATGCAAACAGTTCGCAGCACTCGACACGCGAATCAATTTTCTAGAACGAACCGAAAACGGTGGTATCGCAGCCGCATCAAACACAGCATTTGAAATGTCCGAAGGGCAGTACATAGCTCTGCTTGATCACGACGACCTTCTTCGCGCCGATGCTCTGACCGAAGTAGTGAGAACCATCAACCGCTTCCCGAAAGTTGAGTTCATTTACACAGACGAAGACAAACTGTTCGCCGACGGCTCGTACGACCATAGCTACGCCAAATCCGGATGGTCTCCCGATCTGCACTTGTCATACAACTATGTGTGCCACTTCGCAGTCTTCAGCCGTCAACTAATTCAACGTATAGGTGGATGGCGAACTGGCTTCGATGGAGCGCAAGACTACGACCTGACGTTACGGGCCACAGAATCGACAAACGAGATAGTCCACATCCCACGCAACCTCTATCACTGGCGAGTACTGCCAGGGTCTACATCTGCAGGAGTGGACCAAAAAAATGACGCATGGGAGGCAGGCCAGCGAGCACTGACCGAAGCACTTACGAGAAGAGGAGTGACAGGAGAGGCAGAAGAAGGCATAGATCCAGGGACCTACAACATTCACTATCCGGTACTAGGACAACCCAAGATCGGAATAATTATTCCCACACGCGACCGACATGAATTGATCTCTCAATGTGTCCAAGGAATACAAGAAACAGAGACACGATCAGAAATCGAGATTCTGGTCGTTAACAACGAAAGCACAGACCAAGAAACCCTGAATTGGATGGACGAGCATCAAGGCCCTGTCATCGACTACCCCCATCAATTCTCGTACGCACGAATGATGAACTTGGCTGCTGAACAAATTGACTGTGACCTGCTGCTGTTCCTCAATTGCGATATCACCATCGCGAACCCCAACTGGTTAGACGCGATGATCGGTCACGCCCAACAGCGACGCGTCGGTGCCGTAGGAGCAAAACTCAGCTTTCCCGATGGACGCGTCCAACACGAAGGAATCACGGTCGGAGTAGGGGGAGTAGCGGTCAACACGAACTCCCGAGGCTATTTCAGCATCGGCAACCTAACCCGCAATTGTTGGGCACTCACAGCGGCATGTCTGATGATGCGCCCAGAAGTCTTTTGGGAAGTAGGCGGATTCGAAGAACGACTCCGAGTCGCGTTCAACGACGTCGACTTAACAATGCGTATTCACCAACTTGGATATGACCTTGTCTATCAACCTCATGCGGCACTGCATCACCAAGAGTCAGCCCTACGGGGCGCATTACATCCAACAGAAGACGAAGATTTCTTCCGAACTCGGTGGGGTGAACCGTTGACTCATGATGACCCCTATTACAACCCGAGACTCTCACGCCATGCCCAGTACTACTTTGCCGATGAAGTCAAACAAGTATGGCTACCACGAGGTCACCCACTGGCGTGAGCCAGGCGACAGCCGACACCTCGAGACCCAAACCAACCAGAGACCCCAAGCTGGGGATGTCCTCCGACGCGCTTAGTGCTCCACACAACTCAACTACCAGCAGGGCTGTGAGATGTTTTCAACATCACCCGAAGGCAACGGTGTCGCTAAGTTGTGATCATGAACGAACGTGAAAGCGCTGGGATTCCCTCCTACGGAATGGTCATCATCGGAGCAGGCGTATCGGGGTTGTATCAACTGCACAAGTCACGTGAGATCGGCGTAAGCGCGTTGGTCCTAGAGTCAGGAACCGATGTGGGTGGCACCTGGTACTGGAATCGGTACCCAGGAGCCAGGTTCGATTCCGAGAGTTATTCCTACGGGTATTCATTTAGCCAAGACTTGCTTGACCAATGGGATTGGCAAGAACGATTTTCTGCTCAACCAGAAAACTTGAGATACCTCCAACATGTGACCGAGCAATTTGACCTGCGAAGCGACATCAGATTCCAAAGCGTTGTAACCCAGTGCAGTTTCGATGAAACGTCTAACGAGTGGCAGGTTGAAGTCGAAGACGGATTCAAAGTTCGTTGCCGGTTCCTCGTTACAGCTATCGGGATTCTCTCCAAACCATTGATCCCAGATTTTGATGGAATGGAAGACTTCAAAGGACCGTCTTTCCATACCGCCCAATGGCCTCACGAAGAAGTCGTTTTCACGGGAAAGCGAGTCGGCGTAATCGGCACGGGAGCCACGGCAGTACAACTGATCCAAGAAGTAGCTAAGACTGCGGACCACCTCACTGTTTTTCAGCGAAGCCCAAATTGGTGCGCACCACTTCACAATGGTCCCATCGAACCGGCTGAGATGGCCGACATCCGTTCCCGCTATGACGAAATCTTTGAACGGTGCCGGAAATCCTTTTCAGGATTCATCCACGACTCAGATCAGCGAAAAGCCCTTGATGTAAGCGAAGAGGAACGAGAAGCCCTGTACGAGGAACTTTATGCCTCTCCAGGTTTCGGCATCTGGATCGGAAACTTTCGAGATGTGTTGGTTGACGAAGTCGCTAACGCAACGCTTTCCGAGTTCATCGCACGGAAAATTCGAGAACGAGTGGACGACGCAGAACTTGCAGAGAAGTTAATTCCCAGCGACCACGGTTTCGGTACTCGCCGAGTACCGATGGAAACTAACTACTACGAGGTGTACAACCAAGACAATGTGCTCCTTGTGGATATCAACGAAACACCCATCGAAAAGGTCACTACCGACGGGATCCAATGTTCAGACCAAGAACACCATTTTGATCTAATCGTCTACGCGACGGGCTTTGATGCGGTTATGGGGCCCTACAAGTCAATAAAGTTCACCGGCAGCGACGGACGCATTCTCGCAGAGAAATGGGAAAATGGACCGAGCACATATCTGGGGTTGGCCACGGCAGGGTTCCCGAACATGTTCACATTGGTGGGACCTCACAACGCTTCCACGTTTTGCAATATGCCGCGCTGCATTGAGCAGAACGTGGAATGGGTGTCGACGTTCCTGCAGCAACTTTTCGCTTCAGACGTAAGACGCGTTGAGGTCGATATCGATGCTGAAGATGAGTGGACCGAACATGTGTATGAGTCGGTACAACGAATGCTCTTCAGCAAGGTGGACTCATGGTTTATGGGTGTGAACAAGAACATCGAAGGTCGCGATACACGAAACTTCATGCTGTACGTAGGGGGATTACCCAGTTATACAGAGCGGTGCGATGACGTAGCTAGAGATGGCTATCGGGGTTTCATTATGAGTTGAAAGAGGCTCAGGGCAACGCCTCTTTTCGGGAACTAGCTAAAGCTGCGAACCCAACGTTGAGTACACAAACATTCGAAGATGACGGGTCGCGAGTCAACACCTGCTAGGACAACCCGAACCCGATGTAATCTTGCATCCGTATGTCCGAGCAGGAAACCGAACTGTCTGAAGAGGACACAGAACTGTCCGAAGACGAAATACAACAAATCAAAGAGGCAATACAACAAACCAAAGAGTTCAACCTCCAACGGTTCCGAGAAATTGATGACGCTCAGGCAGAGGAGCTACATCGAAGACGTCTCACCGAGAACGAGTAGAAACGAGACACCTATCTCTTGGTCACCACCGACCTTTGGGGTGACGTTCATCTCCGGTTCGAACTTCTCCGACTCGAATCAACTATCAGAAGGGTCCCGACAGAGTTTCGGCATCTCCCAAAAAGACTAGGACCCGGCTTCGTAGCTGGCATAGGACCCCAGCAGCGGATCCCGGCCTGCCATCCCGACCAACTTCTCGACAACCGATTCATTCCCATCTAACTGAATTTCAGGCCCAAATCGTTCTCCGCGTATCATGTCCCCGGCTTTTTGGAGCTGCACGTAGCCGGCCTCAGCAAGACCCTCGTCTATAACGACTTCTTGGCCAGTTGCAACCGCCAGATCAAATGTATGAATTAACGGGTCCACAGTCACCACGCCAACGAACCGGTCAACAACCAGGTGACCCCACGGCGTCTGGACCTTCTGGGCAAGAGCCTCAGGATCATCGAGAGCTTCCCTCGTTTCGGCGAAGGCGCTACGCCACTCTTCAAGTGGATTGATTACCTCGGGTTGACCAGCGGTTTCTGCTCCGATGCCATGAGCGATCCCAGTAATCATTTGGCACATACCGATGTTGTGCGAAAGCACATCTCGAGCACTCCAGCCCTCGCAGGGGCTCGCGTTGTTCCAACCCAGAGAATCTCCGGGCCCGACTCGACGGACCGTAGCGTCGAAGCCGTATAAGGCATGGATGTAATTGCGGGTGTTCTCGCTCACATACCCATTTTAGGTTGGCGTGCGGGAGCTGCACGATTGTGAGACAGAACATATGTCTGCCACTCGCTAGCCGGTGGTCTCTTGTCTCTACCCCTTTGCTACCTCTGGGGAGACAACTATCCACGTCGCTTTACCGAGTACATGAACTTCGCCCGTGGCTCCAAACAAGCCGACGTCTGTATAAATCTTCCTGCCTACGCGCTCACGAGTCTTGCTGATGACACGGAAGCCTTCCTCAGAATCGAACAAAGGTAGAGAAGTTACAGCAGCGTCATAGGTGCCGAGTAGACAAGATTCGTGCTCTCCCAAGAAACCGTTCACATAAAATCCCAGCGCTGAGGTGCAATCCAGAGCTGCGATCGCCGGAAGTGAGGCCAAAGCCCCCTGGTCCTCCCAGCGCCTCCCAGGATTCCATGTTTGCCAAAAGATTTGGTCAGTTATCTGTCGGAGACGTAAACGTAACCCCAGTCGCGATTCAGGACCACAAACGAAACACTCTGCGAAGTGATCTTTAGACGGGCCGAACACCTCCTCGTAACTGTCGAACCTATTCTTTTGCTCCTCACTAAGGGCAACGTGTCGTTGGAGCTCCAATGCAGTGTCTTCACTCATCACCGGTTCTTTGGTCCTCGACGACGCCCAACCCGACAGAACGGTCTCGCCATTAATCCCCACAGTGACCGAGACGGTTTCGTTGTCCACCTGTTCCTCATGAAAATCTAAATCGGTTGACAGCGGGACAGGTTGATGAAGTTTTACCTGCAACTGAGCAACGTTGGTCTCAAGGAAGTGCGCTCCGAGACAGGCGTACAAGCCGGTGGCGACGCCACCATTCCCCGAAGTGGGTGGCCCACGGAAATGTTGGGGAAGATTTACAGCATTGTTCTCGTAGTCGATTACGCGATCAGCACCCGGCTGACACGTAAGGCAGGAATGATTCACAAACTTAAGACTATGGGACCCCGAACAAACAGACCCGCGACGCAGTCGTGGGTTTGTGGTGCCGGGTGTAGCGAACAGCGCTTCGCGTCTCGTCGTAGAAGGCAAAAAGGGCGCTTTACCCCCCATTAACCGTCGCGCCGCCATTTCCTCGCATCGCTTAGGCGACAGCCAACACCCCGAGACCCAAACCGACCGGAGACCCTAAATTAGCGATATCCCCGAACGCAGTTATAGCTCCCCGCGAATCAACCACGAGATAGCCACCCGGTCTACTTATGAGCCCAACAGCGTCAACCCGTCCAAGAGAAACAGGCGAGCCGAAATAAGGCACGTCCCCAACCGGATACACCTGACCAACTGAATCCAAAAATAAGTAGCCGCGACCCTTCAGATCAGCAGCGAAGTCGACCACCCGAAGACCATCGACCGGGCGGTTATCTACCAAGGCACCATGAAATGGGGCCGACCCGAACGAATGGACTCCACCTCGACTATCAACAATCCAATACCCGTCACCTTCGGCGACCGGCTCAATCTTCACGGCAGTAGCCGCCCTGCTGGCTACCTGCGGAATTCCGTTGAGAAATGGCGCGTTACCGAAACTAAATACACTCCCTTGGGCATCAATCACCCAATACCCAACACCATTAGGTGACGCAGCAATGTCAACAGGGGGCGCAACCAGATCGAGAGACGAAAGATCTCCCAGCGATCTAGCGGTTCCATGCGCTTGGATATATCCGCTTGCATCAAGGACTAAACACCCCTGCCCGTCGCGTGTCATTGCGAGCGAAATAGGGTCAGAGCGAAGCTCAAGCTCAATCTCCGTTACCTCTTCCTCAAAATGCATCAGACGGTGATTTGACGTGAGAATCCAATAACCACTTAATGACACTTGTCGAGCCTATGTCAGAGCAGCCTTTGGTCGAGGTCAGGGGCCGACTAGTTTGAATAGATCATGAAGATCTACACCAAGACCGGCGATGACGGAACCACAGGCCTCTTCTACGGCGGAAGAGTAAGCAAAGCTTCAGTTCTCCCCATGGCATACGGGGCCGTGGACGAAGCGCAAGCAGCGATAGGACTGGCGCGTGCAGCCAACGAAGACCCAGAATTTGATCAACTTCTAACGCTTATGTGCCGAGATTTATACGTCGCAATGGCGGAACTCGCCACCCTGCCCGAAAACAGACACAAACTCGAACCGGGAACAACGCTGGTCACCAAAGACATGGTCAGCGAAATAGAAAAAGCCATAGATGCCACCAGCGAACTCTTCGAAGCACCAACCGAATTCACCATCCCAGGCCAAACCGAGATTTCAGCAAGACTCGACTGGGCCAGAGTGGTCGCTCGACGAGCCGAAAGGGAAAGCCTCGACATATGTGCAGAAGACTCAGAAGTTCTGCCCTACCTCAACCGACTCTCTGACCTTCTATGGACGTTAGCGAGATGGCAAGAAGGCGAATCCCTTTTGAGCCGTGACGAATGACAACCCCTCCAACATGACAGGAGAATCATGCCCAACCAGTTAGCTATCTCTTCGATAAATGTCGTTGCTTCAGCAGCCGACAACACCACCGCCGCAAAAGACCGACCGGTGACACCTAACGAACTTGAAACCCTCGGTGTTACCGACGATTTCCTCGCCGCGAGCGGATTTGAAGGCAATATCAACCAAACAGCTCTACTTCCCGAACGAGAAGCGGTCGTGATTGCGGTAGGTCTTGGGAACGAAGAAATAACAACAGCCACCGGCCGCTCATCCGCAGCAGCGTTATGGCACGCCTCCAAACACCTCGACTCGCTGACATCGCTCCTGCCCCTAGCCATCGCGTCTGAACTCGGAGCAGAAATAGCACTCCAGGCAGTAGTAGAAGGAATGCTCCTCGCTTCATACAGCTATGACGAACTAAAGGGAAGCCCAGAAAACACGCCAAACCTCCAACAGATAACCCTTGTCGTACCAGACGGTGTTGACAGCGCAACCGTCTTACAGAAGGCAGAATCAGTCGCGAATGGCATCGCCCTTAGTCGCGACCTAGTGAACCGGCCCGGAGGGTCACTATCAGCGACCCAATTAGCTGATGAAGCAATGGCGGTCGCAGACCAAACAGGTCTAGAAATAGAAGTTTGGGACCGCGAACGACTTGTCAACGAAAGATGCGGCGGCATCCTCGGAGTCAACGCCGGCTCACTAGAAGAACCGCGACTCATCAGACTGACATGGCGCCCAAAAGGTGAGAGCCGCGGAACACTCCACTTTGTAGGCAAGGGCATCACCTTTGACACAGGCGGGCTTAACCTCAAAACCTTTGAGGGAATGAAAGAAATGAAAATCGATATGGGAGGCGCCGCAGCCGTTATTGGAGCAATGGGAGCGATAGCTGCCTACGCTCCCGACCTCACCGTCATAGGAACCTGCTGCTGCACAGATAACCAACCCAGCCCCACAGCAACAAAACCAGGTGATGTTCTCAACATACGGAACGGCAAAACTGTGGAGGTACTCAACACGGATGCAGAAGGACGCCTCGTCTTGGCGGACGGACTGTCACTAGCAGCAGAAGACCAACCAGACCTCATCGTAGACCTAGCGACCCTGACAGGAGCGTGCCTCGTTGCATTAGGCCAACGATATGCAGGCCTCATGGGAAACAATGACGACGCAATCACCAAAGTTCAAACCGCAGCCAACAAAGCAAACGAACGAATGTGGCATCTTCCGCTACCCAGTGAGTATCGAAAACAACTGGACTCCGAAATCGCTGACTTACAAAATATCGGGTCGGGAAGATTCGGAGGAACCCTAGTAGCGGGATTATTCCTGCAGGAGTTCGTTGACGAAACTCCGTGGGTACACCTTGACATCGCTGGCCCGGTCACCACTGACGAAACAGAAGCTGAATTCCCCAAGGGAGCTACAGGGTTCGGAGTTCGCACCCTGATCGAAATTGTCAACAACTGGTAAAACCTTCCCGAAATCTTCACACCTCCGAATGAAATGGCGAGAACTTGCAAGCCCCGACCAACACAGAAATTGGAAACCTCTGATGTCCAACGACCTTTCACAAAACCCCGATATCCGCACGCTCACCGAATGGATTGATGAAAGCGAACGAATCACCGTTCTCACAGGGGCAGGAATTTCTACCGACTCCGGAATTCCGGACTTTCGCGGCCCAAACGGGATATGGACCAAGAATCCGAAAGCTGAAAAAGCATCCAATATTCAGAACTTCATAGCTGACCCGGAGGTCCGAAAGGCCTCATGGCGAGATCGCCTCGACAACAGAGCCTGGTCAGCGGACCCAAACGACGGACACAGAGCCCTGGTCCAACTTGAAAAAAGAAACAAACTTGTTGCCCTCCTCACCCAAAACGTTGACGGCCTCCATCACGCAGCCGGATCCTCGTCAGCGAAGGTCATAGAAGTTCACGGAACCATAAGAGAAGTCGCGTGCCTTGAGTGCGACTATCGCGATGATATGCAAATAGCGTTGAACCGGGTTCGACAAGGCGAAGAGGACCTTGACTGCCCAGAATGTGGCGGCATCTTAAAAAGTGCCACCATCTCCTTTGGACAGTCGCTAGTCCAAAGAGACCTGCTTAAAGCCGAAGCTGCTGCACAAAACTGTGACCTCATGATCGCAATCGGAACAACGCTGGCCGTGTACCCAATAGCTGCGGTAGTTCCATCAGCGCAACGAGTCGGAGCGAAAATAGCGATCATTAACGCCGAACCAACCGAAATGGACCACTTAGCGGACCTCCTGATTCGCGAGTCAATTAGCCAAGTACTTCCGATAGTGGTCCAAGGAGCTAAGAACCTCAGCGGCGGAGAAGCCGAGTAGCTGCAGAAATAGCCACTGAAGGCACAACCGGTAGAATTAGCAAGGTGAAGCCTCACTCCCGGTGCGCAAACAGGAATTAATTGATGACCAGCTACGGCGATCTACTAGCGGCAACGAAACAACAAATAGTTGAAGTTGACACCGCCACGGCCGCGCAACTCATCAAAGACAACCACGTAACACTTGATGTGCGCGAACCCGAAGAGTTCGATCAAGGCGCCCTCACAGCAGCAATACACATCCCACGCGGTCACCTTGAAAGCCAAATCGAACAACGGCTCCCCGAACGCGACACCAAAATCGTTGTCTACTGCGCCGCAGGTGCCCGTTCCGCTTTCGCAGCTAAAACCCTCAACGAACTCGGCTACAGCCAAGTCGTTTCGATGGATGGAGGGTTCACAAAATGGAAGTCCGAAGGCCGAGCATGGGAAATGCCCGACACCCTCACAGCCCATCAACGAAACCGCTACCAACGACACCTCCTTCTCCCAGAAATAGGAGAACGAGGTCAACAGGAACTATTCGAAGCGAAGGTACTTCTCCTCGGAGCAGGAGGCCTCGGGTCCCCAGCTGCCATGTACCTAGCCGCAGCAGGAGTTGGAACCCTCGGCATCATCGACATGGACATCGTTGATGAATCTAACCTTCAACGCCAAGTCATCCATGACACAGGGCGTGTGGGCCAGTCAAAAGTAGAGTCAGCAAGACAGACGATCGGAGCTCTCAACCCCGACGTCAACGTCAAAACCTACGACACACGCCTCGACGCCGACAACGTGCTTGACCTCCTATCCGACTGGGACGTGGTCGTGGATGGAGCCGATAATTTCCCAAGCAGGTATCTCCTAAACGATGCCTCAGTCAAACTCGGGATACCGGTTATCCACGGATCAATCTTCAGATTCGAAGGCCAAGTAACGGTGTTCGATCCCACCAAAGGCCCCACCTACCGTGACTACGTACCGGTACCACCTCCACCTGAACTGGCGCCATCCTGCGCCGAAGCTGGAGTGCTCGGCGTACTCCCTGGGATCATAGGAAGTCTCCAAGCGCTAGAAACAATAAAAGTTCTTCTCAACCTCGGGGACCCTCTTATAGGAAGACTTTTAGCCTTCGATGCCTTAGAAATGACTTTTCGCGAATACAAACTCAATCCCGACGCAGAAAATCAGATCACATACAACAATCGTGACCGCATCAAAATCGTCGAATACGACCAACACTGTTCGCCGACACTTGCCTGAACCAGACCTTTCAACCTAGAGACCTGAAACGGCGACTCCTAACTCGCACCCTAAACTTCTGACATGGCAAACAAGCGGGTCGTAGTTATAGGCGGTGGCCCCGCAGGACACGATGCTGCAACCTCTGCAGCAAGATTCGGCGCTGATGTCACACTCATCGAACGTGACATTGTCGGTGGAGCAGCCCACCTTCGCGATTGCGTGCCATCGAAATCCATGATTGCAACCGGCGCAGCACTCTCCTTCGCTCGCCGCATAGACGGCATGGGCCTGGCCAACGTCGAAACCGGCGTTGACGCCGAACATCTACGCGCTCGTATTCAAGGAATAGAACAACGCCTCGAACAATCCGTGACCCAACTCTTGACGAGCCAAGGTGTCAAGATTTACAGGGGCACCGGCCGAGTTCTCGGACCCAACGAAGTATGCGTAGATACAGCTGACGGGTCCATCGAACTCACAGCAGACGCAATAGTGCTCGCAACCGGCAGCAGACCCCGCATCCCCGAATGGGCGCCAATAGACCACGAGAGAGTCTTAACCACCCGCGATGCCTATCCACCGGCCGAACTACCCAAACATCTCATAGTCATTGGATCAGGCGTCACCGGTGTCGAATTTGTCCACATGTTCACATCACTTGGTTCAGACGTGACACTAATTGTCAGTCGTCAGCAAGTACTTCCCCAAAAAGACCCGGAAGCAGCAGCCTTACTCGAACAAAACTTTATTGACCGAGGAGTTCAACTGCTCAAGGGAGCACGAGCAACCGAAGTTTTACGAAATGGAGCGACAGTCACAGTTCATTGCTCCGATGGAAGAACAGCAAAAGGAACACATGCTGTTCTAGCAATCGGATCCGACCCGAACAGCCAAGAACTAGGTCTAGAAAACACCGAAGTGGTAGTAGACGAATCTGGTTACATCGAGGTCGACCACAACCTCAGATCTTCAGTCCCATCCATCTACGCCGCCGGTGACTTGTCAGGAAAGCTCCCACTTTCTTCAGTCGCCGCGATGCAGGGTCGAAAAATAGCGGAACACATCATGGGCTTACACGAAGGCCGCGAACATAGACACCTTGACTACGACAAAGCAGCATCAGCCATCTTTACTGAACCCGAAATCGCCGACGTAGGACTTGCCGAAGCAGAAGCGTTCGCCACAGGACGAAAGATTCGAGTAACGAAAGTTCCATTCTCCTCAAACGCCAAAGCCCTCATAAACAATGACCCTCTGGGATTTGTGAAGATAGTTTCCGATCCCAACACCGGTCATGTACTCGGCGGATCAATCGTCGGGCAACACGCAGCTGAACTCATCTCAGTCGTAGCCCTAGCAGTCAGCGCAAACCTCAAGGTGCAGGACATTCACGAAAGCCTTTTTGTCTACCCCACCCTCAGCGAAGCCCTTTCAGAGGCAGCGGAGTGACTACCAGGTACAAGGTGCTCATCACCGGGGGAGACGGCCAGCTATCCGCGGACCTAGCTCAAGTATTTAACAACTCCGACACCGTTGTTCTCAACCGTGAAGCGCTAGACATATCGCGAGCCCGAGAAGTTCAAACAGCCCTCCTTCACTACAAACCCGACGTTGTCATTAACACAGCAGCCCTCACAGATGTAGACGGATGCCAACACAATGTCGAAGAAGCGAGGTCGGTTAACTCTCACGGGCCACAAAATCTAGTGGAAGCAGCAGAATTGGTAGGAAGCCGCGTTGTCCAAATATCTACCGACTATGTGTTTGACGGCACCCTCGATCGTCCCTACATCGAATCTGATCAAACCAACCCGCAGTCGATCTATGGTCAAACAAAACTCGATGGTGAACGAGCGATGCGAGACGAAGACCTCATAGTGCGCACGTCATGGCTTTGTGGCATACACGGATCAAACATCCTCAAAACAATTATCCATCTGGCGCAAACAGATACACCCATGACCTTCGTCAACGATCAGATAGGGCATCCCTCATTCACCAACGACGTTGCGAACACCATTCAACAACTGGTTGAACTCCAAGCCCACGGTATTTTCCACGTCACCAACCAGGGAGCTGTGAGCTGGCATGAGTTCGCGTGGACCATTCTCAACCTCATGGGACATTCACCGAGCCAATTAAGTGCAATAACCACAGAACAGCTGGACCCACCGCGCGCAGCTCCCCGACCAGCAAACTCAGTTCTTAACAACGAAGCTTTGAGAAAGGCAGGGCTACCATCACCGCCAGACTTTCGCGACACCCTCCCAAAACTCCTGGAGGTCCTCTGTGAATGATCAACTGCAAATCGTCGTCAGACCGCATGACGACCAACCGACCAACCAAGTTCTGGCAGTCGGCGCGCTTCTAGCACTGCAATGGGCGGCACCCTATGCCCGAACGACAATCGGGGGCGACGGTCAATTTGTCACCGAGCCCGAAATCGACGCTGTCGGAGGCTTACTCCGGCTTGATTCAGAAAGAATTGAACGGTTACGAGCTTCGGGGCGCGAAGTCGCACATGACGGTGGATCGGAAATACATCTGATCGAAGATCAGAAAGGTAGCTGGAACGTCCCGGCCCGCATCGACAGCTGGTGGGCTACAGGAGTAGCGATCGCTGCGACGTCGTTCACAGCGACCACACCAACAGGCATCGCAATAGCCGAAACACTCGCCATCTCAAACCGAAGCGAACAACGAGCTATTGAACTACTCGAACACTCTCAAACCTGGGCATTACAAGAAGTTGATGAACTGCTGCGCGTCACCGCTGACCGCAACCCCCGACTCTTAGCAAACCTACTGTTGTCACTCAGCGCCAAAGTGGAAACACTTACTGACACACATGCTCTGCTGAGAGCCCGATACCAAGCCGACATCGAAATCATCGGCGAACACTTATGACGCAATCACCCCGGGCAACGCTGATCATTGTCGCTTACGGGCGCCACGACCTAGTAGCAACTCTCCTCGACTCCATCGCAGAGCACACTCCAGAACCACACGAAATAGTGGTGGTAGATAACGCCTCACCGGATTCAACGGCTGCTGTTCTCAAGAAACACCGATCACGACCACGCGTTATCGAAGCGCCCCGAAATCTCGGATACGGCGGAGGGGTCAATCTCGGCGTTCGAGAGGCAGCAGCCGAGACGACCGTCATTATGAACTCGGACTTACAAGTCACGCCCAACTGGTTGCCACCGCTGTTGATGGCAATCGAATCGAGGACCGCAACGATTGCTGCCCCCCTCTACGTCGACACAAACGGCAACGTCATAGAAAGTGGTGCCTCCATAACCGTTGACGGCCACATCCATATCTCACAAACACCGGGCACCGGAATCAAACCCGTAGACCACGTATCCGCTGCATGCTGGGCGTTCGACAAACAATGGTTCGAATCGGTAGGAGGCTTCGACCCAACATATGGCCTCGGCTATTACGAGGACGTCGATCTCGTCAATGTCGCACGGTCACACAAACACATCGTTGCCGTGGTCAACGACTCACAAATCGTCCACCTCACAGGCGGTACCTTTGACTCAGGAGCGTCCCAACAGCTATCCCACCGTAATCACGCGCGCAGTGAAAGACGCTGGTATTGGATGTACAGAGGAAACGCGAAGACACCCTGGGAAGGTGAAACCGCAGTCACCCACGGCCGTGTCGCTGTCATAGGTCACCACCCAGACATCGTGCGCGAGTTGCGGGAACAAAATATTTCAGTAGTCACCCTTGATGACGTCGAAACGCTCCGCCAACGAGCGCACCGCGATGACGTCGTGGTGACACAAGACAAACGTACAGAGGCCAAACAACTAGCGCCCAGAGCTCAAATCGCCCAACCAGAGGACCTTCTCGAGGCTCTAAAACGTGCTGGAATCACACCTAGTGCGACCCCTCCGAACTCACGCTTTCACGCAATAACAGCCACTCGATCACGAAGATGGTGAACCTATGACAGACGACAACTTGATCCATAAGGCATCCGCCCACCTGCAGACAGCACGACAGCTTGGAACCGAAGTCAGCTCCACGAGACACCGATTGGGAATCGGATCACCAAAAGTGGGCGCAACAATTGACCGCGTAGCCGACGAACTAGCTGCCGCCATTGACTTAATAGCCACTGCAGTCACAAATGAGGCAGCTCGAACAAACCGACTGGACCAAGCAGTCACCCGACTAGAACTCGTAACTGCGGGAGATGAACAACTCATCGATGATCTAGCTGCAGCTATCGAAACCGCCCAAATAGAGCTGGTTCGGTTAGAACGCCAACACGACCTACTCCGTTCACGGCTTGAATCGACCAACTAACAATGCGAGTAGGAGTAGCTTCGGGCAGGCACGCGGCACAGATTTACGAAGCGCTATCACAGCGAATCGGAATAGAAGCCGACATCGTTCCGCCCTCCGCCGCCGCCAAGAAATACGACCTAATTCTCGCAGTCGATGATGAGGTCGTCCCCGCAGGAATAGAAACCCGCCGATACGTCACCCACCACAAAACACAAGCTCCCGAATGGAACGTGGTTGCGGGACGGTACCTACTGACAGCAGCAATCGATAGAGGAATCACAAATCCCATAGCGGTTCCGCTACCTTTCGCGACTGCTGCTTCGGTCAAACCACCCCAAAAAGGGGTCGCGCTGCTGCAAGACGAACTGAGAGAAGACTTAACAGCGGCACTCAACGCAGCGGGTCATCAAGTCCTCAATATCGATGACCCACAGGTCGGAATAGTCGTTGATTCCGCACTATCAACAAGCGAAATCGAACCATTGCGCAAGGCAATGAGCGAAGAAAAAGTAGTTGTAGCCATGCGATGTAACCCTGCAGCAACTGACACAATTCGCCACCAAAGCGACGGCTACCTTGTTTCTGAATATGACCAGCTATTGGCAGCAGTTCAAGAGCTAACTACCAACAATTTAGAAAGAAAACGTGTTGGCTTCGAGGCCCGCAGAACCATCGCCACAACTAACTGGGCAAGGGTGACGAGGGCGCTCCTACTCAACAATCGAAACGGGATGCCCGACCTTGAACAGTTCAGTTGCCTCCCGGCACGTCAACGATGGAAAGGCCGACTGGGGCATGCCCACAAATGGCACTCCGGCCAATACCTCGGCGACGGATGCGTAGAGTTTGACGGCGAGACCGTAGACGTAAGAAACCTGGGTCAATTACGAAAACTGAGTATTGCGTTGGCTATGGGCCGACGCGACCCATGCACTAACGATTCCTAGGGTACGTTCGCTGATCATGTCCCGAGACCGTGCACGTCGCAATCGTCGGTTAAGCGAAAAGCTGTTGCTCGCGGCTATTGGAACAGCTACCGGAATAGGATTCGTCGCTACTTTCGTCCTGGGATATGCAGTATGGCGCCTAGACCAAGTCCAACGATTCGAAGTACACGACGTCCTCACCGCACCGGCACAAGAACCAATAACGGCTTCAGACCTGATCGATCTGAGCGCCGCTAGTAGTAAAGATGCAGATCGAAACTTTGAAGGCAAGGCAGTCGAAATTATCCTTCCCCCAACGATCGGCGAGCCGCTAGTAAGAAGCGAACCCGACGCCGAAAACTACCTACTCGTTGGTTCAGACAACGCTGGAGGCATCTCGGCTGACGATGCAATCATGACCGGCCGAGGCGCCGCTGCAGGTAATCACCTCGCCGACACAATCATGATTCTACGACTGCGTAAAGACGGCACAGCCGCAGTCGTGTCGATTCCACGTGACCTACTCGTGCCCATAGCCAGCACCGACTCAATCGCCAAAATTAATAGCGCGTACAACCTCGATTCATCGCCACAGACCAGGGCAGCCCGGCTCATAGAAACCGTTGAAGACCATTTTGATATTGGACTCCAGCACTTTGTAGAAGTTGACCTTGATGGTTTCCGACGGTTGGTCGATGCCATTGGTGGTGTCTCAATCTGTTTCAACCGACCTACCCGAGATAGAACAGTCCAAGACAGCGGAGACGTCACTGAAGGAGGCACCGGCTTCACGGTGGGGAAAGGATGGACCCATCTCAACGGAGATACGGCACTCGCCTTTGTGCGAAGTCGGCGACTCCTGGTGCAACAGCAAGACGGAGAATGGGTAAGGCTCGGAGTCTGGAATGACCTCGAGCGGAACAGTCGACAACAAAGATTCATCTTCGAAGCCCTAGATCAGGCATTAGGACGAGCAACAGGTAACCCGCGGACCCTCCAGCGACTTCTCGATATCGTCGCGACCGACCTGCGTACCTCTAACACACTGAGCGTTTTTGACGACGGGTTGGAACTAGCACGACGGTTCAATGGCCTCAATGTTGATAGTGACCTTGAACGCTACGCACTCCAACTTGTTGACATAACCGTTAATAGTCAAGCCGGATTGGAGTTAATCGATAACGACCACAATCAGCGGGTCATCGATATCTTTCGAGGCATCGGCTGGGATGACGTTATTGAGCAACGAGTCCAAGTAGTAGTAGAAGGCCCATCGGCTTCACCTCTATCGTCACGGCTACGAGGCGCTCGCTTCAAAGCAACACACTTGACGAGCGACGCGCACATCACAAACAGAATCAGATATGGAGTAGGAGGAGACAAAGCCGCCGTGCTGCTAGCAGCCCGACTTGGACAAGTCGTAGAAATGCTCCCTGATCCTTCTCTTTCCGGCAACAAGATACGACTTGAACTCTCGTCTGAACCACCTTCGGTGATACTTGGTTATAGAGCAGTTCAACCACCAACAGCCCTGGCCACCAGCATCACTCAGAAAACTCCGCCACCTCCCAAAACCCTGGGTGTATGCGGCTAACACCCAGAAACCACGGTCAACGAAACCAAAAGAAAGCGGTGAAACAAAGCCCGCGAAGGCGAAACGGCGTGATGTCGTTAGCATCGCGTATGTGACTAGATTCGAACGTCTCTCACATCGCTCTCGGAAGGCGAACAAATGAGCACCGTAGCGGTAATCGGAGCGGGTTATGTCGGACTCACCACAGCGGCTTGCCTTGCTCATATCGGCCATAACGTCACCTGCGCAGACGTCGATGAAACAAAAATCGCTCAACTCAACAACGGTGAAATCCCGATTCACGAAGCACGTCTGCCCGAATTAGTCCAAGAAGGCGTATCAAAACAACTTCTCAAGTTCGTAGTCGGCGCCCAACAGGCAGTAACAACAAGCGACTTCGTTTTCCTATGTCTACCCACCCCACAAGGAGAAGAGGGACGAGCCGACATTGGAGCCGTTCTCGAAGTAGTCGACGAAATCAGCGAGATAATCCCACCCCAAACAATCATCATCAACAAATCAACGGTCCCCATCGGAACAAACGCATCAATACAAGCAACAATCCAACGAAACGACGTTTCAATCGTATCGAACCCAGAATTTCTCCGTGAAGGCGTAGCTGTTACCGATTTCCTGCAACCAGACAGGATCGTTATTGGTGCATTAGACAAAGAGGCCAGCGGGCGAGTCGCAGCCCTCTACCGCGAAATAGACGCTCCGATCATTGAAGTCGACCTTGCCTCAGCTGAAACCATCAAGTACGCCACCAACTCCTTCTTAGCGACCAAGGTTTCTTTCGTGAACGGCCTTGCTGCAGTTTGCGAAGCAGTCGGAGCCGACATCGAAGCGGTGACACGAGGCCTTGGCTCAGACCAACGAATCGGCTCACGCTTCCTTCAACCCGGACCAGGTTGGGGAGGATCATGTTTCCCCAAAGACATGCAAGCATTAGTCCGTATAGCGACTGACGCTGGATACGAATTTGATTTACTCAAAGCCGTCATCGAAGCAAACGAACAGCAATTCGATCGGATAGTCAACAAAGCCGAACTTCTGCTCAACCAAGACCTGTCAGGAAAAAATCTGGCACTGCTGGGTCTCACCTTCAAAGCTCATACCGACGACATCAGAAACTCACCGGCCATAGAGGTCGCTCAACGCATAGCTGCAAAGGGAGCAACAGTCACCGCATACGACCCAACAGTAAAAAGCGAAGCAGGGATACCTCAAGAAATCCAAATAGCGACCACCGTAGAACAAGCCGTAACGGACTCCGACCTAGTTCTGGTCCTCACGGAATGGCCAGAATTCACTAGAGCGAACTGGGCGAGTTTGATCAGTCTGATGAACGGACCGCGTGTCGTTGATGCCCGAAATGTGCTCGACCGAAAGGAAATGATCGAACTCGGATACCTCTACGACGACTTAGGGAGAATATGACAACGCCCCCTCAACGACCGCAGCTTGTGTAAGAGTGGTTCCGTGACGGCCGAAATACGCGTCCTCATGACTATGGAGGCGGCGTGGCACCCGGTGCCGGGAGGTACTGGTCGCGTATCGGTCGACTTGGCTCGAGCGCTATCACAAAGAGCCGACACCAGAGTTCAAGGAATAGCGGCATGCCACGTAACTCAACCCTCCGCTGATTTTCGCCCCTCTATCGATGTCACAAAACTTTTACTCCCTCGACCCTTGCTCTATGAAGCTTGGTCCCGAACCTCCGTTCCTCGACTTAACACCAGTGACCACGACATAATCCACTCCACCACTATCATCTCGCCACCTGCTTCTAATAAACCCCTTGTCGTGAGCGCGCACGACCTCGCTTTTCGTCGATTTCCTGAACGTTTCCCACAACGAGCGCGACGGCTCTTCGACCGCTCCTGGAAACGAGTACTGGAACGAGCTGACGCGGTTGTATGTCCCTCTGCCGCCACCTCCGCCGACCTACTCGCCGCAGGACTAGACGCCGACCGGCTCCATCTAGTTCCCCTTGGGCACGACCCACAGCCGGTCAGTGCGCAAGCGGCTCTCAAGGTTCGACAAAAATTCGGAATTGATGGAGACTTCATTCTCGCCGCAGGCACGCTCGAACCCAGAAAAAATATCCCGGCCCTTATCGAGGCGTTCCACGAGTTAGCTCCTAAGACGGACGCCCAACTAGTGCTTGCAGGCCCCACTGGATGGGGAATTACGCCAGAAGAACTGCTCGGGCCAGTGGACAACGTCACCAAGACACGAATTTCCATCACTGGTGAAGTCACGAGAGCCGAATTAGCGGCGCTCTACACCGAAGCAACGGTGTTCTGTTATCCGAGCCTCCTGGAAGGGTTTGGTCTGCCTGTTCTCGAAGCAATGTCGTATCGAACCCCGGTTGTGACCTCCAAAGGAACTTCCACTGAAGAAGTTGCAGGAGATGCAGCGGTAACGGTCAATCCCAGCTCGGTGATTGAAATAAGCGAAGCCTTGGCACGCCTCATCATCGACAAGTCGGCAGCTCAAGAAATAGGCGATGCAGGCTACCAACGAAGCAAACTATTCACTTGGGACAAATCGGCATCAGCCACGGTCGACATCTACCGGAAATTGCTATGAACAAAGTGATAATCAACATGCTGTGGCTGCGTCCAGGACAAGTCGGAGGCTCTGAAACGTATGTAATGCAGCTACTCAAAGCGCTCAGCCAAACCCCAGAATCTCCACCGATCGAGTTAGTGGTGACCCCTGCCGCCCGTCGTGCCCACCAATTCCTAGACATCAATTTTGCTATTAGCGAACAAGACCCTCCGTTGGGACGCCTCGGCCGAATTTGCCGAGAAAATTACCTATTCGGACAACTAGAAGACCACCAACTTGTCCACCATCTCGGAGGCACAATCCCCAAACTCCCGAACGCAAAAAAGACAGTTGTCACCATCTACGACGTCCAATACCGTGACTATCCCCAATACTTCTCGCCTGTAAAACGCCGCTACCTAGACGGCGCAATTCAGCGGTCGCTGGAACAAGCCGAAGCAGTGTGCACAATAAGTCAACATTGCGCGAAGTCACTCGAAACTCACTTCGGGTACCCCCAAGAAAAATGTCACATCGTGCCTCCTGCCATTGATAGTCCGGCCTCTCAACAGCACCAACCCTTCGAAGCTAAAGAGTTCCTGCTCTACCCGGCAGTGACCTGGCCCCACAAATCACACCAATTTCTCATCACACTTGTAGAGCAGATACCAGACCTCGAGCTAGTACTGACAGGAGCAGAAGGTTCGTCGCATCGTAAGGTGATGGGAGCCATACGACGCTCGTCGGCGGCCGACCGCATAACCCATCTTGGGATGGTCGACACACAAAAACTTAACGCCCTCTACCAGCAAGCGCTTTGCACAGTATTCCCATCCCAATACGAAGGGTTTGGGCAACCCGTAATAGAAGCAATGACACGAGGATGCCCCGTAATCTCAAGCCAAGGCGGAGCTCTGCCAGAAACGGTAGGAAACGGGGGAATCACACTTGCCATGGATATCGATCAATGGGTCCATGCAATACAACTAATCCGTCAACCCCATCAACGACAACAATGGGTTGAAGCAGGATTCCTCAGGGCCACCGACTTTGCCAAGGAACGAACTGCAGAAGCCCAAATAGCGGTCTACAACGAACTGCTGGGCAGATAAAGCGATGATGATATGAACATCACAATTATTGCCCCACACTTCGCCCCCGACACCGCCCCAACCGGCGAAGTCATAACCCAAATAGTCAACGAACTTCGGCAGCTAGGTCACCAAATCCATGTAGTCACCTCACTGCCTTGGTATCGCAACCACTCGGTAGAGCCAGGATGGACTAGGCGACTTATAGCCAGAGAAAAGACTACTTGGGGCAAAATCACCAGAATCCACCCCTTCGCATCAAAGAATCGGACCAATCTCTTGTCGCGATCAATCGCATATGCTGCCTTCGGTTGCATAGCCGCCCTAACGGCAACCTTTACCCGCCGAACTGAAATAATTCTCGCTATGAGCCCCCCTCTGACCCTCGGTCTTGCCGGATGGATCGCAGCCAAGCGACATAAAGCGCCACTCATATTAAACATCCAAGACGTACATCCAGACGCAGCCATAGCAACCGGAACGATCAGTGACACCCGCGTTATAAAAGGCTTAAAACGAATCGAACGTCTGAGCTACGAGAAAGCCGATGCGGTAACCGTTCTATCTGACGATCTCAGAACGAAACTGATCAGCAGAATTGACGCGGAATCAAAGCTGCGCGTCATCCCTAACTTCGTCGATACCGAACGCATTTATCCTGGCGACCGAAACAACAGCTACCGCCACGAACTCGGACTGACCGACGAAACCATCGTCATGTACGCCGGCAACGTCGGATTTTCTCAGCCTTTGGAATTAGTGCTTGAAGCCGCCCGATATCTTGCCGACCGCGACGACATTATTTTCGTAATTAACGGCAACGGATCGCGAAGGGCTTACTTCGAACGGGAAGCGGAAGAACTACCAAACGTAACGTTCATGGATTACCAACCGCGGCAACGGCTGAACGAAGTGCTAGCTGCAGGAGATATCCATCTAGTTCCGCTTCGCAAGGGGCTGAGCTCGATCAGCGTTCCCTCTAAGCTTTACTCGATCCTTGCCGCGGGCAGGCCAGTACTTGCCAGCGTCGACCCGGGGACCGAAATAGACCTGGTAATAGCTCGCTCTGGGGCGGGTCGAAGTGTCCCTGCTGACGACAGTCGGGAATTCATCGAAGCACTCGTTGCTCTTGTCGACGACCCCCATGGTCGCGCATCGGCCGGACTCGAAGCTCGACGTTTTGCGGAGGAATGGCTGTCCGCAGAGGCAGTTGCAGAAAGCTACAACGACCTATTTTTCGAACTGCGACGATAAAGGAAGGAGCTCCGTAACGCGTAAGCGCGAGCTATAGACGGTAACTTGGCGGACGGTATGGCTAGATCAGCAGCAGCAAAAAAAGTAGCTAAAGCCGCGAGTACCGGCGCGGGCGGCAAAGGCGCTGGATCAGAACGCAATATTCTGTTTCCGGCAGCGATGACTCTCGTCGCTCTCCTAGGGGTTGTCCTCGTCTTCGTCGCGCGAGACCAGCGATCTGATCTGGCGCCCGCTGGGGATCCCGGGTTAGAAGACCACTGGCACACCGCCTATAACATCTTTGTTTGCGATGAGGTGATCCCGACAGTCTTCTCTAATGACTCAGAAGACGATAGGACGGGCATTCATACTCACGGCGATGGCCTGATTCACATTCACCCGTTCGTTAGTACGGTCACCGGCCAGTACGCGACCTTGGGAGCCTTCTTCAACGAAAATCAGACCACTTTTGACGACGATACATTCGAGCTACCTAATGGGAATATTGTTTCAGAAGAAGATTTCACATGCGCAGGGGAGAGCGCCGAGATACGAGTACTGAAGTGGAATCAGCTGACGGCCGAAAAGCCTGTCGTATTCACAGAAGATTTGCGTGATGTGCGACTTAACGAAGATGGCCAATTAGTGATGTTCGCCATTGTCGACAAAGACACAGATAATTCAGAAATACCTCGACCGGACGATAGCTATCTCCGCGAATACTTGGGTCTATCGGCTGAGCAACAGCCTCTAGGCCAAGACGATGGAGGAGAGACCGGACCAATTTTACCGGAGTCCTCGGAGCCAGACTTCGAAACGGAAGAGCCGGCTGAGGAACTGCCAGAGTCAAGCGAACCCAACGACGACTGAGCACAAATGTTCGCGGTAGTCCTTGTCGGCGGTTTCGGAACTCGACTTCGGCCACTTACCGCACACACCCCAAAACAAATGCTGCCGATTTGTGGAGTTCCAATGATCGAATGGGTGGTGAGTCATCTAAGAGATCATGGAGTTCGGGAAGTGGGTCTGGCTCTCGGCTATCGACCCGATGCTTTCTTGAATGCATACCCCGAAGGGCAAATAGCAGACGTTCCGTACCGGA
>TARA_B100000686_G_scaffold97902_1_pt1 | contig 23818 bp, 20 predicted proteins | sample TARA_B100000686 | Tara Oceans TARA_B100000686 (sample SAMEA2622733) | marine metagenome | biome: marine biome (ENVO:00000447); feature: marine epipelagic mixed layer (ENVO:xxxxxxxxx); material: "saline water (ENVO:00002010), including plankton (ENVO:xxxxxxxx)" | depth 150 m | reverse complement strand
GGAGATCTGACTAGTCCGATGCTAATGGCGATAGTGAACGGACATTACGATCTCGCCCTCGAATTGCTGGAGCGCGGTGCGGATCCAAACGTGGGGAGTCACGCAAATCTGACTCCTTTGTATGCGGTTATAAACAGCTACTGGGCACCTAAGGCACGTTATCCGCAGCAACAGGCATATCAGCAGCAAGAAGCGACTCATCTAGACGTAATGCGCGCCATGCTGGATGCGGGTGCAAACCCAAACGTCCGTCTCTCGAAACATCTCTGGTTCATGGAGTACACGTTTACCCAATTGGACGTTGACACTCGTGGCGCAACTCCGTTTTGGCGGGCTGCATACGCCCTTGATTTGCCCGCCATGCAGATGCTCATTGAGGCTGGATCCGATCCTAATGTGCCTACCATGAAGGCACCGTCACGCCGATTCGCTTTTGAGCCACCGGGGGCAGAGACTGATCCGTCAGGACTTGCTCCTGTACCGGTCGGAGGTCCAGACGTCTATCCGATTCATGCTGCTACCGGTCACGCGTACGGCACCGGCTTTGCGGGGGTGTCACATCGACATGCGCCGGATGCGTGGTTACCGACTGTGCAGTATTTAGTCGAAGAGCTAGGGGCTGATGTTAACGCTCGAGACGCTAATGGGTTTTCACCTGTGCACTGGGCGGCCTCTCGTGGTGATAACGAGGTCGTTATGTACTTGGTAGAGAAAGGGGCTGACGCGACGGTCGTTAGTCGGCGAGGCCATACCACAGCAGACATGGCGAACGGACCGGTGCAAAGGATCTCTCCGTTCCCAGAGACGATCGCACTTCTGGAAAGCCTTGGGTCTAAGAACAACAACAACTGCGTGAGTTGCGAGTAATCTTCTGAGGCTGTTTGCACATTTCGGGCACCCCATTAGACCGTGATCGCCTCTCTTTGACAGCCGGGATCGAGGACCATGTTACTCGCGGGGGTAGCGATCCTTCTCTTACGCCTCATCAGGATAGGGATGGGGTAGGTGTATAGGCCCGAGGGTTGGACTCGGACCCTAAATACGGGATTCCCTTATGTCTGACCTTTCTGATTTATTTTCGGCGTGCTGCTCGGATCATGTCGAAACGTTAAGGTCCCCCGCGACGACGACGGAATCGGACAGAGTCAGGCTGCCGACCTAACGTATCTAGTCCGAGAGACTCCACTAACTCCCAGGGCCGGATCAAGGGCATTTCTGATCCAGCCATCCGATACACTAGTGAAAGATGGTAGGCAGCCTGAGCTATTCCGACTTCGGCTTCGTTTCGACCGATGCGCCCATCACCGTCGACATCCTCTCCATACATCATTGCTCGGATTGCTTCAGCAAGCTTCTTGATCAGGGGTATAGTGCTGTTTACATCCCGAGCTGACTGTACCTGGCGTGCTAGGGTGATCACATCATCAGCGCGAGCTTGAGCGATATATGCTGCATGTATAACAAATGGCACGTGGAAAGCTATAGCGGGCGATAGGGTGTCTGGGACAGCCATCCGCAGCATGTCTGCTTGTGTTTGGACATTCTCTGCAGCGCGTCGAAATCCGTAACCCATGCCGTTGCCGGATCTCACTTCGGTGGGATCGATAGCGTGAATTACATGAGTCATGGCCTCGATCATGCGATTGATATCAAGCGTGTCGACTCCGGCTACTCGAACCCAGGCAGCCGCGATCTCACCCTCAAGCATGGCGATCTTGAGCAGACTTGCTCCACCAGGTGCATCGGGGAAGCTCTCGACCAGGTGTGCTAGGTGAAGTTGCGCTTCTGGTGGGATGGCGGTTTCAGGCAGCACGGAGGATTGCCACGAGGCTTCCAAGCCTGTCGGTATAACAAGAACTGTATCAGGTGGCCCTGTCGTTGTATCGCTAGCCAAAAGTACAGAGTCGGGGCTTTGAGCAACCGCTTCCCCCGGTCCTATTAGCGCAGCTGCAAGGTAGAAGGCACCCCAACGGGTGTTAGGGATCTTCACTAGATCAGCCGCCTATCCCTTCAGCACGTTTGATCAGTCCCATGTGGGTTTCTGCCTGAGTAAGGCCACCCTCGCCGTCCTGCCATCCGATCCGCCCGTCACCGTCTGCGTCTATCCCATTTAGGATTGCGTCTGTCAGCTTCGTTAGTTCTATGAGCATCTCGGCCGCTACCTCGGCGCTCTCTGCGTTCTGGATGTTTTCCGCCAATTCGACCGCTTTATCAGCGTGGTTGACTGCACTTCTAGCTGCTGTCGCTACGTGGACTGCGTGTGCCTCAATTGCGTCTGACGATCCTTCAGATTTTGCTGCCAACTCTGTGTGCCGAGCTGCGCCATTCGCTGCTTTGATGACACCGTATCCGAGGCCCGGACCTCCCTCGACTTTCGTAGGATCGATGGCGTGGATCACATGTGGCATGTGGCGCTGCATTCCTTCTAAGCTCAGTGGGTCCCGACCTGCTAGAGTAGCGTGTTGGTGGGCTATTTCGGCCTCCGCGTTAGCGGTAGTCAGCAAGCCGGCACCTTCAGGAGTACCACGAAACTCATCGGCAGCGTGTCGAATGTGGGCATGCGCGGGGGTCGATTGCTGCGCTTCAGTTGGCGCCACTAAGAGTAGTGGGATGATAGCGCACGAGGCGAGGAGTGAGGTGGCGTAGTGGGCAAGCCTCATTTGTTAGGTCTCCTTGAGTTAAATCGACTTAGCAATGTACTACACGATCCACGTTCAAGCCCGGCGTGGATTTCTTATGATAAGAAAATCGGGGCCGGCACCTGGCGGCACCGACCCCGATTGTCGTTCCGGAAGCTACTGCCGGATCATCCCGAGATATTCGGGTTCGTGTCGATTTCTGATTCCGGAATTGGGAAGCAGAAACTTCTCGTTGACAAGTGTGCACCTGTCGATGTCGATCCATCACCGACCTGTTCGAGCGGCTGTAGGTGTGTCTCCGGATCGCCAGCGTCATTCCATCGGCGCATGGCGGGGAGTCTACGACCTTCTAGCCACATCTCAATCGCGTGCTCACGCTTGTAGTACGTCCACGCGGCAGCCATGTCGGCTGGCGATTCGGTAGCTACACCAGCTGCGGTCCGTAGCGCGTCGATGATTGCGACGGCACCTGCCATATCATTACCGTTGCGCAGTTTGTCCTCTGCGATCAATAGCTGCATTTCCTCATATGAAGAAAGCTCGATAGGCGAGTCGTCATTGTTGTGCTTTTGCTGTGGATTCCAAGCGATCAGTCCACAGCACGCTGACGCTGCGTCACCATTTTCACCACCAACCTTCCATGGCACACGCGGGTCGTCGTCGTAAATACCGTTACCATCTGCATCGGCGTTGTTGTATTCCGCTATCCAAGTGAAGATCTGGGAGTGAGCCTTGTACGGAATCGCCTTGGTGGCAACGTGAATGCGGTTCGACTGATTGTCGTCACCGATGTCGTAGTACTTCTGTGAGTAGCTAAAACCGGACGGGACCGTAGCTGCATCCGCGACAGCACTAGACCAGTTGCCTAGTTGCGCATATGCAGACGCACGACCCGCTACGGCAGCAGTAGCTACATCACCGGAGCCGAGGCTTGCAGCTTGGTTGAAATAAGCTACCGCATCGTTGAGGTGCACGTCGGCTGAGCCTGCGGCTCCACCGTCGATCACAGAATTACACATATTTTCGCCCATCATGCGGCTGATGTACCCAGCGTACAGATTGAGTTGGGCTAGGATCGACTGATCCTGGTCGGCTGCATCCATACCTTGGATGCGCGCGATGCCCTCTTTAGCTAGGACGCGTGCACGGTGAGCTTGGCTCCAATGTGAGCCCACTTCGTCAAACCGAAGCTGGCCCTCTTGCTGGAACGGCGTGATGCCGAAACTACCCGTTGATCCAGAGGGATGCACTTCTCTGGAGATAGCCGCACCCGTATACGCGATGTAGTTCAGAGCGTCAGAAAGTCCTCGACCTGCTCCGTTCGTGATCGCGGCCTGGGCCGCAGGAACGTCGAGGAACTCTGAGCTTATCGGCCCGGGGTTCGTGACTGTTGTGTCGCAGGCTGCCACAGCGAAAAGCATTCCGAGCGCGAGACCGCGCGTCAGATTCCGCTTGGCGCCTTCTGTTGTCTTGTTGTTCATGTTGATCAACTCCTAGAAGACGACGCGGAGAGCGACTGTCCAAATCGCCGGCGCCGGAATGTGCTCGCTGATGGAGGTTACCAGGAAGCTTCCTGACGACGCTCCGTTGCGACTGATCGGGTTGTTATCGTTGTTACCACCCATCTCTGGATCGAAGTGGGTCCACTCGGAGTTCGTCCAGCGGAAGATGTTCCGGCCGGCGACCGTGAGTGTGGCTCCGGACGAGCCGGGTACCAACGATGTGGGAAGCGGGAACTGTGCTGAAACTTCACGGATCTTGAAGAAGTCCGCCTTCTCAGCCCAGAAGTTGCTGTCCGTTCCCCTGCGGTCACAGCGTGCCCGCTCGAGCGCGGTCAACTGTCCGTAGCCTGGAGCCGCTGAAGTGACCGGGGCCGCTCCTGCGGTCTGGTATGCTTCAAAGCATCCAGCCCAGATAACGTTACGGCTGACCGCAGAGTTGGCGATCGTGGCCGTTACATAGTGACCGGCTTGATATTCTCCACGCGCCGAGAGCCTAACGCCACCAGGCAATGTGAACACGGAGTTGATCCCCATGATCTCGGTGGGTTGGTTCGGACCGTAAATCTGATCATCCTCGATAATTGGATCCGCAATTGCGTCGGGGTTCATGACCATTTCGCCACGGATGACCGGTGCTGCTTCGCCATCGATAATCCACCCGTTTCCGCCAACCGAGAACTCGGTGACTTCACCTGGGAGCCCGACTTCACTGGCGTTCGTTGAGAACGAACCACCGAGATCCCATGAGAACGCATCGGTGTTGATCATCAACATGTTCATTGTGACCTCTAGGCCCTTGTTGAAGATCTCTCCAACATTCTCCAACTGAGAGCCCCAAGCGCCATTCGACGGGATTTGCCGCACTGCGAACAGTGCATCCGTCGTGTGCTGGTTGTAGTAGGTCACGTCGAGGGCGAGACGGTCACTCAGGAAGCTTCCGTCGAAGCCGAGCTCCCATTCGGATGTCCTCTCCGGACCAAGGTCCGGGTTACCAAGAACACGTGGGTAGAAGGCGGGTTGTCCACCCCATCCGATACCGTCGTAGGTCCGGACCGCGTCAAAGGCGCCCGGAGCCCGTCCGGACTGTCCCCATGCTGCACGCAGCTTCAGCTGGCTGTCGGAGCCCCAGAAGTCCTCGTCGGACATAACCCAGGAACCGCTGAGCTTCGGATAGAACTGAAGGCCGAAGTCAGAGCCGAAGGCAGAGTTTCCGTCAATCCGGAAACCGGCCGTGATAAAGTACTTGTCCGCAATGTCGAATACGTTCTGAGCAAAGAAGCCAGCGTTAACTACTCGCTCGCGCTGCTCAAATCCGAGCTTCGTACCCGCAGTCGTGACCGTTGGATCACCGGGGCCAGGGAAGTCCTCACCGTATGCGGTTGTCCGCTGAATGTCCGAGGTCGTGCTCTGACCACCGAACGAAAGGGCTGAGTTGATACCGCCTGGCAGTCCGAAGCTGTACGAGCCCACGTAGTCAAACGTGAGTGTTTCGAACCGGGAACGTCCGTTGTTGAGGATTCCATCCGGTGCACGGACGAATCCAAAGGGACGAAGGTTACGGTTATCCTGCTGTGCTAAGTCGTACCCAACCGTCAGTCGGTTGGTGAAGTTCGCACTGGGGCTGTACGTGGCCGTACCGCCTGTGACGAACTGGTCGATTCCTGTGGCGATCTCCTGACCTAGCAGCTTATCAAGATTTTCCTTCTTCTCGTTACCGAAGTAGTTCCGTGAGCGACGGTAGACGTTCAACGTCAGGCCGTGCGCATTATTTCCGGCAGCTGTATTGGTGAAGTTCTGCTTCGTAAACGACGTGTTCCACTGAAGCTGTAGATTTTCAGCTGGAGTGAAGGTGAAGTTTCCTCGGACGTTCGTCTTCTTTTCGTTGTCGTTCGGAAGTGTGCCGTCATCGTCTTCCATTGCTGCAGAGACGAAGTATTGAAGGTCCTCGGCGCCACCACCGACTGACAGTGAGTAGCGTTGCTGATGCGCGCTACGCAGCCATGGGTCGATGAACATGAACTCCGGAGTACCCCCCGCTTCACTTTCTGGGGCCTCGAAGTCTGGTGTGAGGTCGCTCGAGATTCCGAAGGCACCCATCTGGGCTACACCTTGCTCGATCGAGGCTGTCCACTGAGGTGCGCCCTGGTGACCACGCTTGGTGAAGACCTGGATAACACCGGCAGCAGCTTCCGTCCCGTATAGGGTTGTCGCTGCCGCGCCCTTGATGACCTCGATTCGCTCGATGTCGGCCGGGTTGATGTTGTTTAGAGGACTCGCGACGTCATTTCCAGAGCGTCCTGGATAACCAGTCGCCGGAACGTTCTTGTCGAAAGCCTCTGAGCGCATGCGCACACCATCCACGTAAATCAACGGCTGGTTGCTCTGCGCGATCGACACGTTGCCGCGGAGTCGAATCCGAGCACCTGAGCCAGCATTACCAGAGGCATTCATCACAGTCATACCTGCGACTCGGCCTTGGAGGATGGCATCAACGCTCTGCGGAGGTTCCGCGATGTCAGCCACCTCTAGCTGCGCGATTGTGTTACCAATCTCACGCCGCCTGGCTGCACCAGCCGTCCCAGTGACGACCAGTTCATCGAGCCCTAGGGCTTCGGTTTGGAGCTGCACATCCTGTGCGACGGTGCCTCCCGAAGTCACACTGACCTGCACCTCTTGGGTCCCATATCCGAGCCGCTCTGCGCGCAGAGTGTAGCTGCCCGCTGGAACGTTCAGGATCAGGAATCGACCACTTGCGTTGGTCAATGTCCCAAGCCCTGTGTCTGCTAGGTACACCTGCACGGACTGAATGCCCGCGCCAGTAGCGGCGTCTGTTATCGAGCCCGTGACCGTACCGGTCTGGGCAGCGACGGGTGACACCGCCAGAACAGAAACAACCGCTACTGCGGCGGCTAATCTGCTCATGGCTGTAATGAAGGTTTTCATCCTTCTCCCTGTTGTTGTAAGGGTGTAATTCGCGCGTGGTCGACAACGGCCAGACATCATGCGCTTCGAAATGCTGTTCGGCGAAAAAATCACCAGCTAGTAAGATCCCAAGGACTGGCTCTTTGGGCAAGCGCCAATGTGCGGAAAAGTGCCCATCTAAGTCACTTCGTAGTGACTTAAGCTTATGGCGTTATGGTCACCGAAAGCTCCGAAACGGTGCTCCCTTGGTACTGGTCAACCGCTGTGGCTCGGATGGTATAGGTACCTTCTGCATCGTAGAGGTGGGGACGCCGTCCTCCTGCGGTTTGGGCACCCAAAAAGGCCACAGAGTCGATTTGACCGTCCCCCCACAGGACCTGCATCCCGGCAAGGTTTTGGCCCGTAACGTCGTACTGAAGAACGAGACTGTCAGAGACACTCACAGGCGTATTGCTAGATACCGTAAGGCTCAGTGGGCCACCTAGGGTGATTTGGTTTCGGGTGCAGGCAAGACCGATCGCGATAAGGGCGAAACAAGCGGCTGAGCGAACCACTGTTGAATTGATTGATTTCACGTCGCCATTCCTGGAGGGGTGATACGGGTTTTCGAATTCTTTATCTGTCTGGCCTAATTCTTTTAAACCTAACCTCTTCACCAGAGGCCCCGAATCCACACTATCACGTTGTCGATACTGAGTGATGGGGTAGCGGTCATGTAGTCTACAGGTCCAGGAACTCCGGGGGGTGAGCCCCCGCCTTTGTCGCCACTGAGTTGACCAATTACAATTGCGCTCGCAAGGGCGACGACGGTTCCTACGGCGATTCCTGTTCGACTTCCCGATAGTTGCTTCCACTCTATGTCGAGGAGTTCGCCTGCGGGGATTTCTATGCGCTGGCTCAGTGTCTGCAGACGCATCCCTTCGTATTCGGATGTCACGGGCACGTCCATGAATACGGATGTTTCTGTCGATTCGACAAACGCTCCCTCCATAGATCGTGAGTCACCGGGTACGATTGAGCTGAGCGAGTCGGAAAATGCACCTGAAACTCGAACTCGAATGTCTTGACCTGGGGTCAGCTCAGCGATCGACGTCGACTGGAACGTGTGGCATCCGGACACGATCATGCCTACGAGAATGACTAAGATTGTTCTTCGCATTGGGATTGAGTGTCTCGTTATGGGTCACATCAAAGGCGACCGAGAGCGTTCATGGGTCTATAATCACCGTAGCCATGGATTTGTGCCGAGTCGGTCTATGTTTGCTTATGGCTGGAGATGTTATGACGGGTAAGGCTTCCAGGAAACAACAAAACTGGTATCGAACGAGAGTGGCTCTCGTCCCTCTGGGTGCGTTCGTCCTGGTCGTGCTGGTTTGCTTGAGCAATTCGGTTGGTGGTGAAGATCAGGAGCCCATTCCAGATGTGGTCACGTGGTCATCTGACATTGCACCGATCATTGTCGGTGAATGTCTCGATTGTCATGGGGAGAATCCGTCGGCACCGTTTCAACTGTTGTCTTATGAAGATGCTGCAGAGCGCGCTGATCAGATAGCTAGGATGACCTCCTTGCGAAGGATGCCACCATGGCTTCCCGGCGACGATCATGGGACGTTCGAGGGCGAGCGTATACTTACAGATCGCCAGGTAGAACTCTTCACCAAGTGGTGGGAGACCGGCGCACCGCCCGGAACCCTCAGCCAAGAACAACTCGTGCCGGATGATGAAGCTGGATGGGAGCCTGGAGTTCCTGATCTGACGCTGACGTTGCCTGCCTACAATCTGCCGGCAGAAGGTCGCGATGTGTATCGGAACTTAGTGGTAGGTATCCCCGTGGAGACGACACGATGGGTTGAGCATGTCGAACTGCGCCCAGGCAGTAGGACAGCTGTGCACCACGCACGTGTGATGGTCGATGAGACACCGTCGTCTCGTCAGCTTGACCTGCAAGATTCCGAGCCCGGCTTTGATGGGATGGACCTCTTGAGTGGTGCGGGGAACCCCGATGGTCACTTCATCGGGTGGACCCCTGGCAAGACGAGGCTTCCTCCTCTAGACGGGATGGCTTGGCGGTTGGAGCCAGGGACGGATTTGGTTGTGCAACTGCACATGCAAACCTCTGGGACACCGCAGGAAGTTACGGCTGAGGTTGATTTCTATTTTACAGACCAAGCGCCGACACGACACCCAGCAGTCGTGGTCGTTAGCTCACTCCAGATCGACATCCCAGCAGGTACACCCAACCATGTAGTGTCCAACAGTTTCACTCTACCGGTTGATGTCGACGTGTTAAGTGTGTATCCGCACGCTCACTATCTCGGGAAGGACCTTCGTGCCACGGCTGTGCTTCCAAGTGGAGAGGAAATTTCCCTGATCCATATTCCTGACTGGGATTTTAATTGGCAGGACGATTATCGGTTTCTAAAGCCGGTCTACCTGCCTGCCGGGACAACGATTACAAAAGAGTTTTCTTTCGATAACTCTTCTGGCAACCGCAGAAACCCTAACAATCCGCCCGAGCGTGTCGTTTACGGGTCGAATTCGGATGATGAGATGGCGGATTTGATTCTCCAGGTTTTGCCGCGGAGCGAAGCCGATCGAGACGAGCTCTTGCAGGCTCAGGCGTGGCAGCATGACGCGGAAGACATGGCCTATATGGCTGCGCTAGAGTTCTCACTTGGGGAACAGGCGTATAGTTCTGGTCATCTGGCTTCAGCGATGACGCATTTTCAACAGGCACTTCAGTATAGGGCCGACCATGTACCGTCATTGGTCCACATGTCAGAAATCTATGTCGAGGAGGGAGACGGACAGTCGGCGTTGATTATCGCCCGCCAAGCGGTGGTGATGTCTAATCGCCAAGACGTTCGTGCTCTCGCGTTGCTTGCTTTGGCGCAGGCTCTCACTGGCTCGATGACCGATGCAAAGGCTACTGCGTCTGAAGCTCTTTTGAAGGCGCGTGAGACCGGTGATGTCAGCCTGATTGATATGGTGGAAGCTCGTGTCAGTATGATTTTGCGATAGAGCTTTCTGGGCCGATTCCTCGGTAGTCGTCGCTAGTTTGGGGCGGCAAAATCGATATGAGGTTCAGGCTTCCGCAGTGTCCCGCTCTTGGCGCGCCCTGTACCTGGCGGCTTTTGCACGGTTCCCGCATGTAGCCATTGAGCACCATCCGCGGCGCCCTCCCTTGCTCGTGTCGACGAACCATCGCAGGCACAGATGTGCCGCGCAGCGCCGCAGTCGGGCTTGGCTTACGGACTGGATCAACTCTACTGCGTTTTGGGCGATTGGCCCGAGGGCTGCAGCTGCATGGAGAGGAGCATATTCGTTTTCAATGAGAAGGGTGCCGCTCTCGCGGTGTCCTAGTCGACTGGATGCGAGCGTCCATGAGATTGGTCGCCCTAGGGCATGCGCTGTCGTCGGTTTTAGGTCATGCTCGGCCGAATGCGCAGTGAAGAGCTGGTCGAGGACGACACGAAGGTTCAGCGCTTCGATGTGAAGTGTCCGTTGCGCTGAAATGTCTTCGGGTTTCAAAGAAGTCCATCCGGGAGGCTTTGCCGATTCCATCCACTGGAACAAAAGGGCGGGGGATCGTAATGCGTCGACTAGTCCTGATCGTGTAACCACGCATGTGTTTACGAAGTCGAGAGAGATCCACCCGAATCGCTCTTCCAGGCAAGATTTGACTATAATGTCTGTCATAAGTATATTTTACCAGTTATTCAATATAATAACCAGTAAAATTATTTTATACAGTTATATCGTTTAGGTTCTTTTTACGGCAGGGGGTGAAGGGGAATTTCTAGTCTTCATCTTCTCGCGATTGGGTGTGTACGTCTGGCCATGCCGCAGACATCATGTCTAGCCGACCATGTTCGTCGAAGACGATCCCCTCGTTTTCGAGTAGCAAGCGCTGAATCTTTTCACTCGCGTGGCCACCCTTTCTGGCACTCACTTCTCCTCGGGCGTTCACAACTCGATGCCATGGCACGTCGCTCCCATGCGGCAGGGCTGCCAAAGCGTAACCGACCTGACGCGCTTGTTCGGGAAGGCCGGCCAAGCGCGCAATGACCCCATACGAAGAAACGCGTCCTTCGGGGATTGATCTCACAACGCGATAAAAGTCTTCATAGGAAGTCATAGCTGCATCCTGGCACAGTCCTGTAGTGCCCGCAAACCAGACCTGAGACTTCGAACGTTAGCGCCTAGCACGAGCACGCGGCTTGCACTCTTCACTTGACCTTACGGTTCGGGCGGGTACCGTTCACCTTCATGATGAGCCTTTTGGACGAATACCGTGAGCGCGATCTCCTGCAGGACTCGACTGAGGGTGTCTCCGAACACCTGCTAGAAGAGTCGCGCAGGATCTATATCGGATTTGATCCGACCGCCCGAAGTCTACACCTCGGTAGCCTTGTCCCAATCATGGGGCTCGTACACGCACAGAGAGCAGGGCACACCCCGATTGCTCTAATTGGTGGCGGGACTGGTCTGATAGGTGACCCTTCGGGGAAGAGCAGCGAAAGACAACTCCTGACCAAGGAGCTTGCGGCAGAGAACGCCGAGAGCATTCGTCGTCAGTTGGAGCATTTCTTGGATTTCGAAGTGAAATCTAATCCGGCACTCGTCCGCAATAATCTAGACTGGTTAGGCGACCTAAGGGTGGTCGACTTCCTTAGAGACGTGGGTAAGCACTTCTCGGTCAATCAGATGATGGCCAAGGAATCGGTTAAGCGTCGAATTCAGAACGAAGAGTCCGGTATCTCGTTCACCGAGTTTTCTTATGCCCTTCTTCAGTCATACGACTTCCTCGAGCTCTATCGTAGAGACGGATGTACTGTCCAAATGGGTGGCAGTGACCAGTGGGGCAATATTACCACTGGGATTGATCTCGTCCGTCGTATGGAGAAAGCACGAGCATTCGGCGTAACTTATCCGTTGGTAACGAACTCTTCTGGCACCAAGTTCGGAAAATCGGAAGCCGGTAACGTCTGGCTCGATCCGGAGTTGACGTCGGCATTTCGGTTCTATCAATACTGGATCAACGTAGACGATGCTGACGCCCTCCGGTATTTGAACTTCTTTACACTGTTAGGAAAGAGCGAGATTCGCGAACTAGCGGATGGGCTTGAGAAAGAGCCTCACAGAAGGGCGGCCCAGCGGGCGCTTGCTGAAGATGTGACTCGTCGCCTACATGGAGAAACTGGTTTAGCGGCTGCAGTTCGAGCGACTCAGGCTTTGTTCAGCGGTGATATTGAAGGTCTGACAGGAGAAGAGATCAAAGACGTATTTGCGGACGTTCCCTCCACTCAGCTCCCTCGAATCCAATTCGAGGGGCCGGGGAAGCCAGTGATCGATCTCATGGTAGAATCAGGTCTTGCATCCTCTCGCGGCGATGCTCGACGTTCCGTCGAGGGGGGTGGTGTCTATGTAAATAACCAGCGCGTTGAGACTGTTGACGCAGAGGTGACCGCTGACAGTGCGATCGAGGGCCGTTTCCTGCTTCTGCGGAAAGGGAAGAAGAGCTACCACCTGGTGGCCCTCCTTAGATGAGGAGCCTTCAAGTCGCCATACAAATAACAAGACCTCAGCCTCCGGCCCCATCTATGGTCCGAGAGAATTGCTAAGCACTTGACCCCATCTGCTCGTGCCGACAAAGTCACCGCAAGCGCACAATACAACCGTTAACAGTACGAAATAAGGAAAGGGGATAAGATGGCGCCGACCGTCGGTGTGGTAATGGGATCGAAGTCGGACTGGGGGATCATGCAACATGCAGTCTCCACGCTCGAAGAGTTGGGGATCAAGACCGAGGCACGAGTGATGTCTGCTCATCGGACCCCGGATGTAGCTATAGAGTTTTCGAAGACCGCTGAGGAGCGTGGTCTCGAGGTGATCATTGCCGCCGCTGGTGGTGCCGCGCACTTGGCCGGGGTCATGGCAGCTAAAACAACGATCCCCGTACTCGGGGTGCCAATTCAGGCGTGGTCACTTGACGGGCTTGATTCACTGCTCTCTACAGTTCAGATGCCGCGGGGCATACCCGTGGGGACACTAGCGATAGGTAAGGCAGGAGCTGTGAACGCTGCCCTGCTAGCCGGCCAAATCCTCGGCCTGAAATATCCAGAGGTCGCCGATGCCGTGAAGGCAGATCGTGCGAGGCGCAGGGATGCCGTGCTCGCCGACTCCGATCCGCGAGTCTGAGATAACGGGCGGGTTCGAATGATCTGATTTGTTGCAAACAAGTTGAAGTGTGGTGTAAGCCAGTTTCCCAACAGACGCGTCTTGGGTATGGTATCCGCTCTTGATTCGCCGCCCCAATCTTTGGGGCGGCGGGTTTTCATTAGATCAGAAGGGGTCTCACAGGGCTCGAAGACGTGTCCGGCTAGCAGTCGAGGAACATGATGCTGGAAGAAATTCGCGAAAAAATTGAATCAGAGATTGTGAATCTCACTCACGAGTTGAATGTGGACCTGCCCCAGCGCATCAAGACGGCCATGGAGCATGGAGACCTGCGGGAGAATGCTGAGTTCAAGGCCGCTAAAGAACGCCAAGCGTTTGTAGAGGCGCGACTGAATCACCTTACGTCGAGGATGACAGAACTTTCGAAAATCGACGTGAACCAAATGGCGTATGACCGGGTAGGGTTCGGCTCGAAAGTGAAGATCCGAGACATTGGTATGGGCGAGGACTTCACATTTATGATCACGGCCGGTGACTTCATCGACCTAGATGCGGGTCAGGTTTCTCTCGCTTCGCCGATCGGGCAAGGATTGCTGGGTGCGGCCGAAGGTGAGGAAGTTGAGGTGCAACTGCCCGCGGGTGAACGCCGGTATAAGGTTCTTGAGCTTTCAACCCTTCCTCAGCAACTGGAGGGTAAAGACTGAGCGGGAACCGGAGGATGGATCCCGGATGGAGGGTACAGGACCGTCGATCGAATTGATTGACGTGAGTAAGAGTTACATAGAAGGGAACCGGGCACACGGTGTCCTAGTGGATGCTTCTACGACCATTTTTCCGGGTGAGCGTGTGGCGATCCTCGGACCATCCGGTTCGGGAAAGTCGACGCTCCTGAATTTGGTTAGCGGTATTGATCAACCAGATAAGGGAAATGTTATCGTGGGCGGCGTCGATATCGGGACGCTCTCGGAGAGAGATCGAACACTCTTCCGTAGAGAGACTATCGGTTTCGTATTCCAGTTTTTCAATTTGCTACCCACGCTCACGGCCTTGGAAAACCTCTTGCTGCCGCTCGAGCTTACCAATGAGCAGGGAGAGTTGACTGAGGCGAAAGCGAGGCGCTTGTTAGAAGCGGTCGAGCTTGGAGACCGAGCAGACACCTTTCCAGACCGTCTTTCGGGCGGTGAGCAGCAGAGGATTGCAATTGCGAGGGCGTTGATCCACGGGCCTGGGCTCCTTCTCGCCGATGAGCCGACGGGGAATCTCGACGAAGATACCGGTAAGCTGGTAGTTAACCTGCTGGAGGAACTCGTCAGTTCGGCGGGTGCTACACTGATCGTTGTCACACATGCTCGTGCCCTTGCCGAACGAATGGATCGAGTCCTTAGAGTGGACCGCGGGCGCCTAGTTGAGGCATGAAGTGAATCTCCTTTCCCGGTCCAGTGTCCGGTACCTGCTAAAGCACCGACTCCAACTGATTTTATCAGTGCTCGGTGTCTCTCTGGGCGTTGCGGTTGTTTTGTCTATTGACCTCGCGATCCAGAGTGCCCAAGCAGGGTTTCGTGTTTCTGCAGAGTCGGTTTCTGGCAGAGCTACACATGTGATTGTCAGTGACGGAGGCTATGTCGACGAGTCTCTAGTGGCATCCTTGCGTATCGACTACGACCTAGCTGCTGTAGCGCCGGTAGTGGAGGGGTTCGCTTCTTCTCCGTCCATCCCGGGTCGAGCGATCAGAATACTAGGAGTCGACCCGTTTTTAGAGGGTCCGTTTCGACCGTACGTCGCTGGTGGAGCATCCGGTCTAGATGTCTCACGGATATTGACTACAAGGATGGGTGTCATCCTCGGAGAACGCTTAGCAGGCACAGCGGGCGTCGCAGAGGGGGATACACTTTCCGTTCTGATTGAGGGAGAATCGTGGGATCTTCCGGTAGTTGCTCTAATCAAACCAACCGACGAATTGACCCGGTCGGGCCTCTCAGATGTGATTTTGATGGACATTTCTGGGGCTCAAGAGGTTCTCCGAGTGTCAGGGAAGCTGAGTCGTATTGACCTTCGTATAGAAGACGGAGTGAACTCTTTAGCAGAGGTCCGCGAGGCGCTCCCCGCTTCGGTGTCGCTTCAGAGGGCTGGGACTCGAACCGATACGATGAGCGGCATGATAGCTGCTTTTGACGTGAACCTAACGGCGCTAAGTCTTCTGGCGCTCGTATATGGGATGTTCCTGATCTATAACTCAGTAACATTTTCGGTCGTGCAGCGGAGGGGGATTCTGGGTCGACTTCGAGCACTGGGAGTTACGCGTCGCGAAATCCTCAGGATGATTTTAGTGGAGGCCTTATGGATTGGGTCGGCTGGTGTGGTCATTGGGCTGACTCTTGGCTTTTTCCTCGCACAGGGTTTGGTAGGGATGGTGACGGCAACGATCAACGATCTCTACTTCTCGGTTGCGGTAGAAAGATTAGAAGTAGAGCCGCTTATTCTTATTAAGTCGGTCTTATTGGGTTTGGGCGCGACCTTACTTGCTGCACTTCCTCCGGCGTTAGAAGCGTCTGGGGCGAATCCGAGGGTGGCTGCGCTTCGCTCTGAGGTTGAAGCAAGAGCTCGCGTGCTCGTCCCGGTTGCGGCTGGAATAGGTGCTGTGCTTTGCGTCATTGGAGCGGCTGTCCTATTGATCCCGACTCAGAGCCTGTCTGTTAGCTTCACTGCTTTGTTTCTCGTAATTACCGGACTGGCTCTGCTAACTCCCGCCGGTACCCTTATGATCACTCGAGCTGTTGGGCCGGTGTTCCGGATGTTAGGGGGCACACTCGGAGTGATGGCGTTTCGGGGGGTAGGAACTAGCCTTAGCCGCACAGCCCCAGCAGTTGCAGCACTGGTCGTTGCGGTCTCTGTTACCGTCGGGCTCGGGGTAATGATTCAGAGCTTCAGGAGTACTCTTAGCCAGTGGTTAGACGGAACACTTCAAGCGGACATCTATGTGTCGCTGCCGGGTCCTTCGGCATCCCGAGCGACCGGAACGTTATGGCCGGATTTGGTAGAAGACTTCGTATCACACCCCGAAGTAGCCGGACATAGCACATATCGGGGGTTCGACCTCATACGAGGGGAGGACGCGTTTCGGCTAGTAGCACTCGAACTCGATCCGAGGGGAGAGCGCTCCTTTGATTTCATCGAGGGACGAGCTGAGGATGTCATGGCCGGATTCAGGATCGGATCTGGTGTGATTGTCTCCGAACCATATGCGTATCGCCGGGGTGTCGGGGTTGGTGATATGGTTGAACTAACCGCAACATCGGGTGTGGTTGAGGTACCTGTGCTCGGTGTCTTCTATGATTACGGGTCGGAGCAGGGCGCGGTCATGATGGGGCGCGCACTTTACGACCGGTACTTTGATGATCCCGGGATCACTTCACTTGGCCTCTTTCTCGCAGACGGCGCGGACTCTGACGCGGTTGTCGAGGATCTGCTCGCTGGTGTGGATGATGGCCGTGCGGTCATTGCCCGGACAAATGACAATCTTCGCTCCGCATCACTTGAGGTTTTCGACAGAACCTTCCGCGTGACAGCAGTCCTTCGTCTTCTGGCGTTCATCGTTGCGTTCGTAGGTGTGCTCAGCGCACTTGCTGCTCTTCAACTGGAGCGGGCGCGCGAACTCGGTCTTCTGCGTGCCATCGGTCTCACGCCCGGTCAACTAGGCCGTTTAGTAGTGACACAGACAACGATGATAGGGCTGGCTGCTGGGGTCCTTGCTGTGCCTATGGGTCTGATTCTTTCCGTAGTCATGATTTACGTGGTGAATAAGAGGTCGTTTGGTTGGACGTTGAACATGGAGATAGGTCCTGAGGTACTGGGTCAAGCCGTGGCTCTCGCTGTTATCGGAGCACTATTAGCGGGACTCTATCCCGCCTGGCGCATGTCGAAGACATCGCCAGCACTGGCGTTGAGAGGGGAGTGATGGATCTAGAAACGTTGCTGCGTGTCCTCCGTCCGGTGGCATTCATCTTAGTTTTAGCCGGATGTGGGAATCCTCCCTCTCACAGTGCGGTAGTCGACGATGAGCCCTTCCTGTCTTTGGTCGAGACCTTAGGGGGAGCGGACACGGTCGGGTATGCTCGTGCAATGGAAACTCGGGACTTCGACTTTCCGGGAGACCATGGTCCGCATGAGGATTTTCGAACGGAGTGGTGGTATGTGACCGGTAATCTCGACGCAGAAGATGGCCGAGAGCTCGGGTTTCAATTCACTATTTTTCGGAGTTCGCTTGCTCCGACACCGCCGGGAGGTCCATCAAGTTGGTCGACAAACCAGGCTTACATGGGACACTTCGCCTTGACCGACATTACGAATGAAGATTTTCGGGCGGTGGAGCTTTTTTCTAGAGGAGGGGGAGGACTGGCAGGAGCTATAACTGAACCTTTTGAAGTGTGGCTCGAGGACTGGCGTCTGGAGGGGCTATCAAATGACGCAGCGTTCCCTATGCGCCTGACTGCAGATGGTGATGGCGTGAACCTTGACCTCATTCTCGAATCTGGAAAACCGTATGTTCTCCAAGGTGATTCAGGGCTGAGTCAAAAAGGGAGCGAACCAGGGAACGCGTCGTACTATTACGCTCATACGCGTATGCCGACCCGAGGACAAGTTCAGATCGACGAAGAACACCTAGAGGTTTCTGGTTTAGCGTGGCTTGATCGCGAGTGGTCGACGTCGGCACTCTCGGATGGACAGGTTGGTTGGGACTGGTTCGCTCTTCAGTTGAGTGACGGGTGGGACTTAATGGTCTACCAACTGCGACGCGAAGATGGTTCTCCTGACCCACTCAGCGACGGAGTGCTGATCAGTCCCGAGGGGCTCAGGGTACCGCTTGAATGGGGACGAGGTGTCTTGGTGGAGCCCACTCAAACTTGGTTGTCTCCGGTGGATGACGCCGAGTACCCATCAGGTTGGCGCATTCGAGTCCCAGAACAGGAATTGGATCTGACGGTAACTCCTGCTTTACCCGATCAGGAATTGCGTGTGGCTTTCAGGTACTGGGAGGGATCAGTCCGTGTCAGCGGTAAAGGGCCAGGTGGAAACGAAGTTAGCGGGCGTGGTTATGTCGAACTCACTGGATATGCGGGTCCCAGTCTTCAGGAGGGAGCGAAATGAAAGAGATCACTTGGGAAGACTTTGAGAAGGTTGAGCTGCGGGTTGGGACGATTCGTTCGGCGGCCGTCTTTCGAGAGGCACGAAAGCCGGCTTATAAGCTTGAGATAGACTTCGGTGAGCCTGTTGGCCTCCGGCGGTCAAGTGCCCAGATCACCGGTCTGTACACTCCAGATGAGCTCATTGGAAAGCAGGTTCTAGCGGTAGTGAATTTCCCGTCCAAGCAGATTGGCCCGTTTCTTTCTGAGTGCTTGGTCACCGGTATCCCTGATGAGGTAGGACGAGTTGTTCTTGTTTCCCCGGATGCTGCGGTGCCTAACGGGGCAAAGCTTTTTTAGTTTGGGCTTAGGCTCCGATTGGTCGACATCCGCTTCATTCGACATCGAGGTTTCCGCTCAGACTAATGCGAGCTCCATTTTTGCCTCGTCATCTACTATCCAGTGTCCGATGTCGTAGTCAGCCTGAGTGAATGAGACTCTTGCTTCGGTCAGAGCTTTTTGTCCTGATACCGCGATCGAGTGTGGGATCACGTTGTCTTGGCGCCCGTGACCCCAAAAGATCGGAGTCGCATTTGTTGCTCTTTCTCATGACGGCAGATTGAGTCCGGAGTGCACGAATCCGTAAACATTCTAGACGGCGTCTACCACACCGAGACGTGTCATCGCAGTGTTGAGTAATTTTATCGCATAACCTCTGCAAGCTCAGTTACTGGTTCGAGCGATTTTTCGGGCTGCACAGAACGACTGGACTGATCTATCAATGTCCTCGGAGGTTGTGGCCCACGAGCAGACGCTGACTCGGATGACAGAACGTCCATGCCAGGTAGAAGCCCCACACCAGCAGTCACCCATGTCTTGAATCGCTGCAAGAGTCCTCTGCGTTTCTTTGTCAGAATCACAGGAGACTAGTACCTGGTTGAAGACGATGTCATTGTGGATTGCGAAGCCTCGCTCATGGAGTTGACTGGCGAAGTTTTGTGCATGGGAGCAGAGCTGTTCTATCAGTGTTACGACTCCCTCTCGACCCAGTGTCTTAAGGACGGCCCAAAGCTCGATGGACCTAGCTCGCTTGGACATCGAGGGCGTGTAACGCATCGGTTCCCGTTCGTTACTCCACTGGAAATACTCCGCAGAAGCTCTAAACGCTCTTTCAAGCGCCGCTCGATCCCTGCACAGAACGATACCGCAGTCGTATGGGACGTTCAGCGTCTTATGAGCGTCAACCGCCCACGAGTCTGCGCGATCTATGCCGTTGACATGTTCCTCGAGTGACGGAAGTGCGGCAGCCCATAGCCCAAAGGCACCGTCTACGTGCACCCAGCCACTATTTGCGTGCACGCGATCGCAAATCTCGCCTACTGGATCGAACGCACCTGAGTTCACGTTGCCCGCCTGAGCGACTACGAGGGTTCCTTCCTCTATCTTTGGTATTTTACTGGCGATCATGCGCCCTTGGTCGTCGACAGGAATCACCTGAGTGTGGGTATCCCCCATCCCTAAAAGCGCCAGTGATTTCCGGACCGCCGCGTGAGCGCCTTGTCCTACGATGACAGGGATAGGTGGGGCACCATAGAGGCCTGATTCTGAGACGTCCCAACCTTTCCTCCGTAGGATCTCATTTCGTCCTGCTGCCAAACCCGAGACGTTCGCGAGGGTCGTTCCAGTTACAAAACCGGCAGCAGTCTCTTGAGGAAAACCTAGAAGTTGGGCCATCCACCGCTCGCAGACGGCTTCGAGCCGAGCTGCGAGCGGTGACATGACGAAATGGGCTGTGTTTTGATCCCAGACATCAGCGAGTACTCGAGCGGCTGTTCCCACAGGTAGGGCACCACCGTTTACAAACCCGAAATACCGCCCACCCACTTGTGCAACCGTCCCTGGACCTCCAACGCGATGTAGCATGGCTAATGTGTCCGAGGGCTGGGATGGTTCTATCGGCAACGGCTCATCGAATTCATCTAAGGCATCTAGCGCCTCGGAATTTGGGTAGACGTTCCTCTGGTCTAGTGTCCCCAAGTAATGCTCAGCGTATCGAAGTGCATCCCGGAGGAGTTCTATCTGGTCATCAGGGGGTTCGGACATCTCGAACTGGAAAGGAGTTGTGGACTGTCAGGACGGGGGTTAGAGCCCTCTTCTCAAATAGCGTTGTATGGCTGCGACAGCTCGTTCGATATCATCCTCAGTATTGTAGAAGTGAGGTGAGAACCGTATGCCCGGCCTATCGCTCCCACCACGGGCGGCGGCGACAATACCGTCTTGCTCGAGTGCAGCCAGGACCTCCTGACTTCGAAGAGTTCCGGGCTGAAAAGTTACGACGGCACCCCGTCTCTCTAGTTGGTGCGGGGTCCACATGTGCACCCCATCGAGGGCTGACAGCTCTTCTACTAGCATCGTAGCCAGTTGTCGACTTCGCATTTCGATTTCGTGCTGCCCTATGGTCTGCAGGAATTCGATTTGTGCACCGAACGCTTGAAGAGCAGGCGTGTCTCGTTGGCCCATCCCCTCATGTGTTCGGGATAAACCTCGGCTTCCAGAGTACGCGCTGTAAATCGACGGCCAGAAGTTTTTGTGCATATCCCGGCTTACAAAGAGCACCCCTGTTTCTTTTGGTCCGCACGGCCATTTATGCGCGCTTCCAGAGAAGAAGTCTGGCTGCCAATCCGAGAGGTCCACATTCATGAGGCCGAATGACTGCGCTCCATCGACCAACGTGACGATGCCGCGCTCTCTCGCCATAGCGCATAGCTCTCGAGCGGGCAGGACGTCGCCTGACGTGTTGGTATGTTGCATGAATGCGAGGACCCGGGTGTTACTGGTGATCGCCTCTTCGAAGGCTTGCATGTAGTACTCATGTCCCGGATGTGGGTCCACATGAGCGACCTCGGTCACTGTGTAGCCGAATCGCTCGGCTTTCTTTTTCCACGCCGTGTTATTGCTGGGGTGGTTGTCGGAGAAGATCAGCACCTCATCTCCGGGACCGAGTGCGAGACCTGTCGAGACCCAGTTATTTGCCTCGCTGGTGTTTCTTGTGATTAGAATTTCTTCGGGAGTCGTTTTCAAGTGTGAAGCAAGCAGGTTCCGGGTCCGTTCCTTGGAAGCTTGCACTTCGCTTCGGTAGGATGGAAAGGGTTCTGAGTCCAGAAGCGCAGTGTGGGCCTGAACTGTCTCTAGTACCTGACGAGGCGCTGGGCACAGGTTGGCCGCGTTGAGCACGGTGACTTCTTCAGGGATCAAGAACTGTTCGCGTACTGATGCCCAGTCCACAGCGCCGGGCCGGACGCGGTCAGGTGTGAGTTGCGGTGCTGCAACACCTTTGAAGCGCGGGTGGCCGAGCAGAGCGGCTGAGCCGCCGAATGCGAAGAGTCGTGTGAATTCGCGACGGTCCATCGATCCGTTCATGGGTTCCTCATACTGCTTGGGGTCGGTCTCAGGCACCCTATGTCCCTAATCGCCGATGCGCCAGTTGAGGGCAGCCGTCAAGTGAAATTTAACTATCCGCGAACGGATTCTACGACTTCGCGCATCGAGCGAAGACCCTCTAATAAGCGCGGTCCAGGACGGCCCAAGAATGGTTCTCCGATGCAGAAGACCCTACTACGCTTAACGAAATCAAGATCTTGCCACGCCGGGTTATTCAGCACGACATCGGGTCGGTACTTGTCTGGATGAACCCCGCACCAAGAAAGGACTATGGCATCTGGGTTGGCGCTGGCGACCTCTTCGTCTGTCATCGGCCGGCTTTTGTGGTTCTCGTCTCCGAGAATTGCGCGTCCCCCGGCAGCCTTGATTACGTCTGTGGCCCATGAGTCACGACCCGGTGTAATCACTGGTTTTGGCCACCATTGCACTAGGATGCCGGGACGATCGGCAAGGACTCCCGTGTCGTCGTTGGGTCCGTATGTCTGTGAGAACTCAACCCTCATCTTCTCAACTAGAGCTCGGGCACGGCTTTGTATACCACGGACCGACGGAGACAGAAGCTCCGCAATCTGAGTAATGTCTCGGTATACGTCATTGAGGGATGTCGGCTCAGGCGCGATAAATGGAAGCCCCGCAGCCTTAAGTCCCTCCACCACGCGTTCGTGCCCGGGTACGGTTAGCGTCGCTAGAACAAGGTCGGGTTCGAGGGCGGCTACGCGCGCGATGTCGATGTTGAGATCTGGGCCGACGCGAGGGAGGCCGGAGACGACGTCTTCAGGGAAATCTGAATGGTCGTCGACTCCGACGAGAAGTTCTTCACCTCCCAGAGCGCAGACGATCTCCGTATTTGAACAGGCAAGTGAGATAATTCGCATGGCGCCCCTAACCCGGCAGACCGGACTGAAGTTCCTCTCATGGCACGGTGGTTTGGCTGTGAGGTCTGAAATAAAATACGCCATTCACCTTAGCCTAAACGGAGTACACGCCTTGGCCGAGACGCCATCTACCATGCTTGCCCTCGGAACTAGGGCACCTGATTTCTCACTTCTGGAGCCAGCCACTGGGATCATGCGGTCGCTCTCAGATTTCGCTGACAGCGACGCCTTTCTCCTTATGGTCCTCTCTAACCATTGTCCATTCGTGAAGCATATAGCAGGTGGGTTAGCTGAATTCGCTCGAGAATACGAGCAGCGGGGCGTAGGGATAGTTGCGATTAACGCCAATGATGTGATGGCTTACCCTGCGGACAGTCCAGAAAAGATGGCGGATGAGGTCCGAGCTCGGGGATATGTGTTTCCTTATCTGTTTGACGGATCGCAGGAGGTAGTCAAAGCATATCAGGCGGCGTGTACCCCTGACTTCTTTTTATTTGGTGCGGATCGGAAATTGGTGTATAGGGGACAGTTCGACGCCAGTCGCCCATCCCTTCCGATTTCAGTTACGGGACAGGACTTGCGTGATGCGTGCGAAGCAGTGCTCGCAGGCAGGTGTCCTGACGAGGAGCAAGTTCCGAGCGTAGGGTGTAACATCAAGTGGAAGCCCGGCAATGAGCCGAGATGGTTCCGACACTGACTTCTCTGCTCGTATCAGCTCTTACACTCGAAAAAAAGGACGCCACCGGATGACTTCTCCGATGGCGTCCTGCCCGTCGCAGCCCAGCGCGAAGCCGGGATACGGCGCGAACAAAAACTACAGTGCGTGACGGTTCGGCTTAAAAGCCGTTCCGGCGATCGCTTGCCCGTGCCGGGCTGGACAGGGTACAGGAACTAGACAAGGGATCACCTCCATTTTTGGGTTAACAGTAGGGCGAGAATTCAAGCGGGCTCTACCCCGACAGTTCTCAACCAGTTCCTTTTTAAGGCTCTGGCGGAGACCTAGAACGGACGACTGAGCCCACTCATCGGCATACTAATTGAAGCGGATACCAGGAGGCAAGACCTACACACTACCAATTGTGTGAAAGAGTGATGACAACACCGTATATGGCAGTTTCACCTATTTTTTTTGGGTGTTT
>TARA_B100000686_G_scaffold334061_1_pt1 | contig 23821 bp, 21 predicted proteins | sample TARA_B100000686 | Tara Oceans TARA_B100000686 (sample SAMEA2622733) | marine metagenome | biome: marine biome (ENVO:00000447); feature: marine epipelagic mixed layer (ENVO:xxxxxxxxx); material: "saline water (ENVO:00002010), including plankton (ENVO:xxxxxxxx)" | depth 150 m | reverse complement strand
TCAGATGGTAGCCAATCCGATTCAGATGGTAGTCCCCACTAAGACTCACCAAACCCATTAAAAAGTTTGGAGTGGCAATAGTATAGTAATTTTCTGTTGATTCCATCAATCAAAGAAAATGGGCATGTCACATATGGAAAAAGATGTAATAGCTTGGATATTGGACATTCAGGATTCCGAAGGGTTCTTTTCAAAATACCGGGGAACTAAATGGTTTCATGCCCGGGCGACTAATAGAGAGAGATTCGCTGATCTCCTGTCAATCGATGCATTAGACAGAATATTAGGTACGAATGGGATCCGTCATCCAGATATCCGACTAGTCAGTGCGGATCAGAAAATTCCTCCTTCCGAATATGTTTGGCGTGACCGTATGGTTGACCCAGCTAAGGTGGCTCGTCTTTTCGAAAGCGGAGCAACTGTCATTTTTGGAGGCCTACACGATAGACACGAAGGGGTCAGAAAACTATGTACCCGTGTGACACGACAGGTGTCTGCACAGACACAGACTAACATTTACCTAACACCCCCTGGTTCACAGGGTTTTAAACCCCACTGGGATACACACGATGTTTTTGTTCTCCAAATTGAAGGATCAAAGCGGTGGCGTATCTATGAAGGTGGCCCTATCCGTCCACTAAAAAATCAAAAATTTAATCCTCAAATCCACAACGCTGGTGAGATTACAGAAGAATTCACACTGAATGCGGGGGAAGCATTATACGTTCCTCGTGGTATGATGCATGCAGCTACAACCACTGACGAGACCTCTCTTCACATAACCTTGGGAGTTCTGACCTACACATGGGCTGATCTACTGATTGACTGCATATCAGAAATAACCGAACGCTCAGCTGCATGGAGGGCAAACCTTCCTCCTGGATTCTATCGTCCTAAAGTACAGTCGGAATTACAAGATAGTTTTAAAGAGCTCATTGAAGGACTGCCTGATGAGATGGATCTTCCGCTGGTCACCAAAGAACGACAGCTAAGATTTGAGGCGCATCATAGACCAAGAATCACAGATAACCTGAACCAGGCAATGCAAGCCAGTTCGTTGAAAGAAACCGATGCAGTCAAGTGGAGAAGCGAAACTGCCGCTAGTATCGAGATCCGTGGAGAACGAATAGTGCTGCAGAACGGAAACACCCGAGAGATTGAATTTCCAATCGCTGCTCGCAACACCCTGGAGATCCTACTATCAGAAAAGTCTCTGGTTACAAAGGAAATAGATGACGACCTGGACTGGCCCAGCCGAAAGATTGTTCTAGAAAAATTGATTCGAGAGGGTCTCCTTTCGAATGAATCTATACGCTAACAATCTATTCCTATCGTAAACTGAATCTTTATTTAATTTTCGAAGCCCCTCAAATTAGAAGAAGAATAACCACTTCAGACAAAATGCACCCAAAAATTCTTTCTTCTAAAAACAGCAAGTTGATATCTTGGAGATAGGAGTCTAGTAATATCCATCTCTGGAAGAATAGTCGTCTCCGAGTCAGTTGTAAAAAGGATTTTTTACCTCTTGACATTCAGGATTATTAGGCCAATTTAATGCGATTGAGAATCATTCTCATGTAAAAGTCAAATTGCTAAGTGAAGATACGAGTCAGAGGGCGGCCTGGTGTTCCTCCGGACAGGTCACCAACCAAATATCCCCTCTGACTCGTATCCCTAAGGAAAACGCCTTGAAGCAAATGTATTTTTTATTCATGGGAACCCGACCTATTATACATTGGTATTTTTTCGGCTTGATTTTAGCAGGACTCAATTTTGGATATTTGTCCGCCCAATCTGCTTCAAAACAAAGAATTGTTTCCTTAGGAGGTTCAGTCACGGAAACTATTTTTGCGCTTGGGAGTGGTCCAAAAGTTGTAGCTGTTGACATTTCTTCTCTTTATCCTACTGCAGTACACTCCCTACCTCAGGTAGGATATTTCCGAACACTTTCAGCTGAAGGAGTTCTATCATTAAATCCAGATTTAATACTCGCCTCGGAAGGTAGTGGACCACCAACCACAATCGAGCAGCTCAGAAATTCAGGCGTTGAATTTATTTCTATCCCTGACGGTTTCGGACCAGATGTAGCTCTACAGAAGATTCGAATGATCTCGTCCATACTGAACTTAACAGAAGAAGGCAAGAAACTTGAAAATCAAGTAAAAGAACAATTAGAAAGAGTGGAAAGGCTTAGAAAACTGGTGCAAACACCACCTCGAGTAGCGTTCATTTGGGGAAATGGGAATACGGGTGTCAGACTCGCTGGATCAGCGACAGGAGCAGATTTGATGTTGGAATTAGCTGGAGCTATAAACGCAGCTGCCAGTCTCACGGGTTATCAACCCATGTCAGCCGAAGCAGTTATCGTTGCGGAACCAGAGTTTTACATAATCCCAGAATCAACAGTAACTGGTATAGGGGGAATCGACGAACTTATGAAACTTCCAGGTATCGGTGATACACCAGCCGGACTGAATTCTAGAATCATTGTTGTAGACCTTCTCGCCTTTATTGGTTTTGGCCCGAGAGTCGGAGAAGCACTGCTCAATTTAATGAGTCACCTCCATCCTGAAATCACTAATGATGAAATTTTCAACTGATACTACCATCCATGCGAATGAACCCAAATAAAGTGTCTGGAATCTCAATCGAGCATTTCAAAGTCACATTACCACTCTCTGGCCTGACATTACTAGTGCTTATAATTGCATTGATCTCTCTTTGTGTCGGGCCAGTTAAAGTATCACCTAGCCAAGTGTTGGGAGTCTTATTCTCAGGAATTGGTTTAGATTCTCCCTGGAGTTTTTCGCAAACAGAACAACTAGTTGTAATTAACATTCGAATGCCTCGTATACTCTTGGGAATACTCGTAGGTGCTGGCCTGGCAGTAAGTGGTGCCCTAATGCAGGGACTTTTCAGAAACCCACTCGCTGATCCGGGTCTAGTAGGGGCTTCTAGCGGAGCAGCTCTGGCTGCCATGACAGTTATTGTCTTAGGAGATTCTGTATTGGCAGTTCTTCCTCCTGTATTCGCCAGTGGAGCTCTAGCAATCGGAGCTTTCGCAGGAGCAACCTTGAGCGTATTGATTGTTTACAGTATAGCCACTCGAAATGGTCACACATCTGTAACTACCATGCTACTGACTGGGATTGCCGTAAATGCACTAGCAGGGGCTGCAGTGGGAATGTTCATGTTTTCCTCTAACGATGAACAACTCCGTGATTTTACATTTTGGAGTCTCGGAAGTTTAAACGGTTCCACCTGGGGACGTTTAGGAATAGGTTCTATTTTGCTACTCATAGGGATTCTTTTAGCACCTCTAATGGCTAATGTACTGAATGCGCTACTGCTCGGAGAAAATGAAGCAAGGCATCTAGGAATCCCTTTACAGAGAGTGAAACTTTTTATTGTTGTCTTAGCAACACTTACCGGAGGAGCGGCCGTAGCTGTCACAGGTATAATTGGTTTTGTCGGACTGGTCGCACCTCATCTAATTAGACTAACCATCGGGCCAGATCATAGAGTGTTAATTGTCGGATCAGCCCTGTTGGGAAGTTCTCTACTTCTAACAGCAGATCTTTTCGCTCGTACTATCAAGAGTCCTGCAGAACTTCCTATTGGGGTTGTAACTGCGTTTATAGGCGCACCATTTTTTATATGGCTAATCACTCGCAATCCTAATCAAAGCGCATGGAATTAAGAATAAAATGCAAACTAGTGAGATTACCTACCGCGCAGGAAAGAGAACACTTCTCGAAGATATAAGTATCTCCATTTCACCTGGAGAAGTGACTGCAATAATTGGACCGAATGCTGCAGGAAAATCCACATTTCTCAAGCTCCTTGCAGGAGATATGAAACCAACGTCAGGTTCAATATCTCTCAACGGTATCGAATTGGCGGACTGGACGCCTCAGAGTCTTTCTCTTTTTCGCTCTGTAATGCCTCAAGCTTCTACTCTGACTTTTCCATTCACAGCCAAAGAAGTGGTTGGGCTAGGTCGTTTGCCTCACCAAAAAGGTGAAAGCTCAAAGCTTACCAACGACATCGTACTTGAAGTGCTTGAGTGGTCAGGTACACGCCATCTAGCAGACCGGTTATATACGACTCTTTCTGGAGGTGAAAAACAACGGATTGATTTCGCCCGGGCAATTTCTCAGGTCTGGCAACCCGTCAACAAATGTAGCCGATACCTTCTTCTTGACGAACCCACATCTAGCCTTGATCTGTCTCGTCAGCATGAAACACTGCAAAGAATCTGTGCTTTTGCGCAAGATAACGTTGCTACCATAGTAGTCCTGCATGACCTGAATCTCGCAGCACATTATGCAGATCGTATATTGGTTTTGAGTGATGGTTGCAGTGCCGGGTGGGGTTCTCCAAAAGATGTCCTGACTTCAGATCTGATTGGTTCTACTTTCGGCCTTTCAGTCATTGTATCTGAACATCCACAATATCTAGGGCCACTGATAATCCCAAATCCAAATCCTATTCCAGAAAGAGTCAACAATTATCCATAAAATCAGGTGACGACAATGAATACTCCACCGATATCAGACGAGGAAGTTAATTCCGAACTTAAGAAACGTTGGAACAATCATCTCAAAACGAATCCTAGAACACGAATTCGTTCAGCTGCGACAGCTTTGGGTGTAACGGAACTTGAATTAGTGGAAACAGATCTTGGATCGAGCACCGTTCGCTTATCCCTTGATTTTAGACCATTCCTGCATGGAATTGAGTCATTGGGTAGAGCAATGGCACTCACTCGTAATGAATCATGTGTCATCGAAACTTACGGAAAATATACCGGAATTCAAATATTCGATCATGCAGCTCAAGTCGTAGCGCCAGGTGTAGACCTCAGAATCTTTCCAAAACACTGGGTATACGCATACGCAATATCGAAGAAGAATCTAGGGAGAGTGAACCACTCTATTCAGATTTTTGACGCAAATGGAACAGCAACTCACAAAGTGTACGTTCCACCTGGAGAAGATCTAAAAGGATACAATAATTTTGTAAAAAAATTCCAGCATCCTGATCAGAATGAAACTATATCTCCTAACACGAGCACAGCAGATGAAATAGAGAAACCAGATCATGAAATAGAGAAAAATGCCCTCTTGGAAGGATGGAAACAACTGCGAGACACCCATGACTTCCAATTCTTACTCCGTAAATTTAATGCTACTCGAACACAAGCACTGAGGATGGCGGAAGGAACATTCACTCGATCCGTTTCTTCTGATTCAGCAAGGAAAACACTTCAAGCTCTATCCAAGACTGAAACTCCAATAATGATTTTTGTGGGAAATTCTGGCACAATTCAGATTCATTCTGGACTTGTAAATAAGACTCTCTCGCACAAGCAATGGTACAATGTTATGGATCCCGAATTCAATCTACATCTCGATGAACCCTCCATCGTTTCAGCTTGGGTTGTATCCAAACCTGGAGGAGAATTAGGTACAGCAACCTCGCTCGAACTCTATGATAAGTCTGGAAAACCAATAGTGATGTTTTTCGGACTGCGCAAACCTGGTGAAGACCACGGACCTTCTTGGAATTCTATCCTAGAGGAAATTGAATAAAATTGTTTTCAGAGAGCTGGCGAACGGACTCGAACCGTTGACCTGCTGCTTACAAGGCAGCTGCTCTACCAACTGAGCTACGCCAGCAATGACGAAAGATAAAATATCCAAAACAAGATGGATTGCCCAGCCAACGGAGTGAATCAGATTACTGACTATTTAAGAATTGAGCTTGTTGTACAACCAAGCAAATACGCCCCCAGCTACAACTCCATCCAATAAACCATATAACAAAATCACCACAGCACCGATCAAACCTTCCATCTCCTGATATCCTGGATATACTGACCCCATGACATTCAAGAAGCCAACCCCATACGTTGGCGAAATCAACTGTATAAGTGAAATTACACATAGGCCTCCTCCCCACATGAAGCCACATGTCAAAGCGAAATTTTTTACTGAAAGCATCTGTTAACCCTCCGGTTCAAAGAACATTCACTGATACTCAATTGCTAACAATCTGAGAAAACACTTCATTCTGTATGCCATACTCACGCCAACTTTCATGATCGAAGTGCCACCACTCACCTTCATAGACTGTGAAACCCTGTTTCTCCATTGCACGTCTCAATCTTTCACGAAGCCACCGCTGCCGGGAGGTTCCTCCTGGATAATCTGGGTAAGACCGTGGTGAAAATTCGTCGTAAGACCCGACCATTTCCACAGGAGTTCCATTTGAAAGTTCATACAAGGTTAAATCGACTGCCGCCCCCCTGTTGTGCCTTGACCCGTTTGCAGGATTTGCCACAAAGAAACGTTGTTCAACGGGTGTCGCGTCCCAGAACATCTTCGTGACATACCAAGGCCTGTAGGCATCGTGTATCAGTAATCCAAATCCGTACTGAGAAAGCTCCCTATGAGCACGCCCCACTGCCTGAGCTGCGGGACGCTGCAGGAAGGCTTTTGGTTTGTTATAGAAAATCGAGGACATAAAATTGTTTGTCGTGGCATAACGAACATCTAACTCGACTCCAGGTTCCACCTCAGTAATTTCTACGAGTTCGGAGTCGCGAAATTCGCCCGATTCCTCTGGAGGCTTAGCATCTAGAGCTTCGCCTCTCAATTCTTCCACTGGACGCTGGGGAATTATCCGGAAGGTCTCACCCGCCATGGTGCCAACATCACGACGGAGGAATTCTATTCCGGCAGCTTCCACCACAGTCGCCCTGCCTGCCGGATCCCTGTTAAAAAACAATCTTTCTCCAGGGTAAAGCCCCCTGTCCTCAGGAAATGCATACTCATCTGGACCAATTTCTACTAACGGTTCCAAGTAAAACCACTCAATCAATGCATGCAAAGAACCTCTTCGCTCCAAAATGTAAAGCACATTGTGGTCCCAACCATATTCACCAATCAATCCTTCCCAATGTTCAGGAATGGTCGGCGGCATCTGATCTGAATTTTGTCTATTCATTACTGGACCATCCACAATCCTTATTCCATTTTCTGTTCTCAGGAATTTCATTCCGTAAGAGGTTCTTCCATCGACAACTAGAGTATCTCCCAATGCTAAAACCTCGACAGTTGCACCGCCCGCATAAGGAGTCATGAACAAACGACCATTTCTCTCATCCAGTTCCATCCCTTCTAACCCACTGCCATAAATACCTTCTAGGGACCTGGCCAACTCAGGTTCAAGAGAGTCGCTTGCCCTAGGAATTACTAGAGAATCTTTATTTTGTGTTGCTAACATCATTTCCAATGCAGCATTTACAATCCTTGAAACCACTGCATTCGTTCCATCAAGAGATGATACTGCGACAACTCCGAGTTTAGCCTCTGGCAGAAAGGCTAACTCTGTTGAAAAACCATAAATTGCACCGCCATGCCCCAATTTTCGAAAGCCATTCAGAGTGCCAATCCGAAACCCAAGACCGTATCCGCTAGTCGCATTTTCTGCTGCATACTGTGGCTGCCACATCGCTTCAAGAGTCTCTGTCTGGATAAGCCTAGATTCTTCACCGAGACCTCCATTGAGCATCGCTTTGATGAAAAGTGATAGATCTTCAACACTAGAGTACATGCTTCCTGCTGGAGCCATGCCTAATTGAAAGGTTGGAGCTGGAAATGGAGCCCTGTCAAAACCCCACATATATGCATCGGCCAAATGTTCAGTGATTTCTTTATCTGGAGCAAAAGAACTTCCATTCATTCCTAGAGGAATTAGAACCGACTCCTTTAATTCATCGGCAAATTTACGGTCTCGAAGAACTTCCAGGACATAACCGACTACAGCAATCGCTGCATTTGAGTATTTAATCCTTTCTTCTGGAGCGTAGATCAGAGCTGTCTGATTCAAACTCTTTACTGTTTCAGCCAAGGAAGGTTCTGTATCGTCAAAATAGTGACCGACTGGTGGCTCCCTGACTAATCCAGACCGGTGCGACATCAACTGGCGCAAAGTAATCTCACCACCATGCTCATTCAAAGGTAGGAAGCCAGGAATATAGGTTGAAACTGGCACATCCAAATCGATTAGCCCTTCTTCAACAAGTTTCATTATTGCAAGGTCTGTGAAAAGCTTAGAAACAGATCCCACACGATAGATGGTCTCCTTAGCAGCAGGACTTCCAGTCTGAGAATTCTCAGTGCCAAATCCAGCTGCCCAAACAACTTCTTGGTCATCCACTAACGAGATTGACACAGCCGGTAGCCGCTTAGTCTCCATTTCGGCCCTAATCATAAGTTCAATTTCTGCAACCACATCTTGGTATTTCCCTGAAGCGTCTACCGAAACGTCAACCCCTGCAGTTCCTGGATTTTCTTGCTGACAAGCAAACAATAGTAGGCTGATAACCATCGTTGCCTTCAAGATTCTTGAGTTCTTGGCATTCGGCACTCTTGATACCTCCGGCTATTGGACAAAGGTCCTATTCTAAAAACTGTAATCCACTAAACTATCCCAGAGGCAATTTGTACTTCACCACCGGACAAAACTCTATTCTTATTGAGATTCATTTTCTCCGATGACTCCAGGCACCAACTCTATTATTCTAGGAGCATGATGTTATCAAAACCAGACCACCAGGATCCACATCTCTATGGGAAAAAATAACGGTTCAGTCACCATCTTCATCACTACTCCTCTGGAAACCGAATTAGTCGACAGAATCAGATCCGTTTCCCCAGAGCATGTGACTGTGCTGCATGATCCTGATCTATTGCCTCCGACCAGATACACGTGCGACCATGATGGTATAGAAGGATTCAGTCTCAATTCTGAACAAGAAAACCGCTGGAAACAGTACATGGAATCGGCTGACATTCTTTGGAACTTTCCGCCAAGAACAAGAGATGGGACTCGCGGGCTGGATTTTGCACCCAACGTAAAATGGATTCAGACTACTAGCTCAGGTATTGGTAAAAGAATCGAGGAACTGGATCTTAGTGATTCAGACATCCTAATAACAAATTCCAGAGGTGTTCATGCGGGCCCCCTAGCTGAATTCGTTTTCCTGGTCCTTCTCAGCCACGTTAAGCACCTACACCAGATGCAAAGAGACCAAAAAAAGCGACACTGGGAACGCTTCTGTAGCGATGAACTAGCTGGACAGACCTTGGCCTTGATTGGGATGGGAGAATTGGGACGTAAAATAGCTTCAGTGGGAAGAGTTTTTAACATGAGGATTGTCGCTCTCGCCAGTCCTGAGTCACGGAGAACAGCTCAAGAATTAGACATCGATGAACTTTTTCCAAACGAACAACTGCATGCTATGCTTGGTGAGGCTGATGCACTTGTGCTGGCGGTTCCACATACACCTGAAACGGATAGAATGATCGATGAGCGTGCTCTAGGAGCTCTAAAGAAACATTCCGTATTCATCAACATAGCCCGTGGGCATATTGTGGACGAAGTGGCACTCACCAAATACCTAAAGCAAGGTCAAATCGCCTTCGCGGGGCTAGATACACTTACCGTAGAACCCTTGCCAAAGGACAGTTCCCTATGGGATCTTCCCAATGTTCTAATAAGTCCACACTCTGCAAGTACAGTGAAGACTGAGAACGAAAGGATCACAGAAATATTTTGTCACAACCTGTTGTGTTACCTCGAAGATCGCCAAAAAGATATGCGAAACCTTGTTAACAATAGACTAATGTACTAATCCGGTGAAACGAATATGCTAGAGACAACTTCCAAAACGAAAAGGGTTTTCACAATTATAGCCCTATGGTGCGCCTTCCTTCCCGTGGACCTAAGTGGTCAGAGATCGCACACTCTTTCATACGGAAACCCCGAACAAGTTGGTATGTCATCTGCTGTCCTGGCCGGAGGCACTGGCCTATATCAAGAAGCTGTGGACAAAGGTGACCTAGTTGGTGCTGTTTTGATGGTGGTTCGTCAAGGACGAATTGTCCTTCACGATGCTGTCGGATGGAAAGACAAAGCACGAAATCTAACTATGGAACCCAATACGATGTTTAGGATGGCTTCGAATACCAAGCCTCTGGTAGCAACTGCCATAGCTCAATTGGTTGAGGACGGGAAAATGTCCTATTCAGATATGGTAAGAGACTATATGCCAGAATGGGATAACTATCGTTCAGGTTTTATCAATATTGGTCACCTCTTATCACATAGCAGCGGATTGCGGATATCAAGCCTTTTCTTAGGACCACTGATGGAACCATCAGCACAACATCCCAATGCTCCGACTTTACAACTGGAGTCAGCCCGTTTTGGATCAATAGGTGCGGAGGTAACTCCTGGACAGAGCTACAGCTACAATAATCCTGGTTATAACACCCTTGCAGCACTAGTAGAAATCGTATCGGGCCAACTTCTCGAAGAATATTTAGAGGCAAACGTTTATAATCCATTGGGAATGGAGGATTCTTATAACCATCAAATTGGGCATGACCTAGAAGGCAAACTAAACCGCATGGGTGAAGTCTACTACCGACGCAGTTCGGAAACAGAAGAATGGATCCCAGAAGGCACTCCTGGTGGTCCAGTAGCATTTCCATTTGCACGCGGTTCAGGGGGAATGATCTCCACGGCTATCGACTACGCCATTTTCTGTCAGATGCTGTTAAATGGAGGAATTTATGGGGATACCAGAATCCTCGATGAGGCGAGCGTACAATTATTGACCAGCCCAAAAATAACTGTAGGAGAAACCAGTAGTTATGGCTATGGATTCAGCATAGATAATGGGGTTTATGGACACTCTGGATCCGATGGTACGAGAGCTTGGATAGATCCTGAGCGTGAAATCATAGCAATCGTATTCACCCAAACACCTGGGGCCAGGAGAGAGGGAGGAAACCCCTGGGAAAGATTTCGCGATCTAATCAACCTCTCCATAAACAATCCTAGTTAACCACAATAAGTTCTCACCTGTTAATATCGGATTAAGCTGATGCCCTATTGTTACAACTGTGGTAGACACGTGGATGGTCCTGGGGAAAACTGTAGGTTTTGTGGCTGGGAATATACAGACCAGTGGGAAGAAGCAGCACAACCAGAAGTAGTTGTCAATCGCATACATGGTCAGCCAGGAGGTTGCTGTTCTTGTTGCATGCCTGGCTGTTTTTGGATTTTCTTCCTTTGGCTCCTAATAGCCTACCTGCTGGGACAAATCTGGAACTGGATCTTTTAGTAAGGCATTCCCCTGATCAACCCGATCTTACCGACGACTGCGTAATTTCGACAACAGCCGCAAGATTTCTATATATAGCCATACGAGTGTGACCATCAAAGAAAAGGCTCCGAACCATTCCATATGTTTCGGAAGACCAGCTTCAGCAGCGTCTTCAATGAAATCGAAATCCAGCACCAGATTAAGTGCAGCGATGCCGACCACAACCATAGAGAAGCCAATTCCCATTGGTCCACTAGAATGAATGAAGCCTATGTTTATACCAAAAAATCCGAGAACAAAACTGGCCATGTACAACAAGAAAATCCCGCCAGTGGCAGAAACAATCATCAGTTTAAAATTCTCAGTCGCCTTAATGATTCCACTCATGTAGCACAGCAGTAGAGTGAAAAACACCCCGAATGTTAAACTAATTGCCTGCAGTCCAATCCCAGGGAACTGAGCTTCAGCCATAGCCGTGATGCCTCCCAAAGCTACTCCCTCAAGCCCTGCATACACTGGTGCTGTCGTCCCCGCCCATTCCTTCTTGAAAATAGTCACCATTGCTGCAACTAGACCTAGAATGAGAGCGGGAACCATAAATCCTGGGTTATTCCACCCATAGATAGAAGCTGCAAAGCAACATACTAGAAGGAACATCGTTTTCTGGGCAGTCCCAGCAATAGTCATCGTGTCTGAGATGGCAAAAGAATTGCCATAAGCGGGTTTTATATTGGCAAATCCTGAAATGGCTGGGTTGCTAGACCTGCCGAACTTATTTAGTGCTGCATGTTTTGACATATCTACTCCCTTAATAATTTAGTCCTCTTGAACTACCCAGGTTGCTTCCCTATATACCCTACAAGAAATAATGAATTTTTGGGTTTCAATATCCACGATTGATATCGATCAAATTCAGCAATGGTTCACCAGCCATGTAACGTCTCAAATTCTCTCGATAGAAAACATACTGGTTGTCTCGATAGCGAGGTGAATAATCGGAGACGTGAGGAGTCATGATGACACGTGGAAGATCCCATAATTCAAAATCGTCTTGAGGAAGATCATCCGTACCAAATCCGGCTATTTTTTCAGACTTCAGTGCCTCCTTGAGGTCATCCCAATTAATTACACCAAGTCGTGCAATACTCAAGAAATAAGCGGATTCTTTCATCGCATCAAAAAACCTCATATCGAACAAACCTAAGGTTGCTGGTGTTGGAGGAACCGCCGCAAAAACGATGTCTGCCTCCTTGGCCAATTCATACATTTCATCAGACAACCCAACATAATCCACGAAATCAGGGCCAGATCGGCTACTATTCCTGGTAGCTATGACTCTCATCCCTAAAGCATTAGCTAACTTGGCCAACTCGGTACCGATGCTCCCCAAACCCACCACGAATAAAGTCAAATCCTGGAATTCAGCATCAAGATGTTTATCTCTCACTACATCAGTTCTGGTGCGTCCCCAAATATGTTTTCGTTGCCTTTCGGCGTGAATATCCATACCCCCAATGAGTGAAAGCATTATTGTGAGTGAATGTTGCGCGATGGAATGCTTGGTCATATCGCGAATGGAGCTAACCAATACATTCTGCTCCTTCATCTTCTCTTGCATTCTCTGAGCATCTTCACCAACCGTGTTGAAACACCTGTCCAATCCAACGCTTCCTGATTGTATCCAGTGGACCTGAGATCCGATTGCTTCTATCGTCGCTGGTCCACAGCCCAGACCAATTGTAGCCTGTGCATCATCTAGAACACCTCGCTCAATCGCGTCAGTCAGATTTTTAACAGGAATGAACTCTACCTCAGGAGCTATGGACTGTAGGAAATCCAATCTCTCAAATCGTCCTTCCCAAGGTTCATTCCCTGGCATCTCAACCACCACCTTTTGCAATGGACTCCAACCAGGCATATCTCTAACTGGCAGTCCCGATTCACGGAGCCCGAATTTATCAACCAATTCTTCTGGGGTTAGCTGTGCATAATCCTCGACACTAAAAGGCATTCTCTCGGTCAAATCCACACTGGAAACCTCCCCATCATCTGGAACGCAAGAATTGAGAATCGCTACCAAAGCAATGAGAGGATATATTACATATACACCATGACTACTATTAAGTTTTCTATTCATCGATTTCTACCCTCGCCACTCTTACCTGTTGAGTTTCTTCAGTAACATCTGTCCACGCTACCATTAATGATTCATCTGGCCCTTGAACTAACTGGGGGAATCCAGTAGCACGACCCGATGTCGTAACAGTTAATGTTACGCTCTCTGAAATGACACCCTCAGAATTAATCCTGCGCATTCTAACCTCAGCTCCTTCAGCTCCAGTTCGTTCCAACCAGGATACCAAAGCCTCACCGTTCGAAAGTCCTACAACAGCAACTCTTCCTGCAGGATTTCCATCATCAATAACCGTGGGAGCGCCGAAAGACTCACCCATATCAGAAGAACTCGCTACCTTCACCCTAGGTTGCTCTTCTGCACCCGTGAACCAACCGACATATAGCTCGTTCTCCGCCATTGCTACAGAAGGGCCATTAACAGGACACCCTCCTATATTCCAACCATCTTCATATACGACTTCACCATCAGTCCAATTCCCTTCTACCAGACGAGTTATATAAATATCCCTTATCTCCGCCTCCGTTCGATCCCTATACACAACTACTGGACCCGCTGGTGTCATGGCAGCATCTGTTTGACAACAATCACACACCCTTCCATCCATCAAAGTCTCCGGTCCAGGAGTCCCATCAACTCCAATTTCTCTAAATCTAAGCGTCATCTCTCTCTCTACTGATTCATCTTGTTCTGCAGCCGCGAACTGCCGCCCGTCAAGCCAAATGAATCCCATGGTTTTTCCTAATGAAACCGAACTTACAAAACCATGTTCAGTGGGAGTTTGATCGTCGTGAGGTGTCCATGGTTTTGACCAATTCCCCCCTCCATCACTTGATTGTACGATTCTAACACCATAGTCGTAACCACCCTGGGTTCCAGACTGCAACCAGTGTGCCCACAAGGTGCCGTTAGGGCCATGTCTTATGGATGGGAAATCCGCCCAATTAACAAAAAAATCAGCCCCTTCAGCTATAACTTTCCCTTGGGACCAGCCATCGGCTTCTAACGTGGAAAATTTCAATTGATGTGAATTCTCACCGTGTGCTTCAAGCCAACTCATCAATACTTGATCTCCCGATGTGGACAAAAAGGGCTCACCACTATTCTCACTTGCGGGTGAAACCAACTCCTGCACTCCAACTGTCAACTGGATTGGGCCCTCCTGACAACCTGAAAACAGGACTGATCCTACAAATACAACACTGCTGCCCCACCTCACTTTGCTGGATGACCTCAACATTGATTACCTCCTATTTTTTCTGATTCTGCTAGCCAGATTTCTTCCATCTAGTGCCCCCCTCTGAATCTTCTAGCGCTATTCCCTTGGAAAGCAACTCGTCCCGGATTTGGTCTGCCCGCTGGAAATCCCGATTCTGTCGCGCCTCATTTCTCTCATCCAAAAGCCTCTCTACCCACACTTCCATGGAAGAATCTATCTGGCGAGTCTCTTTGGCAATAGAAAGCAAACCAAACACCAAATCCATGGACTTCAACGTTTCCAAAGCTCTGTCGACATCTCCCTGAAAGATATCGGAGCCGGAGTCTAGTTCTCCATTAGCCTTATTAATAAAGACAAAAAGTACCGCCAGTGCTTCAGCAGAATTCAGATCATCATCCATCACGCTCTGGAATTCACTAATAGTCTTTAAAGAAATAGCACTTAATTCGCCTTCTCCATCCACGGGCAGTTCCCCAAACGAACTTAGTCTAGTTTCAAAATCAACAATTCTCTGAACAGCAGATGCAGACGCGACAAGATCCTTCCTCGTAAAGTTGAGCTCCTTTCGGTACTGTGCACTTAGAAGCTGATGACGGATAGCAGCAGGCTCAAATCCCTCTTCCAAAAGTTGCCGGACTGTTATCGTATTACCAAGTGATTTTGACATTTTACTGCCTTCGACAACCAAGTGCTTTACATGCACCCAATGTCGCACAAAAGGTTTTCCCGTTACGGCCTCAGATTGGGCAATCTCATTTTCATGGTGAGGAAAAACTAAATCCTCTCCACCCATATGTATGTCCAAGGTTTCTCCAAGTTCTTTGATGCTCATGACAGAGCACTCAAGATGCCATCCTGGCCTTCCTCTTCCCCAGGGAGAATCCCAAGAGGCTTCCACTTTTTCATCAATAGATTTGGTGGTTTTCCACAGAACGAAATCTCGGACATCCTCTTTTTCATATTCATCCGAATCAACCCTGGACACTGTGGTTGCAGTCTCCAGGTCCAAGCCCTTTAAACGACCGTATTCTGGAAATGAACCTATAGAAAAGTACACCGAGCCATCAGCTGTCGAATACGCCATTCCATTTTCTATCAGACGTTGAGTCCAAGAGATCATTTCTTCTATGTAGTCCGTTGCTAAAGGATAAGCTTCAGCAGGAAGGATCCCCAGTTCTTCAGCGTCCTCTAGAATCTGCTTGCCAAAAGGTCCCGTATATTCCTTTATAGTTTCACCCGCTTCGGCAGCCTTAAGAATCGTCTTGTCGTCGACATCAGTCAGGTTCATCACAAAACGAACATTATAGCCTGACCATACCAAGTATCGGTGGAGCAAGTCGTAGACCAAAAAGCTTCGATAATTACCAATGTGAGCATGGTCATAAATAGTTGGACCACATGCATACAAAGAAACTGTTGGGGGATTTGCAGGTTCAAATCGCTTTAGCGACCGGCTTAGAGTGTCGTATAATTTTAGACTCATAGAAAACTCTCTAGGCAATATTTGAAAATGCTCACACCGATCAAGAAATCTCTTCATTCAATCGCTGCAATGTATCATATGGGTCGTCTGATTGAGTGATAGATCGTCCCACTACCAGAAAATCTGCACCCGCTTCCACCGCTCCCCTTGGAGTAGAGACCCTCGCCTGGTCGTGAGCATCCTCTCCAGCAAGCCGAATTCCAGGTGTCACCACAATAAAATCCATACCTAAGGAGTTTTTAAGCATCTTCGCTTCTTTTGGTGAGGCCACTACTCCTGTGAGTCCCGCCTCCTTCGCTTGATTCCCTAATCTCAAAATTTCTTCTGGAAGGGCACCGACTGGGCGGCCCCAAACATTTTCTACCTCACTAGCAGTCATAGATGTCAGCACAGTCACACCTAAAAGTGAGACGAGACCGTCTGACGCTTCAACGGCTGCCCTCATCATTTTCTCCCCTCCTACCGTGTGAAGCGTCATTAAATCGACACCAAGATCCACAGCAGATCTTACAGCTCCTGCTACAGTATTAGGAATGTCATATAGCTTCAGATCCAAAAAAATACTTTTGCCCCTTTGCTTTAAAGCCTCTACAATGGCTGGGCCCTCATGTGAAAATAGCTCAAGCCCGACCTTGTAGAAGTCACCTCTTTCTCCGATTTTATCCACTAGACTTAAAGCTTGTTCAGAATTTGGGAAGTCTAGCGCTATGATCACTTTAGTTTTTTTCACTATTCAATCAACCCCTCCCAGTAAACCCTCTGTTTTCTTGTCTTTTCTATAAGCTCCAATTAAATCTGAAATAGAATCTATCCCCTGATTCTCACAAAATCTTTCAATACCCTGCGCAGTTTCCTGGGCTGACCTTGGATCAGCAAATGTAGCAGTTCCGACCTGAACTAAAGAAGCCCCAGCCAAGAGATATTGAATAGCGTCATATTCGTTCATGATACCCCCGACACCAACCAGAGGAATCGTAGTTTTTTTGCTCGCACAATGAACCGCATGCACCCCAACAGCACGAAGTGCTGGACCAGAAACCCCTCCTTGTCCAGCCCCTAATTCTGCTTCTTGCGAATCGACATTGATAGTCAGACCAGGCATTGTATTTATCAATGTTAACCCATCAGCCCCACTTGCCTCCGCTGTTTCAGACGCTAGACCTATATCTGGGACATTCGGAGCTAACTTCACCAAAATGGGACGCTCAGTTAACTTGCGAACTGAGGACACAACTTCGCTCAATGCTTCTTGGTCGAGCGCAAATGGCAGGCCTCCCAATTTTACATCATTGGGACAGGACAAATTCAGCTCATAACCAAGGAAGCCACCAGTTTTTTCCAATCGTTTTACTACGGAACAGTACTCGTCGATGACATGTCCAGCTACACTGACAAACACTTGAATTGAAGATAAATTCTCCTTCATCCATGGAATCTTTTGACTGCAGACCATCTCTACACCAGGATTGGCCAAACCTACTGAGTTGAGCATCGCATTGCCCGCTTCTACTACCCTGGGTGCGGCATTTCCTTTCCTGGGCTCATAGGTGACTGATTTCGTCACAATCCCACCCAGTGTATCAAGATCAATGACTTCCACAAGTTCTTCGCCAAACCCACAAGTGCCTCCTGCAAGCAACACAGGATTCCGGAAGTCTGCACCAAAAAGATTCTGCTCTATCTGCATTATTTTTCCATTCCTATCCTCAACATTCTCCCCCTCTACCTACCGTTTGCTGTCCAGGAGGGTAACGATTATAAAACTCTCTTACCGCATCTGCGAGAGCCTTCCCTAGTTCCCTCTGGAATTCAGAACGTGACATTTCCCTCTCTTCTTCCCTATTACTAACAAAACCTATCTCCACGAGAACTGCTGGCATCAGAACGTTAGTGATCACGGCAAAGGGTCCCTGTTTCACTCCCCGGTCTGGCCCAGAATGCACTGCCCTCAAACTCTTCTGTATGGTCTCCGCTAGATTCGCTGACCAATGCTGATGGTCCAGATTTCTCAGTTCTCGAAGTATAAAATCTAGGTCAGGACTCTCACTAGCATTTTCCTCTCCAGAATAGAACGCCAGGGGAGCATTCTCATTAGCTGCCACTCTTCTCTCGTGCTCAGTACGGGCCTCGGAAAGAAAATAGGTCTCAAATCCTCGAACCGATGGATTATTCGGAGCCGCATTAACATGTATAGACAAGAAGATCGCTGTATCTTCACCTTTTAGAAACATCGCCTGCTCACCCCTCTCCCAAAGAGGAACGAATACGTCCCTATCCCTTGTCATATAGACCTCTATGCCGTCGTCCTTACCCAATTCCCGAACTAATTCCCTACTAACTGAGAGTGCAATATCCTTTTCCCTTCGTCCACCAGAACCAGTGGTGCCTGGATCCTTACCACCATGTCCAGGATCGATGATTACAATCCTTCTATTGTTATTGTTCCCACTTTCACCAATTTCTATGTCAGGTTCCAATTCAATTTCTAGTTCTGGCTGTACCCCCTGTCCTTCCAGATTGGAATCAGATTCCTGATCAACTGCAGGGAATTGCTCATCCGCAAAAACGTACTCACCCCCCAGGTGCATAGGAACGAAATCGAGAAAAAATTGAATTGGAATGTTGCCAGATGAACCATCCAAAGACGGGGCATTGACCAATTGAAACATTTTATCGTTCCAGCGAAAAAAAGGACTGCCAAAGACAAAATGCACACTATCACTGTCACTCATGACTGCCCTTAGATTATTACTGTTCACCTCAACCTCCCAACCCATTTCTTCCAACACGAGATGAGAGGCCGCCTTGTAGCCCCTAGTGTCAAAAGTGCTAATGGCAATTGTATCCCCTGATAAGGTTACAAGCTTTAGCTGATCATTCATTTGACTTAGGGACTCAATTGGTTGTAGCGATAGGGCTGCTAGGCAAAAAAAGGGCAATACTGACCAAGAAATTACTTTCATTTATACCTGGACACAGCTCTACGTGCTTCCATTTCTTGCGTAGCTCTCTTGAGCTTTTCCCTTTTGTCGTACTGTTGACGTCCCTTGCCCAAGCCCAGTGTCAATTTGGCGTTACCCCTCCGAAAATAAACATCCAAAGGCACCAGAGTGAGACCTTTCTCAGACGTCTTTACTGACAGCCGACGGATCTCACTTCTATTCAAAAGAAGCTTACGTTTTCGATCGCTGTCTAAATTAGCTCGATTGGCCTGGGCATATGGAGCTATATGGAAGCTGTATAACCAAACTTCGCCTGCCTCCACTTTAGCAAATGCATCCCTGAAAGCTACCTGCCCCATACGTAGTGATTTCACCTCAGGACCCTTTAAAACAATTCCAGCTTCATAGGTATCTAGAATCTCGTATTGATGCAAAGCCTTTCTATTACGGCCAACTACCTTCCGAGAACTAGTCTTACTCACAATTCAGAGACCTCTAATGAATCTTGTATGTGATGGAAGAAAATCGACACTCAAAAGTTTCAATCGTGCTTCACGGACGCCAAGCATAGTCTCCTCAACCGTTGTTCAGATCTTACTCTCCCTTTGCATTATTCTTCAATAAAGTAAAGGTGTATCAATCATAACCCACTGGCTCTAAACGCATAAGGTTAGTGGGATCACCGTCGAAACCGCGAGCATCACCATCCACTGCAAGATAAATATATCCGTCCGGTCCTTGTCGGACATCCCTTATTCTCCCCATGTCTCTTATCAAAGTCTCCTCAGCGACAATAACTTCATCACGCATAGTTATTCTCTCTAACCTCTCGCCACGCAGACCACCAACAAACATATCTCCTTTCCAGTCTGGAAATTGATCGCCAGTATAAACCAACATTCCTGAGATCCCAATCGAAGGCACCCAGATGTGTCTGGGTTGTTCAGTGTCGTCCGAATGAGTTCCATCATGTATTCTCAGGCCTGTGCGATAGTTAACTCCATAGCCCACCACCGGCCAACCATAGTTCAAACCAGGCCTTAGCAGATTTAGTTCATCTCCCCCCTGTGGTCCGTGTTCATTGAGCCATATTTCTCCAGTTTCAGGATGAACTTCTATTCCTTGAGCGTTACGATGTCCATAAGTCCAAATCTCAGGGAGGGCTTCTGGTACTCCGACAAAAGGATTGTCTTTAGGTATACGACCATCATCATGAAGTCGCACCGTAGTGCCATTATGGTTTGAAAGATTCTGAGCAGGATGGATAGCTAAATCGCCTTCAGAAGGCCACTGTCGATCTCCAATGGTCATAAACAAATAGCCATCCTTATCGAACACCATTCTAGCCCCCCACATTGAGCTTCTGTCTGTGCCATTACCTGGAGCTACAGCTGTAAAAACTTTTTCTACTTCGGTCAATTCATCGTTTTCAAAGCGCCCCCTGACAATTGTCAAATTCCCCAGAGGATCGACACCCTCAGATGCAGTAAAGCTCAAGTAAATCATCCTGTTGCTGGCAAAATCTGGATGTAGGATGACATCTCTCAGTCCTGCCTGTTCCCTACCATCCATCGAAATAGCACCCTGACCCAAAGCTAAAATTTCAGGCAAACCGTCAACCGGTTTCTCCAAAAGAACGCCATCCCTGACTATCCTCAGTCGCCCGGGGCGTTCCGTAACCAGCATATCGCCCTCTGGAAGAAACTGCATCGCAAAAGGATGGACCAACCCTTCTACAACGGTTACCACCCTAAAATCATGGAAAGCGGATCTGATGGTAGATTCGTCCGTCCTGTTAGCCAATTCTACTGGTGAGCAACCCCAAACAACCAGGCCAACCAAAAAACTAGTTATTTTTATGGTTCCTTTCATTAGTAATTAAGACCTTTATGTTAAGAAATTTTGCAACAAACTAACACGATCACATGACTACATTATTTTACAAGTCTAGTCTTCTTCTTCCTCAAATGTCATTTCTGCCGAAATCCGCAGACTTTCAGGAGGAGCATATCCCTCACCTTCCACTTGTTTATGACCTTCAAATAAGTGACCAACTCCTCGGTCGTTCATTTCCTTTACCTTTTGGCTCGATTCTACTATATCCTTCACAAGTCGAATCTGGGACTCAATACCATCCCTTAAATCATCAATTCGAGTTTCTAGAGTCTGACCTTGACCCACTAGGTTATCCTTAGCCGACTCACGCAACTGCTCGGCCTTTTCCTTGATTCTCTTTTGAATTTCGTGACCAGTTCTGGGCGTTAACACTAGAGCCAGTCCAGCACCTAATAGAGCTCCTAGTACAAATGCTCCCGCACCACTAGAAGATTTGCCATCAATTTCAAGTGACTCTTTTTCATTATCCATTTTTCAACGTCCTCTTTCGCCAAACAATAACAACTATCAACACAAAATATATGACCCTTGAAATATACTTAAGCTAATCACTACTAGTATTCCTCAATTTCCAGCAGGAGTTGCTTTGTTGAGGATCAAGATTTTTAATCTTTCCACGATCTAAAAACTCAAACGTCAGACGTTTGCTTAATTCGACTCCTGGCTGATCCCAAGGATTCACCTTATATAAGCCCCCCGCATACACTGTAGCCATCATAAATAACATCAGCAATTCACCCATGACTTCTTCGTCTAGGCTATCTAATTCTAAGGTCATAGTTGGGCGACCCACTATTCTTAATGATTCTACAGTAGCCTGCTGTTCCAGTTTTAGAAGTTCTCCCAATCCTCTTCCTTTAAAAGACTGAAAAGCCTCTGCATTAACATTTTCCACTGGTATTTCTATATCGTCGCTGTGATCTCCCAGTTTCAAAAACAAGATGACCTTATCTTCAGGACCTTCCGTAAATAACTGAAGTTGTGAATGTTGATCCATGGCACCTCTTGCTGTCAGAAGAGTGGGCCCAGCATTCACCAATTCTCCCGATAAATTCTTTGCCTTACCTAAAGATTCAGACCACAACTGTTGAAACCAGAGAGAAAAATTTTGAAGACGATCACAGTATGGCATAACTACATGTACATTCCTTCCCTGCTCGCGATCAGCAGTATGAAAAAGCGTGCTAATCATGCCGGCTTTGTTATCCTTTAAGACAGGCGTCCTGCAATGTTCTTTGGAGTTTTCTGCGCCTCGGATTATGCTCCTAACATCCAACCCAACCAAGGATGCAAGGAACAGACTCGCGGGTGATAGAACAGAAAAACGACCCCCTATATCAGGCGAGACTTTTAGACTTTCGATACCTTTTTGTTGAGCTATTTCACGAAGTGTTCCTAAGGATGGATCCGTCGTGAAAAGAAAATGTTCGCAAGCCTTATCCGACCCCATTGCCCGAGTTACAAAATCCTCTACTACTGCGTATAGAGCCAATGTTTCCGCAGTAGATCCAGATTTGCTTACCACATTAAATAAAGTTTCCTCAACATTTATCCTATCCAACAATTCACGTACGCTGACTGGATCCAAATTGTCTAAGAAGTAGATTTTGGGACAATGATTGCGAGTCACGTCATCCAACAGATTCCATGATTCCCCCAACAAAGCCTGACACAAGGCCTGCATACCAAGTGAAGATCCGCCTATTCCAATAACCACGACTGCACTAAACCGTTTCCTATAATTTCGGGCCAATACTTCAATATGCTCTACCTCAGTCCAAGTGTTCTCTAAGTCCAAGAAACCCATGGTTCTTGCGTTGCCTTCTTTGGAAATCATTTCATGAACATTGAGAAATCTTTTCGCTAAGTCTGTTTGCAATCTCTCTTCTTCGATTCCATTAGGACCCACATTTACGGCCAATATTTCCCTATAATTCAAGACGGTTTTCAATTGATCTCCACCTTCAATCCGTCATACGCAGGTTGCACATTGACTGGTAACTTTTCAATCAACTCCTTATGCCTAACTTTATGACTGATGTGTGTAAGGAAAGTGTTTTCCGCCCCCACCAAAGCTGCTGCTTCCACAGCTTCTTCGACATTGAAATGGGTCGGATGTGGCCTGCCGAACCAAAGAGCATTGAGCACCAAAACGCTGACCCCTTTAAGTGTCGCCAATGCTTCATCTGGCAATGATTTCCCATCAGTTACATACCCGAGATTGCCCACCCGGAAACCATATGAGTATTGGGGTCCATGTGGAACAACCACAGGTGAAAACTGCTGTCCCAAAATATCAACAGGTACATCAGGTCCAAACGAACACAACTCTATTCGTGGTTTGATTGTCCCCTTTGGCGGTTGATACTGGTTATTGAAAATGTAGTTGAAGCGAGTTCTAAATTGATTCTCATAGATGTCAGGCACATAAGCTGGAATATCTGGACGATTCCTGGTAGTAAAAGCACGCAAATCATCTATTCCGTGACAATGATCAGCGTGGTCGTGAGTAAACCAAACTGCATCTACGGTAGTTGTCTGCGTAGCCAACAGCTGCATCCTCAATTCAGGAGGAGAATCTATGAGCAAATTTCCACCTTCAAGCTCCAAAAGAGCACCGTGCCTTGTGCGAATGTCAGCTGGATCAGGCGATAAGCATACACGACAATCACATCCTACTACAGGAACTCCGAATGAAGTCCCTGTCCCGAGAAATGTTAGTCTCATTATTGTTAGATGACCTCTACCTGCATGGTGTTAGTAGTTCCTGAGATATTAAAAGGAAAACCAGATGTCACCACTATTGAATCACCTGAAAGGCCCAAACCCCGCTGAAGGACAACGTTTTTTCCAAACTGAGAAAGAGCTTCATAGCTAACTTCCACGTCTTCGGCTAACACAGGATATACCCCCCAGACTGCAGCAAGTTGTCTACAAGTATAATCGTCGGTGCATACGGCAAACA